>ENA-OPDE01000419-OPDE01000419.1-human-gut-metagenome-genome-assembly--contig:-NODE-419-length-24128-cov-14.129772_pt1 | contig 24128 bp, 26 predicted proteins | sample MGYA00241261_ERZ501502 | MGnify/ENA primary metagenome ERZ501502 (study PRJEB25962, sample SAMEA2042450) | human gut metagenome | biome: human gut; feature: human-associated habitat; material: faeces... | reverse complement strand
TAAAATTTTCAATGTTCTTTAATTTAGCCTTGACTTTTTATTTGCAGGCTATTTAAATATTGCGTAGCTCTACTGTTTAATAATCATACTTTCATATGATGTTTAAATTATTTACTGTGCCGTAAATGTTATCGCATCTGAATCCGCTATTGTATCATAGCTCTCAGCATTGTATATATGGAATTTAAGCTCCACCTGATCAACCGACGTGATTCCGTTTGCCTCAAGATCACTTGACATAATGGTTATATCATCTATCGACTTCTTTCCGTCATAGACTGTAGTTGAAAACAGCGGTGTCATCATATATCCATTGATAGACATGTTGTCCACGTTTATTCCGACATTCTGACCTGAGGTGTTTTCGATGTAAAGTAAAATTGCTGTTCCCCAGAAGGAATTTTCATCAACTGTTTTTCCAACAATCCTTACACCATTTGCATTGTAAAGCTCCTGTCCCTCATCGTTTGGTGTCGTATCCATGTTTGCAAATTCAGAGGTCTCAAGCTTTGAATATACATTCTTGAAAAGATTATCCCAGTTTGAATCGTATGCGTGGAAATACATCTCAATTTGTCCTACTGTATCTATTCCGGCAGCTTTAAGCTCTGCTGATGATAAATACATAACCTCATTCGACTTCTTTCCTGCCGCAACATCCGCGCTGAACAGATCTGTGATCATATAATCGTTCACGATAAGTGCATCACAGCCTATTGTATAGTCCCTGTCCGAATTATTTTCAACCAGAAGCTTAATTCCGTCTCCCCATATGCTGTCCGTCACATATTCAGTCGCAGTTATTTTGATGCCATCCTGGTCTACAAGCACCTGCTCATTGATGCTCTCATCTGCGCCGCCTCCATTAGTTCCGCTGCTCTCTGCGCCGCCACCGGTCTCTGTTGCGCTTCCCGGTGCAGCTATGCTCTTTTTTTGCCCTGTATCCGAGCTGCATCCCAATAGTGTAAAAGTGATTGCTGTGATGCTCAGTACAAGAGCCAGTAAATTAGTTCTTTTTTTCATGGTTAAGTCCTCCTCTGTAAATTGTAGGACTATTATACCATCACAGTATGAATACCGTTCTCCCCGCAGCGGTGGTAAAATTATATTCTAAACCTACTCCTGCACACCACTTGTCCTGAGCATTTCCATGCCATTTTTGCTGAGTAATTCATTCACCTCTATGATTCCGCCCGGACGGTCCTTAAAAATAAGCATAAGAAGAGCATCTCTCGGAATCTTTGCATAGAGCTGCGGCATCTCGTATTTTCTCAAGGCTCTCTGGGTCTGCTCTAATGTAAGCTCTGCAGCATAACATATCCTCAGGATAATATCCCTCTGCCTGGTATGTTTTTCGCCTGACAGAAGCTTGTAGCCGTATTTTTCCGGAATATCAGCCTTCAAAAACACCATCTGCTGTGTTATTCTCTTTTCCTTAAGCAAATCCTTTATGTACTCTGAAAATGCATTTTGCTCCGGATCCATGCTGCCTTTCTGCTCAACACAAAATTTATCAAAATCAGATATATGAGTTTTTCCAAGGATATCATCCAATTCTTTTGTATTTTTTTGCTTCATAAATTTCTCCTATCTGTTATACTTGTACTTGTAACTATTCCTACCTCATTAGCGATACCTGAAAGGATACATGCACCATGAGCGATTACAAAATAATCTCAGCCTTAAATGAAGATCACAAGGTTTATCTGGTTCAATCTGCGCTTTCCGGCAATATTTATGTCCAGAAAATCCTTGATGTATACAATATCCGCGTGTACGAATACCTTTATCGCAACCCTGTGGCCGGTATTCCGCGCCTTATCAATTACTATGAAGATGGCAACCAGCTTATCGTAATCGAAGAGTATATAAGCGGAACCTCCCTGCAGGAAAAAATAGACAACTCTGACCTTAATGTTTCCGATATCAGAAGCTATATGATTATGCTCTGCAATATACTTGAAGCTCTGCACTCGATGACTCCGCCTATAATCCATCGCGATATAAAGCCCTCAAATATCATAATCACCAGTTATAACTATGCCATGCTTTTAGATTTCAATGCCGCAAAACAATTTTCCGGCCAAAATGAGTCTGATACTGTGCTGATCGGCACTCCCGGATATGCAGCTCCCGAGCAGTATGGCTTTGGCTCTTCATCTCCAAAAACAGACATATATTCTCTCGGCATAGTACTGCGCGAAATGCTTGGCAGCATCACTCCGGTTCCCGACATTGCTCCAATTCTGCACCGGCTTAACCTGATTGCAGATAGGTGTACTCAGATGACACCAGCCGCAAGATACCAGTCTGTGGCAGAGTTAAAAAATGCCGTATCGCAGTCATATTATCCTGCGCAGCACAGCACTTCTGCTGCCGATAATTCAAGTCAATATGCACACCATAACCATGATAATGCAAACAATGCAGCCAATGCCGATACTGCTAAACGAGCTATCCACGACAGTGCTTCCAGTTTCCTCCCACCCGGATTTCGCACGAGAACTCCATGGAAAATGCTGCTATCCTCAGTCGCATATCTGTTCATAATATGGCTTTGCCTGTCATTGGAATTAGAAAACACTTACGGAGCAAAGCTGTGGCTTGAAAGAATCTTCTGCCTTGGTATGTTCATATTTGCGATTTTCTGTGGCTTTAACTATCTCAATGTACAGAATATACTGCCACTTTGCAAGAGCAAAAACCGCTTCCTGCACTATGTCGGCATAATACTGCTCGATGTGGCAGTGATTTTTGCTCTATTTGTGATTATGTTCATTATAGAGTCTGTTGCATTCCCTATAAAGTGATTTTTTATATAATAGCACATAAAAATAAGCCATGTTCTCACCGCTGTGGTGGTAACATGGCTTATATATTATTTTTTCAGTTGATTTTGTTAATATCTTTTCTTTTTGTTCATCTGTCCACTCATAATCATAAGTCTCATTAATTACTTAGTTTTATCTGAATAATTCCAGCGTCCACTATATCACCAATTTCATAATTTTCCACATCAACTACTATTATTTTAATGGCCACTGTTTTGTAAGCCTTATGCTGTGTATACAACTATGAAATCTCCAAAACTACTATCAATAAATAATGACTTTACTCTTTACGATAAAAATCGGTGATTATTATATAAGCGTGCGCAATTTCTTTACAAATTTGCTTAGAAGTAAAAAGCTCATGGCAAAAAATCACCATTAAATAGGACTAGCATTGATTGGTTTCAGTATATATCTTTTTATATATTCATTCAGATAAAATGTTGAAATGAGCTACTATAAACAAAATACCTTATGGTCATTGTGAAGCTAGATGTAACATATATTTAAGAGTATTGAAATGTTATTCATCCTTATTAATATCAGCTATTCAGCAATGAAACCTCTTCCATACATGGATAAAAAAATATAGCCTGCCAAAATAAAGGCATTCATAAATTCCATTTTACGTTCATTTAAGAAATTCACAGTCATGTATTTTTACCGCTTTCGTGCAAAATGCCAACATCTCAATAAAATCGGCATCTATCATAAATTCTATAAAACAAGCAGTTTTTTGGTAAGAGATTATTATTGAAGCTGTAAAGCTGTGTTATATAATATAACCATATTGATTGCACTTAATAATACTATAGTTGTAAGTAAACTTCCTTCCAGTCCGAATGTTCCTCCACTAAATATTTCACAATTGCTGATTTTAAATATAAATATGCTTTGTGATTGTGCCATTCCCGATACATTAAAACCATAAATATTTCCTTGTATAAAATTCCACATGCTATGTATTGCACTAATGCCCCAAATATTTCCAGTTTTCAATAAATAGATTGACTCGAATATTCCAAATAATATCAAATTTAATAAAGCAAGTACTTGAAATCCATTATTGAAACCATGTGTTAATCCAAATAAAATAGAATTAACCATCACCGCTACAAATATGGTATTTTTTCTGATTATAGATATCATGAAAAATCCACGAAATACTAACTCTTCGTAAAATCCCTGCAACAAAAATCCGCCAAGAAATAAGAATATACTTTTTTTATCCAAATTCACATTGAATCCATTAAAAATAAAAGTATTGAAAAGAACTCCCATCCATACTAAGGCTGATATCAGCATGGCACCTACACACGCACCTTTTATATACTGCTTGCATACATGTCTTTTCATAAAACCCATACTCATAAAAGTTCTTTTTTCAATGCAGCAACAATACAATACAACCAAACCAATTCCCAAAGCACATTCATATAATTGAATAATCATGGATATCTCTTCGTTAATCACCGACTTCTGAAATAATGCAGCTTTTATTGCCTCCCCCGCAAATACCATTATCAAATTTATAGGTGTAAGAACAGCCAAGAATTTCAATATTTCAATCCAAACCCTATTTCCTCTTCCTGTTTTTCTTACCTCATCAACCAATGTAATATTTTCCTGTTTATATAACATAACTTTTTCCTTTTATTCTGATATAAAAAAGTCACAGAACCCAGTAATATATCATTTTCATATCCCGACATTCGCATATTCGTTATATTATTTCCGCCGAAATACTTTATCATTCTTTTTTTGACAATGCACAAAGAGAAAGAATAAATGCAACGACAGCCCAAAAAACAACTACTATCAAATCTGACAGACTTATAGACTTCGCCAAAAATAACGCAGACCTTATTAAATTACTTATAGGAACAAATGGCAGCACATTATAAATATACATAGACCACTCCGGGAGTCTTTCCGCTGGATATGTTATCGGTGAAAAAAGCAGTCCACCTATCATAATTACCTGTGTTGCCAATGCCATTGCACTAGGTGGAAGCCAGTAGGCAATACAAAATCCGATACAAATCAATGTAAACTGTGTAAGCAATATAATCAGGCAACTTTGTCCCGTTATATTTAGATTTATATCAAAACGCAGTACCGAAGCAATACAACCCATAATCACGCCCGGAACTGATGCAATTCCCCATATGATAATATCTGCTAACAAAATAATGCTTCTTGAAACTGGAAGCGTTCTTTGATATTCAAATATCCCATTTTGTTTTGCCTCACTTACAATCTGTGGTGCTAAAACACATCCGACCGCAATCATGCCTAAAGTCAATGCCCCGGACGATAAATAAACAACCGATGTATCATCAAGCTGTGGAAGAAATAGTGCCATTCCACATATTATTGCAATCGCAAATGCAGCCTGTGCCACACTGAATACCGGCACCAGATATTTGTGTCTTATCAAGCTCCAAAATATCACTCCTTTAAGTTTTGTCAAATAAGATGCCTGCGGGTTTGATAATGTTTCTTTATTCTCCATCTATCATACCTCCATATTGCATATCCAATGTTGCAGATGTAAACTTATAATTCAAAACTTTTCCCTGTCTTATAAGCTCCATCAGCCAATTAACAGCATTTGAAACCTGATTTTCAGACAAGGTAAGAACCAACTGCATTTCATCTTCTTTATATTCACTGGTTTCGGCTTCCGGTAGATCGTGCAACTCGTCCGTATCATGCAGGGATACTATCATTACATTTGAAACGTAGTCATTACTAATAACAGCCGTAGAATCGTCACGAATTATACGACCTTTATTCAGTAAAATATATCTGTCTGTATACTGTTCAACTTCAAGTAGATTATGGGTGACAACAAAAATCATATGCCCCTCTTTTGCTAGTTTTCTCATATACTGCCATGTCAACTTACGTCTTATTGGATCAACATCATTTGTGGGCTCGTCAAGCAGAATTATGTCTGATGGGTATGCCACTGCCATTGCAAAAGAGGTCAGTCTCTGTAAACCACCGGATAATTTATTTCCTGCCTGGTCAGCCCACTGCTCAATATCCAAATCCTTTAACACTTGTTTTGTGCATAAATGCACCTGCTTTTCAGATACTCCTTTGATTCTCAAAATAGATTCTATGGACTGCCTTAGTGTTACTCCTTCAAGCGGAGCATGAAACTGGGGCATTATGGATACCAGTTCTCTGGCTACTTTTGAATTTTTTACCAATGATATTCCCTTATAAGTAATATCTCCACTGTCAGGTTTGGCATTACCTATAATCTGATTCAGCAGAGTCGTTTTCCCCGCGCCATTATGTCCGATAAGTGCAGTGATTTCAGAAGGATACAGTTCTAATGAAATATTATCATTGGCTCTTATCTTCCCTTTTTTATATGTTTTACTGATTGAATCAATAATTAAATTATTTGCTTTCATAAATTACCTTTTCTTTCTTCTTAAAATTAAACGAACAGGTTAGTGTATATGCTCAATACAAACGGGATACCCCAAAAGACAACTACTGCTATCTCGACAAGCACTCCAATTACCTGAAACACTTTCCATATCAAGACATCCTTTTCATAAGTAAAATCAGTCATACTGAATGCCCCACTACTGGTAACATTCTTTATATGTATACATTCCTCTGTCCCTATTTAAGAGTATACAAAAGAATGTGATACACTTAATTAAATTTCCATTTTTCTTGCCTGACTTAACATGCTCTCAACGGCTAAAAATGTAATAATTCCCATACCAGCCAAAAGCAATATCATCGCCACTCCAGAAAAAAATGTCATAGCTACTATCTGACACATTGTAACCATAATAATGCAGGATGCAACTATTGTTGCAATAACAGACTGCTTTCTGAACCCAATCCAACTCGAAGCAATACCACAAAATGCAGCAATCAGAGCATAACATACTAAATATATAATACTTGTTAACATAAGTCCTAAACTTGCAATGTCATTGCCAATTGGAACTAAGCTTTCTGTTATCATGAAAACTGCGAGTACTATTGCTCCACTTATCAACATCGAACCAAATGTAAATAAAAATACTAATAGTATCTTGGTTTCCATTATTTTTTTTCGACTGATTGGATATGAAAATAGTAAAATTGCTTTTTTCCCTCGATACTCATCCACAATAAACTTTGATGACATCGTTGCCGAGATTACAGAAAAAATTCCCATCATGACCACCAATGTCAGTCCTATTACAAAATTGTAAGAACTAAATAATTCTGCATCGCTATCCCCTGGATCAATTTTGGGTATTGCTGCCATTAAATATATAAAGCCCAGTATAAAAACAGTGCCTACCTCAACAGCAATTTGATATGGTCGTAAGCTATTTCTTTCCAATTCCAGAGAAAATAATCTGTTTATTTTCATATACTCACTCTCCTTGAATCGCTTTCATAAAATAATCTTCCAGTCCACCGGCATTTTGTTGTGATATATCCTGTGACTGAACCTCACGCACGATTGTTCCATTAACCAAAAAACCTATATCATCTGCAACCAATTCTACCTCAGATAGAAAATGACTGGACATCAAAATTGTGACTCCCTGTTCTGAAAGATTACGAAATAACTCTCTCATATCTCTTATTCCAACTGGATCCATTCCATTTATTGGTTCATCAAGAATTAGTAAACTTGGTTCATGTACAAGTGCTCTCGCAATAGCAAGTCTCTGACGCATTCCCAGCGAAAAAGTAGATACATGCTGATCTGCCGAATCCTTCAACCCGACTTTTTCCAATATACTTTCAATTTTTTTGTCAGCATCTTTGCAGTCCATATACTCTAAATGTATTTTTAAATTCTTTCTTGCTGAAATGTGTTCATAAAAAACCGGAGTTTCTATTAGACTTCCTGTTCTGGCAAGAATTTCCAAGCTTTCATTTTTACAGTCCATTCCCAGAACTGTTGCCGTTCCCTGCGTGGCTGATGTTAATCCCAGCAATATCTTAAATAGTGTTGTCTTTCCCGCACCATTTTGTCCAACCAAACAATATATCCTTCCTTTTTTTACACTCATATTGCAGCTATTTATAACCGTTTTTTTATTATAAGACTTCGATAAATTATTTGTTTTTACAATATATACATCTTTAAGTTCCATTTAATCCTCCTTTTTCATACATTCCGAATGTATGTATTGATGTAAAAATAAAATAAAATTGCATAATACAATTTTATTTTATTTTTACATCAATCATCGATAATATTTGGTCGTTGAATAATGGCACACCCATACGCTCAAACATCTCTTTTACAAACATCACTTTATGTTGCATTTCTTCTTCTGATGCTGGAAATACAGATGGCATTAGCCACAATTCCAACAATGGCAGGATTTCTGCCAATTCTTTCGGATACTCCGTACTAATAGAACCATCTTCAATGCCTTCTTCAATCAGTTCATAAAACTCTGGTGACAGGTATTTTCTTTGTGATTCTATCATTCCAGCCAATATACGAGGATTCTCCAATAGTGGAATCATATTTTTTGACAATGTGGCTCGTTCTGAATCTTCCTGATTTAACATCATAGCTTTCTGAATTTTCTGCAATCCATTTAATTCATTCTGTTCTTTGACCACATTGAAAGGATTATTACTCAAAAACATCTTATCACCCAAAGCATTTATAATCTCCTCTTTGGATTTAAAATGATGATACACTGCTCCTTTGGTTAGTCCTCCTAAATTATCAACAATATCTTGAATTGTTGTTTGCTCGTATCCTTTCTCTAAGAAAAGTCTTTGTGATACTTCCAAAATCTTCTCCACTGTTAATTCTGGATACTTATTTCTTGCCATATTATCTTCACCTGCAATAAATACATTCGTTATGTATGTATTTATATCATTCTTTCTTAATCATGTCAAGTCTTTTCTTATTCTTTGATTTATAAAAGCTGTTGACTTATCCCCACTCAATGTATATATTATATATACATTGAGTGGGGATATTATATATGAAACAGGTATATCCAGTTATATTTACACAATTAAAGGATAAGAAAGACACCGTGCTTATTAATGTTCCTGATATGGGTATATTAACAGAGGGCTTCGGTCTGTCAGACGCTATAGAGATGGCTCGCGATGCCATTGGGGCAAATGGAATCACATTACAGGATCTAGGCAGGGAAATTCCGGTTCCAAGTGATATTTCAGATATTGACATCAAAAATGGTACTTTTGACAAAGATGGTATTAGTCATGTTTCATTTGTGGATATAGATTTTGATGAATACCGCCGCAAGACCGACAATAAAACGGTACGAAGAAATGTCACTCTCCCTAATTGGCTTAATCAGGAAGCTGAGAAATCCCATATCAACGTATCTCGCGTTTTGCAGGAGGCTCTCATGGTAAAGCTAGGTGTATCAAGATAAATAAATTTAAAAGCCAAATCAAACTAAAAAGAGTGCAGGTTATTTATTGGATAGCCTACACTCTTATTTTGTTCTCATACATCAAAGAGAATTTCAGTCAAATTATTAATCAAGGTATTTGCATGAACGATTGATTAGAATGCCGCTCTGTAAATCTCCACAATATCGTCCTTGCTAAGCGGTACAAACGATCCCTTTGAACCCTCGCATGCCTTCTTTGCCATCACCTCAAAGTTCCTGTCGTCTGTGATTCCCACAGCTCTTAGATTTGCCGGAATGCCCATTGTCTCAAAGAAGAATTTCTTCAGTGCATCAATGCCTGCGTGTGCAAGTGCATAGTCATCATCACCGGAAAGTCCCCAGACATTTTTTGCAAACTCCACAAACATCGGAAGTGTATCGTCATTTAGTATGTGCTCCATCCACGCCGGTGTGAGTATTGCAAGTCCCTCTCCGTGAGTAATATCATAGAAAGCGCTCAGCTCATGCTCCATAGGATGTACGCACCATGCCGGTGAACAGCCATCGCCCACAACGCCGTTGATTGCATGTGTGCCTGCCCACATCAGGTTGGCTCTGGCCTCGTAGTTGTCAGGCTGTGCGAGGGCAACCGGTCCATTTTTAATCATTGTACGTAACAATCCCTCTGCCATAAATTTCTGGCAGTCAGCATTCTCCATAGAAAAATAATTCTCCATTGTATGGCTCATCATATCTGCGGTTCCTGCTGCGGTCTGTTTTTTTGATACTGAAAAAGTATATTCAGGATTTAATATTGACATAGTTGGCACCATATACGGCGATCCTGTTCCCCACTTTTCATTTTTAGACATATCAGAGATAACAGCAAAAGGATCCATCTCTGTTCCTGTTGCGGAAAGAGTAAGCACATCAAATATCGGAAGTGCCGCCTTGACCTTTGAGCCATCAAGCACCAGATTCCATGCATCACCATCATACTTCGCACCTGCTGCAACAACCTTTGAGCAATCAATTGTACTGCCGCCTCCTATTGCAAGCACCATGTCGATACCCTCATTTTTACAGATTTCAACACCCTTTCTGACTGTCTCAATCTTTGGGTTTGGCTCCACTCCGCTAAGCTCAAACACGGTCAGCCCCGCATCCGTAAGGATCTTCATTGCGGTATCGTAGAGACCGTTTTTCTTTATAGAGCCGCCTCCGTACACTAAAAGTACCTTGCTGCCATATGCCTTGAGCTCTGATAAGCTCGAAATGGTATCCTTTCCGAAATGAATCTTTGTTGGAATGTTGAATGTGAAATTGTACATATATAATACCTCCTGCTAAATAATTATATTTTTCAATTGCTCCATATCATCTGCATTGGGATGCGACAAAGCCTTGTCAAAATTTTCAATCAGTGCATCAATATTATCCGGATGCTCCGGGTTTTCTTTCATTTTCACATAGCGTTCCCTCACAGACTGTGGCATTTTGCCCTGACACATATATTCTCCTACAATAGTGTTGCTCGAATCAATGGCGCTTTTAACATTGCCAAGAATCCTTTGAAAATATGTATCACTTCCTCCAAAACCGGCTGTTCCGAACAGAAATATCTTTTTATTTTTCAATTTAGATAAGAAATCTAATGTATCGCTATCCGCGTTTCCCTTGTCCGTCCAAAATCCAATGTATAGCAATTCGGATTCTATCCCACTGGCATCAGCCGTGCCAAAATAATCACAGCTCTCCTTTGGTAGTATTTCATGAATTTTATCAGCCAGCTTACGTGTGTTGCCGGTCATACTACTGAATATTATTGAATAATTTTCGTTGTGCATGTAATATCCTCCTTTAAATTGAACTAATATTTAGACTTTAAATTCATCTTCATGTTTTTTGAAGAAATTATAAAAATATCGTACATTATCCAAATCACTCCATTTTGTAACATCATACTCTTTCGTATCAAGATTGTATATTTTAGCATTTAATGTTCCAAGCATAAATGGTGAATGCGTTGCAATAATAAACTGGCATTCTAACAACCTTGCCATTTTATTAATTTCCTCTGCTAACATAACCTGATTCGCAGGTGAAAGCGAAACTTCCGGTTCATCCAACAAATATAATGCATCTGGTTGTAAATACTCCTCAAAATATTGCATTGATGTCTCTCCGTTAGAATATTTTTCCTGTGCAAATTTTATATATTCTTCCTGCTTACACCCTTCTTTAGATGCTAAAAATTTTTTTGCTTCAAGTAAAGACATACCTCTCTTAACGTAATCATACTCCATGCCATCTGATAATATCTGCTTTTGTTGTATCTTCTTAATCTCATACAATATATCTTCACTTTTAATATATCGGCTGTTTTCCGGTAATTTATTTATTGTATTTCCATAATCATCTTCCCCCAAAGTATAGAAACATTCTCTGGAAAACGAACCACAGTAATCAACGCTTCCAAATGAATTGCTCGTTGCATATTCTTTCCCTTTTAGTTGTAAGCAATTGGCTATAATATTTAAAAGTGTTGATTTACCTGAGCCATTGTTCCCATAAAGTACAGTGATAGGTCTAAAAACAAATGGTTCAATATACTTATCCCGGAATACATTGTAGGGATAAATATTAGGATTATTCACTTTTCTTTTACTTAATCTAAAACTACTTAAATATATCATATCTTTTCATTATCCCTTTCCTGATAAAAGAGCTCCAACACCATTATTTCTCGAATATGTGAAAATGAAAGATTACTCACTAATACATCTGGTTTAGTTATGAATTGGTGAGACACTGTCACACTTTTTCCAAAATCTTGTGCAGTATTTATATAACTAATTTTTAAGTATTTTCTTATTTTCAAATGACAAAAGTATGCTAAATATTATTTCTAGCACTATCATCATTGTTACAAGAAAATAATTTGCAAAATTTAAGCCAACTATTAAAGATAATATTGGAATAATTATTGACAATATCAGATATGAATTTGAATTATATAACCAGCTATAAGGCAACAAATGTCCTCTGAAAATCATAGCAATAACCATATTACTATTGATGCAATAATAAAGTGAATACCTTTCTTTTGCTTTTGGCTACAATCTTCCTTTAATTCTTCTAAATTCATCCTTTTACTTCAACCTTTCCAAACTTCAAATGCCAAACACATTATATTAAAGATTTTGATCAATCCGATTTTCCTATCTATACTCAACGATTTCTTCCAATGGTTTCCTTGGTCTTTTAGCCGGAGCTTCATAGGCAAAGCCAACAGCAACAATTCCTGTCAACTGGCTGGCTGTTCCGATAAAATCCATCAACTCATTGTAGGCAAAGCAAGTATTGGCAATCCATAAGGTACCTAATCCATATCCCGTTGCCGTGAGAATCATATTTTCAATTGCCGCACCTATGGACAGTGAATCACAAATTTCAACGATTCGTTTCTCATTTTCAATACTTGCAAATGGTGTGTGCCGATTAGTATTGAGCACTGCTATGAGGCATGGAGCCTCCTGCATGATTCTGACTGTATTCTCAGCATCCGGTATGGCAAATGCCCATTCAGGCATTAGTTCATGGATTATATTTTCTTATACTTCTTCTATTCTCAATTTCTCGTATCATAATTTTTCTCTCCATTATGGCCTTAATCCCAAGGATCTTTTTAACTTCACGAATTGAGGTTGAACTAATATTTAGGCATTTGCACATTTAATTCATAATAACTCATATCCTTTTCTCCTACAATTCAGATTATCTTAATTCTACAAGCTTGAATTTATAACAGTCCTTCTGCTTTTACTCGAATTGCATAAAACTCCCGGAATGTATCCGGTTCTTCCATTATTGTTTCTTTCATAATCTTTAATCTCCGTTTACCAACTCGTCTATCCAATACAGCAAATATTTTTACGATTAAATTTTCGCTTTTAAGGCTTGTTTCAATATCTTGATTATCAAACTCTGCAAACGCATTATAAAAACAGCGTTGGTCAAAAATACCCAGTTTTATAGCTGTATCGTCCATATACGCATTTTCTACTTTCATGCGTTTCTCGTATTTTTCGTCTTTGGGAAACATGCCTGCTTTCGCCCAATTGTTCCAATAGCATCCCTTGATGATTTCTTTTCCATCATATCTTATCGCTGCCCGTCCCTCATGGTCATGACTCCTGCTATATGATGTTGCATAAAACTGAATATGACCTTGCAGACTTTGAGCCAGATATTCCGTTTCCAACTTTTTTCTTATACCACTCCATGTTGCCATTCATTATTCCTCAACTGCTTTTCGTAAGCATGGGTCATTTTCTTCATTTGCCCAAGATAAACTGTAATATTCATAAAAAATTACCTCCATGATAATAATCACTGCTTATCTACTTCTCATCAACGACCTAAAAAATGTAAAACTACAAATAATCCAGTTGCTTACTTTGATATTGAAAATTAGAAGATATACATTTTGTTACACATTAACATCAGATCAGGCAGGTCAAAAGACCTGCCTGATAACGTTTTTATTCAACTTTATCTAGACTCTAAAAACTCAAACGATTTTAGTGTCTTTTCCTACTGATTGTCCCTAAAAAACTTTTGGTCCCACTAAACTTTTGATTCCCCATTTCTGCTTATAGATGAATCATTTTTACTCATCATTCCTTTTTGTTTTTCCAAACCCATATCCACCAAAAGCACCTACAATCAACCCTCCAATTGTATATAGTACTTTTTCCAAAATGTCTGGTTTATCTCCTAAAAGAAAAACAAGTACAATAATAAATATCATAAAAAGCAGGACTACTATTCCAAGAAAAATTTTGTTCTCCCTAGACTCTTTAAACTCATACTCCATTGCAGCCTTCTGCCCTTCTAGAAATGTATCTATATTTTGGGAAGTCATTTTCTTCATTAGTTCCATTTCTGGAGACGCGGACATTACTCTTCCCATCTGCATTGACATAGTCATCATTTTCTTTACTTCATGCCGATCTTCTTCTGGAACTTTTCAATTACATCATTAATCACTGCATCTTCAAATTTTTCATCTGCGGACTTATCTGCGCTTACCTTTTCAGTTTCTTTACTATTTTCTGTGTTCAATATCTAATCCCTCCAAAATAGTTCTGCTAAGTGTACGCGACATCTTTCTCATCTCACGCCCTAATTGTACCGTAATCTCATGAGAAATTATCATTTGTACCTCATCGTTCTTTTTACTAATATAAGGAAGATAATTATTTCTTTTCAATTGTTTATCCAAATTTGCGTACATATTTCTCCCTCCTTCATAATCAGTATATCTTTTCTGATAAATTATACCCATACTTATTTTATTTTCTTGAATATTTATTTTGTTAACCTATTATATACAAAAAATAGAAAAATCACAATAAATAATTTGTTAACTTTTAAATAAATATTTCGTTATAAAACTACCCAAACACAAATAGTATTCTATGTATAGACCATGGAGAGTTTACGATATGCGTTTCGTTGCACATTATCTCGATCACGCTCTGTTCATTACTTCCATGATAATAATATTATAACTTTCTTTTCAAAAAAGTCTCAATACCGTAGTCATTCCGTATGTATTTGTAACTTTTAGTAAGTCGTTTTTCTTTCCACCATAATAATATCATCTCTTATTTGAAAAAGAAAGCTACGTGTGGTTAGTTCCTCATTATCATTCAAATAGAACATACCGTTTTCCCCATAAGCTTACCACTCGCTACATTTCAGGTGCTTACCACTCAGACTTACCATTTTTCTTAACATTTTATACCACTGTGATACGATATTTTGCGATACTTTACAAGGTTTGCAAGCTAATCACTAAATACCTTCCAGCCCTTATAAATCAAGCATTACCGCCACTTTCCAGCCCTTACTTCTCTTCAACAACTTGGAAAATGAAAAACTTAAGATAATACGACTCCGGTACATTAGCTGAGTTGGCCCACAGTATCGGATGATCCGGTCCCTGTGTGCGGAACTCCACCTGACGCAGCCTCTTGTGAGTGGCCTTTGCCGCTTCCTTGACCGTTTTTGCAAGCAGCTCCTGAGTCATGAAATGAGAGCATGAGCAGGTAGCCAGAAATCCACCATCCTTAACAAGCTTAAGTCCCTTCATGTTAATCTCGCGGTAGCCCTTTATCGCATTTTTGGTAGCCTCACGCGACTTTGTAAATGCCGGAGGATCCAGAATGACTACGTCATATTTTTCACCGTCTGCAGCGAGCCGTGGCAGCTCATCCAGCACATTTGCAACGCGAAACTTCACTGTGTCTGAGAGATTATTTCTCTTCGCATTTTCTGTAGCCTGCTTAACCGCATACTCTGATATATCAAGTCCTGTGACCTCACTTGCCCCCGCAATTCCTGCATTGAGGGCAAATGTGCCCATGTGCGTGAAGCAGTCGAGCACTCTTTTCCCCTTGCAGATGCGCTGCATAGCAAGCCTGTTATACTTCTGGTCTAAGAAGAAGCCTGTTTTCTGTCCATTTTCCACATCGACCATATAGTGAACTGCGTTTTCTACTATCTCCACATTTGTGTCAAACTCAGCTCCTATAAAGCCTTTTACCTTAGGAAGACCTTCTTTTTTGCGCTCATTTGCATCACTGCGCTCGTATACTCCACGAATATTTATTCCGTCCGCCGCCAGCACTTCCTTTAACAGTTCAACGATTTTCACCTTAAACTGCTCCATTCCAAGTGCAAGACACTCCACCACAAGCACATCTGCGTATTTGTCCACTGTAATACCCGGCAGGAAATCAGCCTCGCCAAATATCACACGACAGCAGTTTAAATCAGGCACATTATCATTGCCTCCTGCCATCACCTGCTTGCGATAATCCCAGGCATTTTGCACTCTCATCCTGAGGAAATTGTCATCAATCAGCTGGTCTGCTTTTCTTGTCATCATTCTGATACGGATTTTTGAATTCTGGTTTATGAAGCCGCGCCCCATCGGATATCCGTCAAAATCGTGTACCACAACAATATCTCCGTTCGTAAAGGTGCCTGTGATTGTGTCTATTTCATTGTCAAAAATCCATGCGCCACCTGCCTTTATAGTGCGTCCTTCGCCTTTTTTCAGTGTTACAATTGTATGATTTTCCATATTTGTTCCTCTTCTAAATTACTTCATTATTCCTTGCTAAAATCTGATTATATAGTTTATCTGAAATTCTATAGCCTTTAGAAATAAGTTTATCTGTCGACATTCCATTTCAATTATATGAAATCCCGGCAATATTTACAATACACAAATATTTCTGCAAAACATGCCGATATATATATTATAATATAATCGTAACTATTATAACATCCGACCGGTAAATGGAGATAAATATGATTACAATTAGCTTATGCATGATAGTAAAAAATGAAGAAGAGGTGCTCGAACGATGCCTGAACAGTCTCAAAGGGCTGATGGATGAAATCATCATAGTGGACACCGGCTCGACGGACAGCACAAAGGAGATAGCTGCACGGTATACGGACAAAATCTATGATTTCTCATGGTGCGACGATTTTGCTGCGGCCAGGAATTTTTCGTTTTCCAAGGCTACGCAGGAATACATATATGCACCTGATGCCGACGAGGTGCTCGACGATACCAACCGCAGGCGTTTCATGATGCTTAAGGCTGCGCTGCTGCCGGAAATTGAGATTGTCCAGATGAAATACATTACTCCAAGCAAATTCAACACAGTGCAAAATTCATCCTCAGAGTATCGCCCGAAGCTGTTCAAGAGGCTTCGCACGTTTACATGGATTAATCCTGTGCACGAGACTGTGCGCTTAGAGCCTGTAGTCTATGACAGCGATATCTGTATACAACATCTGCCGCAGGGCACTCACGGCAAGCGTGATTTTACCATATTCAAGCGCTCCTTTGAAAAAAACGGCACCCTGCCAAAAAGTATAGCGACTATGTATGCCAAGGAGCTTTTAAAATGCGGAAGCCCCGAGGATTTTACCAATGCTCTGCCATATTTTCAGGGTGAATACCGCAACAGCCCTGACATAGAATCCACCTGCGTGCTATCCCGCTACTATCGCATGAATGGCGACTATGACAAATTTTTTTCTGTTGCCCTAAAAAATGTAGCAGTTGATGGCTGCAGTGAGGTGTGCTGTGAGCTCGGTGCGTACTATTTCGACAAGGCAGACTATGAGGAGGCAAGCCTGTGGTATTACAACGCTGCCTTCGAGACAAAGCCGGTACTCGATGTGGAGTGCGGCGGTGGCAAGGCGCTTCATGCCCTGTCTGAGTGCTACTCAAGATGGGCTTATGAGAAGCAGAAAAAGCTTGATTCGCTTCCTCCTAAATCAAGGAATGTATTTAAAGGCGATAAGGAGCTGATTGATTCACTGCGCAGCCAGGCGGCCAATTACCAAAAGCAGGCTGAGGAATGGATGCTTCCGGAGGGTGACTAGCAGAGGCTGTCATATAAAAGTCTCTACCAGCATTTACCAACTTGTAAAATCCTCTCTAAAGTGATAATATAGAAGTTATAGAGTTTGTTATTTTTTTAACGTAGCATTTTGCTACTATCATTTTAGGTATCTAAGGAGGATTTTATGAGCTTTTTAGAAGAGTACAAGCAGAAACTTGTCTCAGCAGATGAGGCAGTAAAGATTGTCAAATCAGGCGACTGGGTTGACTACGGCTGGTGCACAGGCACACCTGATGCCCTCGACAAGGCACTTGCCAGAAGAACTGATGAACTTAAGGATGTCAATGTACGTGGTGGTATTTTACTTAAGCCACTTGCCATTTTCGAGCGTGAGGATGCCGGCGAGCATTTCACATGGAACTCATGGCACATGGGCGGTTATGAGAGAAAGCTTATCAAGAGAGGCTGTTCTTTCTACTCACCAATCCGTTACTCAGAGCTTCCTCGTTATTATAGAGATTCAACAACACCTGACGATGTCGCTATGTTCCAGGTTGCACCGATGGATTCACACGGATACTTCAACTTTGGTCCTAACGCATCTCACCTCGGTGCTGTATGCGAGACTTCAAAGAAAATCATCGTTGAGGTCAATGAAAACATGCCTCGCTGTCACGGCGGTTCAGAAGCCAATGTACATATTTCACAGGTTTCTTACATTGTTGAGGGTGACAACCCTGCAATCGGAGAGCTTGGTGCCGGTGGTCCTGCAACAGATGTAGACAAGAAGGTTGCAGAGCTTATCGTTGACCAGATTCCAAACGGTGCCTGTCTCCAGCTCGGTATCGGCGGAATGCCAAACGCAGTAGGCTCACTCATCGCTGAGTCAGACCTCAAGGATCTCGGTGTCCACACAGAGATGTACGTTGACGCATTCGTTGACATCGCAAAGGCCGGAAAAATCACAGGAGCAAAGAAAAACATCGACCGTTATCGTCAGGCTTACGGCTTCGGTGCCGGAACCAAGAAGATGTACGATTACCTCGATGAGAATCCTGAGCTCATGAGTGCCCCGGTAAGCTACACAAATGATATCAAGAATATTGCCGCACTTGACAATTTCATCTCAATCAATAACTGTGTAGACCTTGATCTCTTCGGACAGATCAGCTCAGAGACCTCAGGCACAAAGCACATCAGCGGTGCCGGCGGACAGCTTGATTTCGTTCTCGGTGCTTATATGTCAAACGGTGGAAAGAGCTTTATCTGCTGCTCTTCAACCTTCACCGACAAGCAGGGCGTAGTTCACTCACGTATCCGTCCTACTCTTGTAGAGGGTTCTGTCGTTACTGACACAAGAGCCAACACTCACTATATCGTTACAGAGTATGGTATGGTAAATGTAAAGGGTCTTTCTACATGGCAGAAGGCTGAAGCAATCATCTCAGTTGCTCATCCTGATTTCCGTGATGAGCTCATCAAAGAGGCTGAGAAGATGCACATTTGGAGAAGATCTAACAAATAATTATCTTTGGATATAATTTTTACAATAAAAGCGGTTTCAGGATGCAATGTCCTGAAACCGCTTTTGTGTTATTAATCCGTCCCACAAACTATATTTTCAAAAAGTTAAAGCACCTCTTTTAGCACTTCCTCAATCTCGCTCTTTGCTGCCTTTACAGATCCCTGCACCATAACCGGCTTACCACCGCCTCTGGCACCCAGCTTATTTCTCAGTGCTGCGGCAACTGTATTGCAGTCTGCATTCTTGCTTCCGATAATAAAGCTATAGCCCGCCTCATCATTTCCTGTAAAAAATGCACTAAAGCCACTATATTTCTCCACAAGGCCATTGACGCAATTTCTTGCTGTATTCGTATCAATGCCGTCCTCAAACAATACTGCATTGTCCGTATCAGCAGGAAGCTCTGCTACCTTATAATCCAAAAGCGCTGACTTTGCAGTGCCAAGCTCTGACTTAAGTGACTGGTTTACTGCCTTAAGCTTTGTGACGTTATCCACAATAGCCTCCTGATTTGTGGTAAATATCCCCATGAGCTCTGAGATAATGTCGCACTTTTGTCTGAAAGCCTCCAGTGCCCTGAAACCACAAAGGATGCTGATTCTTACGCCTCCTTTATAATTCTGATAATTCATAACCTTAAGCATGCCAATCTCGCCGGTGCGCTTCACATGCGGCGCACAGCATGCACACACATCATACCCCGGCACTGTCACTATTCTGACCTGCCCTTCAATCTCGATTTTACTTCTGTACTCCAGCTGCGCAAGCTCATCCCTTGACGGATATGTCACCTCTATCGGAATATTTTTTGAAATGGCTACATTTACCTCATGCTCCACCTCTGCTATATCCTCCGGTGAAATCACTCCGCTGAAATCCATTGTCACTACAGAATCACTCAGATGAAAGCCCACATTCTCAAAACCAAACCTGCGGTGGACAATTCCCGAAAAAATGTGCTCTCCACTGTGTTGCTGCATATTGTAAAAACGATGCTGCCAGTCTATTTTGCCCTGTACATGGACTCCTGCTGCAAGCTCCACTTTCTCCGGCTCAAATTCATTGCCGGTGATTTGCTTACCAGTTTCCTTTTCTGCCTCGCAGCAATCACCTGCGGAAATATCCACCGTATGAGTAATGACTCCATTCTTAATCTGCACATCAACGACCCTAAAGCCTCCAAGTATTCCCATGTCCGGGCTCTGTCCGCCCTCCTCCGGGAAAAATAAAGTCTGATTTAATATTATATCAAACTGCTTATCATCAGCCTTGTTCGGCTCGCAGGATATAATATCTGCCTCAAACTCCGTGGCATATGCATCCCTGTCGTATAGTTTAATTGTTTCTGTCATACTCATACTGCTTATTCCTCTCGCTCTATATTCTTATGCATCATAGCTATGTCCTATTATAGCGCATTCATAATTCATATGAAACCCCTAAATCTGGTTTCCCACAATCCTGTAGTATGCTCTCGAAGTAATCTTGAAAACAATATAGTATATGACCATAAACACAAAAAGCGTAGCAACCATACAGATCACAATAAGCTTAACATCCGTCAGATTAAACATGACAAGCAGTCTGCGAAGCAGAGGAAATGCTGCTGCAAGGTGACATGCCGCAAGCATAATCGGCAGGAAAAACACCATACGCACCTGCGAAGTAATGGATTTCTTCACCTCGTCATTGCTCATGCCTACCTTCTCCATAATCTCATAGCGTGCTTTGTCATCATAGCCCTCTGAAATCTGCTTGTAGAAAATAATCATCACAGTAACCATAAGAAACATAGTTCCAAGGAATATTCCGATAAAGAACAGTCCACCATACAATACATAAATCTGTTCTCTGTTTGCATCACGGCTTTCCTCATAGAAGCCCGACACATCTGATTTTACACTGTTTTCCTCAAAATGCTTATCCAAAGCCTTTGCCACAGCAAGCTTATCCTCACTGCTGCCATACAGATTATAATCAATTTCATTGTTGAGCATAGTCGGCACACTATCCCCTTCCAGCGAGCTGTTCAGGTTAAATATCTCTGCAAGTGTTGCCTTGCTGTCTACCACTACATAGTACACACCACTATACATAGAGGACATATAGCTGTCTTTACTTACAGCAGTTTTTTCTGCCGCAGCTACTTTAAATTCTTTGCCCAACAGATTAATTATATCGCCATTAAACTTTTCCGTTCCATAAACAGCCACCGAACCGGTATCAAGCTGTGGGATTTTTTTATTCAGCCTCTCTTTAAAGCCGGTCTCCATCTCATCAATTTCATCTCCTGTGACAAAATACAACAGGGAAATATCGTTATCGAAACTTAACACCGGCTTAAACTCTGTCCCCTCTCTAAACACTGTCCAGCTAAAATAAGTGTAGCTTTTGCTGTCTTTAACATTACAAGCAGAGTCAGCTATTATTTTATCCGAATCTGCAGCAGCTTCTTTAAGTGCATCATCCAGATTCACATCAGCCGGCACTTCCTTATACCAGCTATATACACTGATATCCGAAGGATATCTCTGCTTAAGTTCTCCCTCCATGCCCGCATACATGCTCACGGTTGTGGAAACAACAACCAGCACCATTGTGGAAAGTACGCATATACTCGCTAGTCCGCCCGCATTCTGCTTCATTCTGTAAATCATTCCTGAAACCGCCGCAAAATGCTTTTTATTATAGTAAAACTTCTTGTTTTTCCTGAGTGCCTTAAGTATCACAATGCTTCCTGAAATAAATAAAAGATACGTTCCGATGATGACAAGCAGCACTGCGACAAAGAACAGTGAAAGCACCTGAAGATGGCTCTTTGTGGTAATCGCAATATAATATCCCCCGGCAAGACAGCCTAGTCCGATTATAGCGATAAGCCATTTGCTCTTCGGCTCTTTCTCACCGACATTGCCACCGCGAAGCAGCTCTATCGGATTAGCAAGCTTCACCTGCATCAGGTTATAGATGAGAGTAAGAAAATACAGCACTCCAAAAATAAGTATTGTATTTACGACAGCGCCAGTAGATACAGCGAAATCAATTTGTGCTTTAATATTTATAATCCTATAAAGAAACATAATCATCAGCTTGGAAAATAAAATACCGGCTATGATTCCAGATACTATTGCTGCGAGTGCTACGGTAAGTGTCTCAATTATCAAAACTCTCGCGATATGACGCTTTTCCATGCCAAGAATATTGTATATTCCTACCTCTTTCTTGCGCCTTTTGATGATAAAGCTGTTTGTATAAAACAGAAATATATATGAAAAAACCGCTATTGTTCCGCATCCAAGCCCCATTATCGACGCCAGTGCATCCGCGCCCGGCACCTTGCCAAGTCCCTTTGAGTTGTTTAAAAACATCATCACATAAAACATGGCTATCATGACCATTCCCGATATAATGTAAGGCATATAAAGAGTCTTATTATTTTTTATATTTGTAAATGCCAGCCTGCTATATATTTTATTCATGCTTCTCACCACCTGTCGTAATCAGCATAAGTGCATCCTGAATCTTCACATAGAGCTCGTCATTTGTAAGATTGCCACGGTAAATCTGATGAAACACCTGACCGTCCTTTATGAAAAGCACCCTGTTGGCATGACTTGCAGCCTTTGTGCTGTGTGTCACCATGAGAATGGTCTGTCCGTCCTCGTTTATCCTGTTGAACAGCCTAAGCAGACTGTCTGTTGCCTTTGAATCCAGTGCTCCTGTTGGCTCATCTGCCAAAATTAATTCGGGATTTGTTATTATCGCACGTGCCACTGCTGCCCTTTGCTTCTGTCCTCCTGACACCTCATATGGATATTTATTAAGCAGCTTTTCAATTCCAAGCAGCGAAGCTATAGGTGCAAGCCTTTTTTCCATATCCCTATAATCCACACCTGACAGCACAAGCGGTAAAAAGATATTGTCCTTCAGTGAAAAATTGTCAAGCAGATTAAAATCCTGAAATACAAAGCCGAGATTGTCACGGCGAAATGCTGAGATTTGAGATTCCTTCAATTTTGACAGATTATTGCCATCTAAAATTACATTGCCTTCAGTTGGTTTATCTAAAGCAGCAAGGATATTTAAAAGTGTTGTTTTGCCTGAACCAGATTCGCCCATAATAGCAACATACTCGCCCTGCTCTACACTGAAATTTACATTCTTCAGTGCTTCAACCTTATTGCCGCCAAAGCGGGTGGAATATATTTTTTTCAATCCATTTACTTCAAGTATTGTCATGGTATTAAGTACCTCCTGTAATTCTTTCTTACAAGGCATAGTATAACAAAACGGAAAATGCATTGCCATTGAATTGGCTTACATTTTCCGCCCTAAAACTTACAGTAGTGTAAGAAATAAAGATTTTTGGTAACTATTCAGAGCCATGCAAAATTGCTTTCTGTGAATGCTTGCATTCAGACAGAATAGCAATTTTATATGGCGAGGTAACCACATGAGCAAAATAGAAGCATCGAAGATGCGATTTTGCGAATGTGGTTCTGAATAGTTACGAATATACAAAAATAAATTAGATAAAAAGGCAGAGGCAAAATCGGTAAAAAGATTTGCCTCTGCTTTTGTGTCTCTTAAAATGGATGCTTCCGGTATTGTGCAGGTGTTACCCCAGTCAGCTTCTTAAATTGACGATAGAAGTGCACTTCATTGTTATATCCGCAAAATTCAGCAATCTGGGAGAGAGAAAGATTGCTGGTAGACAGATTGAATCTCGCTCGTGTCACACGCATAAGAATCAGATCCTGCTGAAAGGAAATGCCAAACAGCTTTTTATAGATAAGCTGAAAATATGATTCACTTATATTAAGCTGCTTGGCACATCGTGCAATCGAATGCTTTTGTTCAAGTGAATTAGAAATTTCAAGGTGAAGCTGTTTGAGCTGATTTTCAAGCGGCGTTGTATATGTACGGCTTTTGAAAGATGCGTGTGCTGTAGAAAGAC
>ENA-OPDE01000418-OPDE01000418.1-human-gut-metagenome-genome-assembly--contig:-NODE-418-length-24142-cov-4.900984_pt1 | contig 24142 bp, 15 predicted proteins | sample MGYA00241261_ERZ501502 | MGnify/ENA primary metagenome ERZ501502 (study PRJEB25962, sample SAMEA2042450) | human gut metagenome | biome: human gut; feature: human-associated habitat; material: faeces... | reverse complement strand
ACATCGTTGAAAGTATGTTATACATAAACAGAAACGGAAATCCCACAAAATAAACACGAAGATACAGTACTGCTTCATCCAGTATATCAGCTGGCGTCTGTAATAAGTTCATCATTGAACGGGAAAAGCAAAAACCAAAAACCCCCAGAAGCATACTTAGAATCAGAAAGCTAATCAATGATGTTGACACGATTGTTTTCATTTTACTATAATCTCTGGCTCCAAAATAACGGCTCACAAGCACCCCTGCGCCCACACCGGCACCCAAGGCTATACAAATAAAGACATTCGTAAGTGCAGCACAAGCACCAACTGCCGCAAGTGCAGAAGAGCCGACAAACTGACCAACGATAATAGAATCAGCCATATTATATACTTGTTGAAAAAAGCTGCCTAAAATCATAGGCATTGCAAAAACAGTCAATGCTTTCAAAGGCGCATCTGTGATCAAATATTCATCCTTTGACATTATCTTATTTTCTCCTCCATCAGAAATTATTTTGTATTGTAAAGCGGACATTTGCAATCCGCTTCGCTACTTGCTCATGAACGCAGTCGCTTTGCGATCTGCATTCAAAATGTAAGTTATAACTTTCGTTATGTAATAATTATATATAGTCACAGTAACCAAGTCAAGCTATCGTTTACTTTTTGTAATATAAATGGTATGATATTTGATATGCAATGGATATTATTTTACAGGAGGGACAATTATGTACCTAGACGGTTTAGATGAACTGGATCAGAAGATTATCCAGTTGCTTATAGAAAATGCACGTATCTCTTACTCTGATATTGGTGAAAAAACCGGTATTTCCAGAGTAGCAGTAAAAGCCCGAATTCAAAGCTTGGAGAAAAAAGGTATAATCGAAGAATATACAACAATAATAAACCCTCAAAAAATTAGTGGTGCTGTATCATGCTATTTTGAAATTGAAATAAAGCCGGACTATCTATCGCAGGTAACAGATATATTGTATAAAAATGATACAGTTACACAGATTTACCGTGTTACAGGAAGAGACAAACTTCATATACATGCAGTTGCTTCGTCAAGTGATGAAATGGAATACTTCCTGTACAATGTCATTGACACACTGCCTGGCATTATCAGCTGCAGCTGCAATACCATCTTATCACGCATTAAAGATATTAAAGGATTACGGCTATGAATTATATCCAATTTAGACATTGTATAGGTTAATCCCGACATTCTCATGGGATAGTAAATTTAAAGAAGTTTCTGTGGGAGTACTAAACGAATTTACAAGGCTCCTCACACCTCCAAAGGAAGTGGAAAGAGCCTATGACAAACGAAAGGATTTTATTTATGAAATAAACAGCCGTTCCTGATATCCTGCTGTTTTTGAAATCCCGCCACTCCACTATGCATATCTCCATCTTTTTTCACTGCCTCCACCCGATACAACATTACAGAATTCGAAACATCATCCAGCAAAATTCCGGCCTATAAAAGAAAACTTCTCTTTCTTTTATAGGCCGGAAAGGTCTCTATTTGCCCTATTATTAAATTTCGTAATTCCAAATTTCTCTGAATTATCTGATAAAGAAGTCTGCCTCCCACAGTGCCTTGGTCAAATGCATGTGGATTTCCAGTCACCATTGCAGCAAAAACTGCCAGGTATATTTTTTGTGTTTTCCTGTATGGCAGTTTATTAAATATTTCTGCGGAAAGCTTTAACTGTTGCTCCAGTTCTTCCGGCGATAAGCTCTGAACACGAACGCTCCCTGAGAATCTTCCATAAGAAGCATATTTTTCAAAAAAACCGTTCAGTACCTTTTCCCATACTGAATTTTGCCGAAAATATTCTACACATTTCTTCAGTTGCTCAGATTCTTGCCGCCTGCTCAATCTCGATTCCTCTCTCTTCTACCTTTTCCTCATCTTCTAACAATTCTTTTTTATGCCCATTCCAGAGATATGGCATCACCGTAACAAATTTCGCATTTTCCGGACGAATTAACTGATAAATTGCAAGTGCATCCAAAGTATCACAGTCTCCCCAAAGCACCTGAGAATTGATGATAAAGTCAAACTGGAATTCTGTCATAAGGCGGAACATATCCCGAATATTTTTATTATCTACTCCGGCAAACGCTTCATCCAGTGAAATCAATCTAGGTGCGTCTGCTCTTCCACCCTGATATTTAGTAACTACTGCTGAAAATAAAGGCACATACATCGACATCGCTTTTTCTCCGCCACTAAATGTTCCAAAAACACTGTTTGTCAACTCTTTTTGCCGCTCTCCACTTTTTTGACAGAATAGTTGAAACTCAAACCACTTTCGATAATCCAACGTATCCTTCATAATCTGATAAAAGAATACCATATAATCCTGATAATTTTGATTCAAACGAACAAAATCATGGTTCAAATCCGTCCACCAGGTATAAACTTCATCTTCATCTAACTCTGACATTTCCGGAAAACGCTCAATTTCTCTTCTGATTCGTTCTAATAAAGTTGGCTCCAGTGATGCACCCTCAATAAAAAGATTCTCTAAACGTAGTACCAAACGTTCAATTTCCACACTATATTCTGACATCTGATAGCGGTATTTTTTATTCTTAAATGCTTCGATAGAGGCTACTTTTCTAGTATCCTGAATCGTGTTCAAATTTTTCCACTCCACTAGCATAGCCAGATCCTGCTGGCATTGTTCAGGCTTATACTCTGCAAAATAAGGATCTTTTATCATTTCTTCATAAATATCTTCCTGATACAGCCAGTACTTCAATTTTTCATAGTTTTCAAAAAAATGCGCATAATACAGCGATATCTGCTGACATTATCCGCATTTAAATATTTTATTTCTGTTAAGGGTTTGATTAACTTATCTGATACCTGCACGGTAGATCTCCTTTATTCATGAACTCCTATAACTATTAACTATAACTTGATAAATTTAATCATATCATGCAGGTAACTGTTATTCAATGTGCGATTTTATTTTTTTGCAAAGCGCACTATTAGTAAAGCGGTAAAAAAATCATCTACAACAAAATATATCCATCATCTCCGTAAACCATTTCAATTCGCTGGTAAAACGCTGGCACAGCTGTGCCGGATTTTCACGCCCCTTGCCAAGATCAAAAAAACCGCGTCCGCTGTGCACTGCAATATACAGCCTGCCATCGGAATTGAGGTTCATAGAAAATCTACCAAAGGTAGAGTCTGCCAACGTCAAAATCTGCGCTATGCGACTAGAAGACAGGATATGAAGGGCTGCCTGCACATCATCACTACTCAGATTGAAGCGCTTGTCAAAGGCCTCGTTGTTTGTCTTAATTGTCTGGGCGTTGAAGAGTTTATCCATCCTGTCTCGAGGCCAGATTGTCAGCCATGTAGAAAATTCCTAATTCAGCTCGCACAGCATCCACTGTCCCGTGTAAACCTTCTGTTCCGTCTTTTCCCACAGACCGGTCTCCTCCCGCTGAACTTCACTGACACTTGTTAACTCAATTGTACACAATTCCGTAGTCAAGCCACGATATATGCCTCGGACATACCCGCTGCCACTGCAATAGCTGTGATTTGGCAATGGAATATTTGTATCTTTCACATCTAAAAGATGAGGAGCAGGATTTATCTGTACGTCTTCAAAAATCATGCTCATCATATCCGGCACAATGGTATCAAATACCTGCTGGCTTGTCTCTCCCCTGGACTTACCCTGTACCATTTGCCCCAAACCGATAAGCACACCGCCGATGATTACCAGCACAATTTTGCCGCCCAGAATCACTCCTGCTATACCAATTACTACGCCCAACAGTGAAAGCATTTTACCCCCCCCCAACTTGCCACTCTTACTTTTGTTCAGTTCCTGCGCTAACTGTTCCTCTATCATGGTCATTTTCTGTTCTATTGTATTTTTCATAGCTCCCCTTCCTCCATTCCTTCTAAAGTTTTTCGGCATGTTTAAAAGAATGCACGATATGCTTCTATTGTGAATCTAAAACAATCCGTCAAAAGCACATTTATTCCATTTTATAATAAACACCCTCATCTCCCCAAGCCAGAGAATTCTCGTCAATTTCAAAAACTCGGTACGACACACTGTCATACAAAGTGGAATTGGCATAATAGGTGCTCACCTCATCCGTGGAATAAGAAAACGTACCATAGTCCATTTCCGCAGGCTCAGCGCCGGGAGCACGCTGGTAATAGCTCCAATTGCCATTACTGTCAATAACAATATAGATTTCCGCTGACAAATCACCATCATAGTACCAAATACCCTTGAATTCCGAAACATTTCGTTGACAAAGCTCGGAATCCCAGCTCCAGTAGATGTCTGACTCTCCACTCAAGCGTCCGTTCCACTCTGGCACTTCGTCTCTCGATGAATCAGATTCGTCGTCCTCGGTAAGACGGCTCCCGTCCTCATACAAAAGATTTTCCATCCCTTCTCCATAGTTAAAGTAACCATAAGCTGCACTGTAAAGCTGACCGTCCTCTATGGCAATACGGCTACCGGAATCATCCAGGTTACTATATGCATAGATAGCTTCCCACTCCGGTTCATAGCAGAGATAGCCGCTATCCACCACTTCACCACTGAGAAAAAGCGTCCAATTGCCCTCTGAGTCAATCTCCATAGAATCATACTCATTGTTCGCTTCACCCAACCAAATCCCCTCAAATTCACTGAAATCATTGACCGCATCTTCGTTTAAGCCACCTCCTAAGCCTTCATTTGGATTGTCCTGTGCTGCGATCTGCTCTGAATCCTTAACCCTCCCCTCGAAGGAATCCGAATCATCAGAAAAATTGTCGTCGCTTTTACCATCGCTACCGCAAGCGATAAAGCTCATACATAGCGCCAGTACTAAAGTAAGCGACAGAGACTTTTTTAAGCGTTTCAGCATGCTCTTCCCCTCCTTCTTCAAATAATAAACTATATCTCAAAGCCGCCTTGGATTCTTAAAGAAACTAAAAATCCACTGTACAAATATTGTACAGTGGATTTGATAAAATAACTATTAACCAAAGGTTAGTTCTTTTGCCTGAGCAACTCAGCAAGCTGCTTTCGCTTAGTCTGGGTATCGCCCTCAATATGAAGTTTAGAATAAAGCTGATTTACATACTGCTTTACGCTACCCTCAGAGAGAAACAGCTTTTCTGCGATTTCACGATTTGACAGACGTTGCACTTTCAAACAAGCGAGCTCATACTCCCTTTCAGTCAATGTGACAAATACCGCTGGTCGGACATTTTCACCTCTTCGACGTTTTGCTGCTTCGCCCAGTTTAATAATCTGTGCAATAAAGTCGGTCCGAATTTCCAATGCCAGCACCGGCTTCAAAAAATCATAGTTTTCCACAAATGGCATCACAAGATTATCCGGTTCAGCATTCGAAAGTGCTTTTTTCAGCCATATACGGGCTTCCTCAAGTTTACCCAACTTTTCATAAGCTGCTGCCGTCTGAATCTGAATATGCAGAGCTACCAGCACATAATGCATGGTCTCACACACAGCTAACAGCTGTGTGCTACGTCCTACCACCTTGGCATAAGCGCCCTCTGCAAGATACACCTGATTTTCAATCATCTCCATCATGGGCTTGCCCGGTGCAAGCATATTAACGTCCGAAAGCCGATGTTTTAAAAAAACTTCCGGAATTTTGTCAATTTTGCCACACAATGCATGGTAATAAGCGCTGGTAGCGCACCAAAGGTTAATCCACGAAGCATCATGATAACGCAACAACATCGCATATCGTTCCTCAAAAGTATAACGTTGCTCTACCTCAACATACAGCGAGAGCCTGCGTGAAAGAAAATCACAGCAAAGCGCCATGTTAATCTGCCCATTTTCTTTGACCTGTGTATAGGCGCGTTCCAACTCAATGTGCGCATCAGTGAAATCTCCCTGACAAAACAACGCCTCTGCGCGCATAATGGTCTCCGCTCCCTGTCCGTGATGACTGGTGACCTTATAATAATGAGGCATGCACTCATCCATTTCAGCAAGTTCATTTTTCAAGTCTCCCGGCATACGGTAAAACATCATCAGAACGGAAGGCGAGCCAAAAGTCCAACCACCGCTCGATTGGATACTAATAGCTGAGTGCGACATCTGGCTGCTGGCACTACGGTGCAGGCGGCTCATGGCGCCGATGTCATTGTAGCAAAGAAAACTTAAAATAAGATCACATTCTCCCAGTAAATTGCCACGTTCTTCTTCGGGCATCTCCGGATGTTCCTCAATTGCTGTCATCAATAACTCTTTCAGTTCCATCATTTTCGGGATCTGTCGCCATGTGAACATTCGACGCATTAGCACCAAAATTGCAAAAGGATGTGCTTTCAACGTTTCGGCAGGACATTTATCCAGCGCTTTCCGTACATCCTCAGCCTTCAACGACGCCAACAGAATACCTGCGTCGCTGCGAATGACCCTCAGCAGTGCATCATAATTTTCGCTCTTTTCATAAGCAGCGATCGCGTGAAGATACTGCCAATGTTCTTCATACCACAAGCCAAAGCGCTCCCAATAAAGTTGCTGCACTTCTGCTTTCATTTTCAGAAAACTGCGCTCGGCACATTCTTTCATCATGTGGTGGAAACGATACGTCGTACCGTCCGGCAGGCGCGTAACAAAGGCATTTTGCTCGGTCAGCACAGAAAGCATTTGCCCCGCATCCGCATCACCTGTGATATACTGTGCCATTTCGACCGTAAATTCGTCGGCAAGCCCCATGACCGCCAAAAACTTCTGTTGCGGTCTGGGCAGCGGATCAATCATAGCAGCGGTAAATGTAGCATAGATATCAGAATGACGACCAGGCAACACACCACGCTCAAAAAATGTGTGCAGATTCAGATACACAGCTGAAAACCAGCCCTCGCTGGAATAAAGCAGATTTTTCAGTTGTGTCTCAGAAAGCTCTGTGCCACAGCGATGGGCATAAGTGGCAAGCTCCGTCTGATTCAGGCGTAGCTGTTCTGTGCCAATCTGATACACCTTTCCTCCAAGCCGCAGCGCCTCTGCAGCAGGCAAAAAACGGTCCCGACTTGCTACAATCAGATGCATATTTGAAGGTAACCGATTTGCTAACATACAGAGAAATAGCGAAGCTCGTTTATCCGTAAGTAGATGAAAATCATCGATAAAGAGATAGCAGGACACTTCCCCCGCCAGCACATGACAAAGATTATCAACCAACAATCCGCCGCCTGCTGCGTCTACCGGACAAGAATACTCCTGTAGAAAAGAGAAGCCAGCACGAGTAAACGCCTCCTGTACATTTTTCCAAAAAATCGCAAGATTATCGGAGTACACGCTGATGCGAATGATATGCAGCTGCTCTACCTTGGTACGTTCACTGAGATACCAGTTTACCGCAGTGGTCTTTCCGTATCCCATAGGTGCAACCACCGTGGTCATAGCACAATGAGAAATAGGCTGTAAACTTTCCTGCAATCGCTCAGATATGTAAATCGTATTTAGCTTCCATTTTGCTTTTGTCATAATGTATTCCTCCGATGTATTACAATCTTTCTAATGATTAACACTATTATACGTTCCATCCATCACTTTCAGCAAGTAAGAAAAAAGGAATCTCCAAACAGTCGAACAATCTAATCATTCACGAGTGCCTCTCGACAGCTTCTATACTTTTCTGTAAATTCCGGGTGAAACACCATATTTTCTTTTAAAAATACAATTAAAATAAGACAGGCTGTCAAAACCACTGAACCTGCGAGCATCAAAACAGACTCATCGGATGATTTGAGAAGCTTTGCCGCCATTATAAGCCGGTAATTGTTTAAGTATTCCGTAAAATCCATTCCCATGTGAGCTATAAATAATCCAGATATTGTAATAAAAATGTTTGCTACTGTTTCCGCTATATTCGGCACAAAAATCAAAAGGAAATAATACAAAAAGGATGTGCCAAGGTAATGGAGAAGTCACCTTGGCACATCCTTTCGTATTATTGTTTTTTGCTATCTTTCCGTTGTATTCCAAACGTAGATTTACCAAATTTAAATTGCAATTGATTCTCTTTCACAGAAATTGAAATCCCACGATTCATTTGTTTGGCTCGAATACAGTGCAATACTCCATATTTAGGTATGCCAACCGGGGAAAAAGGTAAAATCTATAAAATGTTTTTCTTTAGTCGACTGATATGAAAGAAGAACACTGACTGCAAAATCAGTGTCCTTCTTTCTTCCTTTACATATATTTCATAATAGTCGGCAATAATACATTCATATCTATTGGTTTTGCAACATGATCATTCATGCCACTTGCCAAAGCCATCTTCTTATCTTCTTCAAACGCATTTGCTGTCATTGCAACAATTGGAATCTGCGATTTGTTACCGTCTTTCAGTTCTCGAATTCTCCTGGATGCTTCATATCCGTTCATAATCGGCATCTGAATATCCATCAGAATCAGACTGTAGTAATTTTGCTTTGCTTTGTTAAACATATCAATACATGCAACGCCGTTCTCCGCTCTTTCTATCATGATTCCCTCTTCCGTCAAAAGTTCCGTTGCAATTTCTGCGTTCAAGTCATTATCTTCTACCAGAAGAACCCTTTTTCCTTCCAGTTTTTTGATATTCAACTGACCGTCTGCATGTTTCGGATTCCTTTCTTCCGCATTTGCTATTTTTAATGGAAGCGTGATTGTAAAAGTAGAACCTGCTCCCGGTTTGCTCTGAACTGTGATCTTGCCATTCATTAAATCCACCAGTTTCTTCACGATTCCCATGCCAAGTCCGCTACCTTCTATTCCGCTGTCTGACGAAGATCGTTCCTGTGAAAATGATTCAAAAATATGTTTTTGGAATTCTTCTGACATTCCGATTCCGTTGTCTGCTATGATAAGCTCTAATACACTCCAACCTTCTTTTTCGCCGGGATATTGGTTCAATGTACAGCCTATGTTACCGCCTTCACCCGTGTATTTCACAGCATTACTCAAAATGTTAATCGTAATTTCAGATGATCTTGCATCATCCATATACAAGTATGGATATCGAATGTTCTTATTGACTTTCAGTGTTTGATGTTTTTCTTCTATCTGTTTCCTAAACATATCAATACATAAATCAAAGTTTTTAGAAACATCTGTTATTGTTTCATCCAGCGTTGCTTTGTTGTTTTCGATTCGTGCTAATTCAAGAATGTTATCAATCAAATGCAGCATTTTCTTTCCGCACAATAATATTTTTTCAAAGTAATCCTCTAATATAGTTGGCTCCTTTAAATGTTTCTCTCCCAATTCTGCATATCCAATGATTGCATTCATAGGGGTACGAATATCATGAGACATATTAAACAGAAATGTTGATTTTGCTTTATTAGCTGAATCGGCCAGTCTTGCAGCTTCCTGCAACAGTTTTTGCTGTTTCTGCTCATTTTCTTTTTGCTTCTTATATGCAGAATATCCACAGGTACATAATATTAACAAAATACACGCTGTAATGCATCCCAGTACAATACTTAGCTTATTCGTCTTCTCAACCATTCCATACGCTTTCTGCATATCCATTTCTATGCAGAAAGCACCTATCACTTCATTAGATTCATCTTCCGCTGTCACAGGATAACAGGCTGTAAAAATAGGTCCCCATGTTGTATCAACAATATCCTGAGAATATACTATTTTTCCAGAAAGTGCTTTTTCTATATAAGGAACCATCTCCTTTTCAATCGGATCTCCTGGATGTCTGACGTCACCAGCCGATGGATCCAGTCCGTCTACAACGTAAATCAATCTACCGTCTTCATTTCTGGTTGCTGTGTAAATATATCTCGTAGAATTCAGCGTTCTGATTTCATTCATATATGTCGATATATTCTTGAATAGTTCTGTATTCTCATCAGCTTTACTTTTTATTTCATTAAAATCTTTTCGTCCCAGTCTGTCATTTACCAGCTTATGAACCGCATCTGCACTGGAAATATCTCGTTCAATTTCTGTTTTCAGAGCAGTTTTGGTATATGCTTGTTGTAAAATAAAAGTATATGCAACAACAAACAAAATCACCATTGCCAGAAGGAATACCAACCGTCCCTCAAAAATTTTCCAATGATTTACCGGATTTTGATCTTTTCTTTTTTGTTTTATATAGTTATTTTTCATCATCGTATTTCACATGCCTTTTCCCTAATTTTAATTTAATCCAAAAACGCCTCAACTCTTCACGTATTTTGCAATATAGTGGTTCAGTTGTCAAGACAAAAATCTAAGCATTTTATAATGAACTGATATATGTAACTGGGTAGGGGAGAAAATCCCCCCTTTCTGTAGTGTTTACAGTATATCAGATTCATTAAGAAATGTCTCTTGAAGTGTCTTAAATTACGATACCATTATAGAATGCACTGCCGTAAAGTGATTAAAGATTGCAAATCTGCTAAAAATCCAAACGCATACCGGACCAAACATCAAGCAGAATACCAACTCCACGATTCACTAAAAAAAGAGCTGCAGGATCTCGGTATTACCAAAATCCCAAGCTCTAATAAAATCCAGAAGCGGATAGAAAATCTTGAATCTGAACAGGCTGCTACTGTCCGTGAAAAGCAGGAATTGCCGAAAAAGCAGAAGACACTGGATATCATCAGACAGAATTTCACAGCACTGCTTAATGCTCCTCAAATATCAAACAACGATATCTCTCGTACCGTTGCATCCTCTCTTCAACATTAGTGTTTGCAACGTTTTAAGACGTATAATACAAGAAAACTGATTCCACCGCAATGGATCAGTTTTCTTTAAATAATAGCTACTTCATTTTTCTCTTTTATAGAGTCCTACAATCAAACCAAGACTAACAATCGCTATTAAAAACCATGCAACTATATTTGTTGTATCTCCGGTTTTTACCGTATTTATTATTTTCTGAATAGTATTTGGCTTATCCGGTTTTGAAGGTGTCGTATCCTTTGGCTTATCTGGATTGCTCGGTGGTGTTTCTGATGAAACCCATTCAGCTTTTGGCTCTATCGTTACCTTATATTCTACATTTCCATTGATTTCAGATGGAATATTAACAAGGAATGGCGCAGATTCAAATTTATCTGTACCACTTTCTACATTTCCAATCTGTGCAAGCAGGTAAATTCCTTCATCCAATTCTCCAAAACTCGTGCGTCCCGAAGTATCTGTTTCTTGCATTAATCCGGAAATATTATTTTCTTTCGCAAATGCAAACAATTGTTTTGCTTGTTTCTCTCTTGCTTCTGCACTGGTATCTTGTAATGATATCCCTGAATCTTTAAAACCATCTTCCCAGACTAACTCATCATTTTTCATATATTGAATTGGAAATATCGAGAACTTTGCTCCGGAAAGAGTCACTTCTTTATCCGAACTATTTCTCCCTTTATAAATAATTTGAGTGCTTCCTGTTCTACTTCCTGCTTCAGCATGGATTGTTGAAATATCTATAAAACTACCGACAAGAAAAAGCATAACGAATAAAATAATGTGAATACTTCTTATCTTCTTTCGCACCTTGCTTTCCTCCTTTTTCTATCTCGTATACTATAAATTACAGCTATCATCAGCCCTATGAAGATTACTATAATTGTTGCAATCAGCACTTTAGCAGTAAAAGATAACTCCGGTTTTATATTTGTATCCGGCTCTTGCTTTGTTGCCTCTTCATAAGGTATTCTCTCTCCACGTACTAAAAGTCTGTGTGTGTTAATTGCAAATGGTGTACAAGTAACAAGTGTTGCATAATCCTTACCAGGTTCAATGGACAAGCTATCTGTCTCTTGTGGCAAAACCGTTAATATCTGATCAATCTGATATGCCAGGGTTTCATCTAAGACTTTAATGTAAAAAATATCCCCTACTTCCAGTTTATCCATATTGGTAAATAGTGTTTTTGTCGGAAGACCTCTATGTCCTGTCAGAACTGTATGTGTACTTTCTCCACCTACAGGAAGAGATGTACCCCAGAAATGTCCGACACCTGCCTGTAGCACAGCTTCACTTGTTCCGTGATAGATTGGAAGTTCTATATTAATCTTAGGAATACGAATGTATCCCATCATTCCAGAACCATCTACGTTCAACAGTTCCTCATAGCGAGCATCTATTTCCACATCTTCTTGCGAAAATGGATCAATCAAATCAATATTTCCCAGCATTTCCTTATTATATGCCCTCGCCTCTTCCAACATCTGCTCTTTTTCTGCCTTACTTAACTTTATACTTTCCTCATCATAATAAGATACAACTTTGGAACCATTCTTTTCATTCAAATAACTACTAAACGTTGGATATAACAATACGGAGAATGCAACCAAAAGCACGATCAAACGAATAATATCTTTTATTGTTATCTTCTTTTTTTTCTTCTTACTCTTCATTTCATTCTCCCTGTTGTTATACTTGGAATTGCGGTTACCTTCCGTAGAAGATAACCGCCCATTCTTTAAATATTATCTTGTATCTCTGGTAAAATTATTATGCTTCTTTTCTCTTATCACGGATGAAGCTTACTGCTACACCGAATACAAGAAGAGCTGCGATTACAGCAAATACAATAGCTCCACGTCCACCAGTGGATGGAAGAATGGAACCTGTGCTGTTTTCTACATCGATGATTTTATCGTTTTCTGCTGTATCGTTTTTCTTAATAGTCCAATTTGTATCGCCATCTTTTGTAATTGTAACTTTAATTGGATCTGTCAACTTGTTGAATCCTTCTGGAGCCTGTGTCTCTACTAACCAGTAGTCTTTAGCCTCAAGACCATTAATATGAAGGTTATAACCTTTTTCTTCAATTGATTTTACAGATTCAAATTCTGTAGTAGTAGATGCTGGATCTACCACATAGTTACCTGCAACTACAGGAGATACTTTAATCGCTTTTGATTCATCATTTGCTTTAGCATCAGCTTCGCTTGAATATAATCTAAATTTTGCACCTGCTAACTTTTCTTCAGTTCCTTTTTTAATCTTGTTGATATCTAATGGATAAGTATTTGTTTTTGCTTCACTTGGTGTTGTAGTTGTTGTATCGCTTGGATTGTTTCCGTACTCTAATGAAGCCTTGTTGTTATTTGTTACTTCTGCATCTTTGTTTACTTTTGCATAATATGTAACAGTAAATGCTTTTCCTTTGTTTCCTTGATTATCTCTAACCCATGTAGAAAGGTCAAGACTCATTTTTTTGTTGTTTGTAGAATCAAATGTTGCTTCTTTTGGTGCTGTACTAGCATCTGTTGCATCTTTAAATGCTACTGTTACTTTAACTGTTGTAGCACCTGTTCCAAGAGCTGTTCCATTTGCATCGTTTACAAAATCAAGACCTGCTGATAATTCATCATGGATTTTATATACATATTCAACATATCCTGTTGTATCTGGGATTTCGCCTGTTACTGTATATGTTACTACCTGACCAATTTCAGCTGTTCCTTTATCTGCTGTTTTAGTAATGCTTGGTGCTTCTGTTTTTAAGTTTACAGTATTTGTTGTTGCATCTACAGTAACTAAAGAAGACTGAATCTCTTTTCCACCTGTTACATATACAAGATAATAACCATCTGCTAAATTATCAAATGTATAAGATAGTTTATTTTCTTCTGTGATTTTTCCAGAATTTACTGTAGCTGATAAATTCTTTGTCAGTGCATCTGCAGTAAAATCATTTGCAAACTTCTGTACTTCAGTACTATGATCAGTTCCAAGTTTAGTAACTGCCGCTGCAAACTTTTCATCTTTAGAAGCTTCAGCGATGTTTAATACACTTGCAAGTGCAGCCTTATACTGTGTATTTACAGTATAAGCATAGTTCTTCTTCTGTCCTTTTCCTGACTCTGTTACATCAAATAATTTGTACAGATTGATTGTCTGACCTTTCAGATTCTGTCCACCTTTTACATTCACAGTAAGTGAATGTGTTGTTTCTGCGGCAAATGCTGTGACAGACATAGCCATCATCATAATCGCTGCCAGCATTAATGCCATGATTTTTTTCATTTTCTTCATAACTATTGTCTCCTTTTCCTGAGAATTTTTTTTATAGTTTTTCTGCTTTTTTATTTTCCTTGCATTTTTTATATCTCATTACGAAATATACCAGGAAAAGCAGAACAGCTATCAGGTAAATCAAATAGCTTCCGTATCCTCCGGTATCCGGAAGACCTGGGAAATGTCTATTAGTTATTGTGAAGGTAAATCCATCTTGCGATTTATCTATCGTTGTTGTATAACCATCCACCTTTGCTTCTGTGATGGAATACGTGTAATAATAAATTTCATCTCCATCTGTCTTGTATGCCGGGAGTTCCTTTATCACCTCCTGCCATTTAGATTTATCGATGGAACCTTCTATTGTGTAACTCTCGTAACCTGGTACTATTTCTGTCGTTTCATTTTCTGCCTTATCTTTCCAGGTACGTGATATTGTTACCGTAATACTGTTTGGTCTTGAATTATCAAAATTGTTTAAATCCTTCCAAACTTTATTGATTGTCAGCTTGATGTGCTCATCACATGGATCCTGTGACTCGGATGGCTCCGGAGTATCACTTTCTCCTGTGTTCAATGTTGTTTTAGTATCTGCCATCAATACTGCTTTTGCTGGTGATTCATAGGCATTAAGATCTGCTTTCACTGAGTCACTCTTGCTTGCCAGAACAGCATTCTTTAAAGTCTCAAAGGTCTTTACCGGATTCATATGTCCTATTGTATAAATATCCCATCCGCTTGCATCATCCTTTTCATGACTGCTATTCAAGATACTGTTATTCTTTTTAATTTCATCTAAAGATTGATCCAATTTTCTATAAATACGGTAATTGTTCTTTTCGCCTTCCACCTTTTCCTGGCTATTGAAGTCATATACCGTATCCAGTTCACTTTTTCCGCTAAATGGTCCGACAAGATCTTTTGTTCCACGGACCACATCACAGTAATACATGTTGTTGTTCTTTAAAAGTCCTTCGTCATTGAATCCAACAAAGCCACCGCTTCGTCCATCATCTTTAGAACCATCTTTGTCGTTTCCAGCTCCACCTGCATAGACATCGTATCCGTAGCTTACACCGTAAACATTACTGTCAGTGATTTTTGTACGATTCGCTTTGATCAGGTTTACACTGATATTGGATTTTGCATCAGTATCATTCAAGAGGCCATTCTCGTCACATGGAAGACTGATGGATGAATCTCCTATCGTAATGATTGCAAGATCTGTCGATTGCTGATTATCTTTTGACTTCTTTGACAATCCTACAGAAATATCCAGTCCGAGAAGATTTACATGGAGCAGGTTTCCATCATATAGTGCTTCCACCTTGATGATTCCAAGATTGATTTTCAAAAGATTGGAGTCCTGGATTTTATCCAGATACAATACCTTTATAAGTTTATTAACAAGTGAGAATATTACATTCACTGCTCCAGAATCCACTTTCAAGTCTGCAAGATAAGCAAAGCTTGTTCGTCCGGCAAATCCTCCGGCTGTTCCTCCTGATGCCACTTGTTTTAATCCAATTTTCTGATTGTTCGCATCACCTGCTGTACACTTCGACATTCTCGCAAGATTCGCATATCCGATAAATCCACCGGCAATCTGCTCATCTCCGCCAGTACTTTGTACTGTGTAACCATCATCAGTTCCTGTAACTGCACAGTCATCAATATGAGAACCAAAAATGTCCATAACTCCAAGAGCACCACCAAGTAACTGTCCTGTATTGTCTCCAATAACGTCTATCTTGTCTGCCTTAACTACTCCGCTTTTTCCAGAATAGCCAACAAATCCTCCGACACTATTTAAACCTCTTACATTACTTAAGCTCGTTACTTTACTGTTTTTTACAGAACCATTTAACAGTGAGCCGCCAAAACCTCCGGCTGTTCCGCTATAGGTAACCTGATTGTTCTGTCCGGATTTCATCGCTGTGTTTGCGCTGACACTTAAGCCGGCATCATTACTTCCACTTACAGTTCCGTAATATACATAACTTCTAAATGCATCCAGCACATCGGTTCTTCCAAGCTTTAACAATTTATCAAGTAGCGAGGTTTCATTTCCTGCGCTGATATTGGCAACTCCGGCTACATCAGCAACACCGAAGCATCCTCCGGCATATTCACCTGCGACTACGGAACGGATATTCTGTATAGAAACTCCTGCCTCTTCCGTATCCTTCTTACCGAGTACAGTTCCTTCCAGATTTCCGGCAAATCCTCCGGCTGCTTTTGCATAAGAAGTGTTATTACTTCCACTTGCGTAAGCACCATTTACGATGATTCCCCAGTCATCCCAGGCTTCCACATCTGCATAACGGATCGTTGCGACTGTAGCATTTAATACTTTTATCAAATCTGCCGGTGTACTTAACAGTTTATTCAGAAGCTGGCTGAGTAATCCTTCTCCTGCAGTTGGATTCAGTGTTGCTACACTTCCCGGTCTTGAGCTTCCGACGAATCCACCGACATAACTTCTTCCGTCAACTCGTCTCAGCTTTGTAACCTGGCAGTGAGCATTATTTTCGCCCCAGATCTGTCCACCAATCAGTTTTCCTACATAACCTCCGGCATAACCACAGATATTCTTGTCATCTACACCTTCTGACTGGACAATCAGTCCACTCTGATAACCCTCTACCGAAGATTTCTTGATTACTGGCACAAAGACATTAAGTACCTGTAGCATTTGTCCTAATTGCAGATTAAGACCGAGGATATCAACTCCTCCAAGCTTTGCTGCTCCGCCGTTTATCATTTCTCCCGCAAAACCGCCGGCGCATCGAAGCCCTTTAATTGTCTTCGCCTGATAAGCCTGTCCATTTGTAATGGTTCCGGTCTGCATTGATCCAACATAACCGCCAGCTGCTCCGCCATTTGCCAGTTTTATCTCATCCCGATAATTTACTCTTCCTGCTACGACATTGTATCCGTAAGCATATTTTCCAATAATATTATCCAGTTCTTCTTGATTTTTTACTGTTCCATTCGCAGCAAGGTCACTTCCGTAACCACCTTTTTTACCGACAAATTCCACCCATTTGTTCCAGGTTTCATAATCCATCTGGGCAAGTGGTCCATAAACTGCTGTGTCTTCTTCTGTCGGATAGACAACGCTGAGTGCTCCCAGGATGTTATCTACTTTTACCAGTCCCCACAACAAGGACAGGTTTCCGGTACTTGCCGTATCAGCTGACTCCATAAGTCCTGTGAAGCCACCAGCAATTTCTTTTCCGTATACCGAGCGGATTCTTACTGCTTTACAAGTACTTGTTGGTCCGGTATATTCTTTACCTTTCCATTTCTTTGTATTGTTTCCCCAGATGTGACCGCCTTCATTATGTCCTGCATAACCTCCGGCCATACCTCGTTGTACTTGTGTTGTTGAATCCGCATCTGCACGAACCGCACCACCACAAGGAATACAAGTCGTAGAGCTGTTTCTGATCGTCGGTACAAAGTCCTCCGCTAATGATGCCAATGTATCTGACACATCAACAAGACCACCTAAGATACCCGTATCACCAAGTACATTTGCCACATTTCCCGGCTCAAGATCGCCCACATAGCCACCAGCAGTAATCTGTCCAATGATATATGAGAAGTTATTTGCATTTGAATCCTGAATGTGTCCACCAGAAATCTTTCCGGCAAATCCGCCGGCATCTCCAAGAACATCATTTTCTGACGCATCGGATGCAGTATTTTTCCAAGAAGCCTTTACTGCAAATCCTCCAACATTTCCTGTAACATTGGAATGCTCAATTGTAGAAACGACCACATTCAATGCATCCAGCACATTGTTGATTCCTATCGATTTTCCAAGAATACTCAAGCCTTTTCCAACAGAAGCTGCGGAACCAATATCCATATAGCCGATATAGCCACCAGCATATCTTGCACCAGTCACTGCGTACTGGCTCTTTACATCATTAAAATAGTTTGAGCCATCAGTGTCTTCCAAACCTTTCTCAGGTTCTGTTACACTTGTATGTTTCAGACTCGTAACATCACAGTAGCTTACCTGAACACCACTTCCATATCCGATAAATCCTCCGGCACTTCCAGAATGGCTGTCCTCTGATTTCATCTTGTTCGCAGTGACTGTAAATCCGTTGTCTGACTTGACTCCTGCATACTGTATATATGGAATGTAGGCATTGATTAGATTTACAAGTTCTCCAATGTTTATATTCAGCCCATTGAGATTTCCAAGAATACTGATTCCTTTCCCAGCATCTGCCAACGCTCCAGAGTAAACATTTCCTCCAAATCCTCCGGCATAAGACTGTCCGTTAACGGCTGCAAGATTATATACAGCATAATAATCATCCGCTCCCCGCTCAGAATTATTAACTACACCGCTTTGAAAATCTGCTGTAAAGCCACCTGCAACATCAGCCGTTACACTTCCACCATCTACATAACTTACTGTACAGTTTGTATAACGAGGAATTAAATAACTGATCGCATTAAGTAATCCGTTTGCTTCAATCAAAGATTTAACTTCCGTTTTGTCTCCAACTTCAGCAAGTCCTCCTGTTTTGGAAATTGCAACAAACCCTGCTGCATAACCACCTACATCTGCGGCCTCTACAGATTTCAACTTTGTTACGTGTGCATTTTCTACCTTTGTACAATTACTTCTAGCAATAAAACCGGAAGCTGTATAATCTCGTACAGAATTTTCTTCACGTACACCTGTAGCTTTTACTTCAAATCCTTTTTCTACACCATTAACCTGAACATTTTGAATCTTAACTTCTACTGCTTGCCCTAAAGATAAGAGATTACTAAGTTTCAAAAGATAATTAAGACCAAGGAGATTGACCGTTAATCCTCCATCTGTTCCTGCCAGATCACCCGGTCCTGACAATCCGATAAATCCACCAACTAGATTATCCCCGTTAACAGATACTACATTGTTAAGGGTTACATTTTTTATGTTTCCGCCGATCGCATCACCAAGTCCGGCACCAACTCGTTCTTCTCCTTTAACCGAAAAGTTATTCTCATTTCCCTGTACTAAAACGTTATCCACGGTAAATGCAAGATACGATGCCACACCAAGCGTTGTGTTAAGAAGCCCCGCTACACTAGCTGTACCTAAAGATCCTGCAATCCCACCTACATAATCTCGCCCTGAAATATTGATATCGCCATTTAGAACAACATTTTTGGTTGCAATTGCTCCTGTTTCATAAATGTTATTTCTCCAGTAAGATACTTTTTGTAAATATTCTGCACTGGATGGTGCTATAGAAGAACCATTACCTCGTCCAACGATACCACCCACATAATCAACACCACTTACTTTAAGAGGTGCATTTACTGTACACCCTAAAATATATGATGGACTTACACCTGCTAAAGAAAGTAATGAAGATGTTGCACCTGGATTACTACTTAAAAGCTTTACAACAAGATCTACAACACCACCTAATAAGTTATCCTTTGTATCTCCTTTTCCTATATCCGCTGCCCAACCAAGTGCTGCAACGCCGGCAAATCCGCCGGCATGATTTCCTGAAGCCTTCACTGTAAGTTCATTTTTAGCTTCTACTGTACAATTCACCGCAGTAGAATTGGCAAATCCGCCGGCAAATCCGCCCACGTAACTTTCACCTGATACTATCATTCGAGCATTATTTAGTGAGCAATTCAAAAGCAAACTTTCTGGATTCATTTTCGGCAATTTTGTTTCAATATCCAATGCACCAGAAAGTGTACCTTCTATCGCATCATCACGAGCTATTCCAACAAATCCACCTGCAAAAGACTTTCCGTTTATCGTATAATCACTATTGGAAATGGAACAATTTTCTACAATTGTTCCTTTCTGTTGTCCAATAAATCCACCTGCATACTCTTTATCAGCAGCTGTAGAAATACTTAATCCATTTACAGTACAATTCATAATTTTGGCATTGATATAACCTGTCGGAATTAACTTTTCTAAAGGAATAGCATTTCCAAGAAGAATCGTAATTAAGTCACCTAAACCTAATCCTGGAATTACATTCAATATATTTGTAAGTAATTTGACAAGTCCACCAAGTGCGTTTGATAGCCCATCATACTGTGTTTTACCAACGATATATCCAACAAACCCACCTGTATTGTTATTTACATTTTTGACAGTAGCACTGTTCACTTCAAGATTAGAAAGTTCTACCTGCCCCTCTACTCGCCCAGCAATCGCACCAGTTGCTAATGCTGTCGGATCTTTCTTTCTCGCATCAAGAACATCTCCTAATGTTTTTCCAAGATCAATTTTTACCTGACCGAACGTTAAAATAAATGTCAATCCACTTAAAACTCCACCAAGCAACTTACCCAGAGTACTTGTTAATGTACTTATGAGAGTGTCCGGATAATATGTTTCAGAAGTTGATGTTTGAACACTAATATTTTCAAACTTAATATTTGAAACTTGCACTAATCCTTTACTAATACCGATATCGTTATCACTTACTTCACTCGATATTGTAGAGAAAAAGCCTACACCCATTTGTTCTCCAACATTGAGTCTACTTGATTGCACAACTTTTACATTAGAAAGTGCTGGTTTCGTACTAGCTGTAATTTGACTGGATGATGAATCCCAAAGGGACTCATTATCTTTCGCCTTAGCTCCAATCATTGTTCCTTGAAAAGTAAGAGGCTTCCACTCTTTACTGCTCAAATCTATATCTCGGAAAATAATATAATTTGCGTTTGCTGTATATTTCTGTCCTGTTGTTTTGTCTATATCTAAATTAGGGTCAATTTCACCTGTTATTTGATTGACTCCGCATCTGCCTCTGGTATGTACCCAGTTATTCTGACTGTATTTGCTATCAGCATCTTTAATTTGTCCAAAAGTAAAATCTGCTACTCCATTCTGGTCTCTTGTCAAATCAGCATCACCACTATAAAGCATGATCGGTTTGCCACTTGAATCTGTATCACGTTTCCATACCAAACCATCTAGATATGCCTGATAAACCGCACCATTAACTCGTTCATCCGTACCAATTTTCCTCAGCTGCTGCTCATTTCCAATTAAGATATAGGTCTTATCTCCAATAGTCTTAACAACTTGTCCCTTAAAATCTCGACCTTCTGTACCTTCTGTACTCACTTTACTCAACTGATCTGCAACCAGTTCTGGTTTATCCGAATTAAACTTCTGCGATAACACATAATTATGAGACTTACTATAAGTCAGATACGCCTTATCTTCACCATCCGGATAGATCATCTGCCCCATACCAAACTGTGGTGCATCATAATCTAATGTCATAACAGGTTCTGTTTCAGATTCTTCCTGTGCAAGCACCATCAACTGATACGGATTGTAAATGTAGATGGTATCCGTTTCTTTGTCATATAAAGTCGGTATTTCATTTTCCTCAACTTCTGTTCCTGTAATAGTTCCGGTAAAGGAATCTGACACTGTCCAGATCTGTTCAGAATTCATCTGGATATCATTCATCAAAATGTATTGAGCATCTGCACCGTATTTCAGCTCTGTGCCTTCACTATTTACTACATCTCCAGAACCAATCTTTCCGTCCTTATCACCCGTATAAACATAAGCATCTGAACCAATCTGTTTTAATTGTTCATAATTATAAATGCATATTTTACTATCCTTATAATAAGCATCTATATTATCTGTTGATTCTGCTTTAACATTTCCATCGGAAGATTCCGATTCGTTATTCTTCGAGTTTTCATTTGTTTCCTCCGATATCGAAGATTCGGACTCCGTGGTGCCATTTATTTCATCTGAAACTGTGGATTCGGTTGATGCTTCATCATTGCTCATATTGGTTTCATTAGAAAGGACCACTTGACTCGTGTTAGTACCTGATGGATTCAGAGCTGCTGCATCCGCAATATTCACTTGAGAAAATAAGATAGCCATACATAGTATTACTGCGATAATTCTGTTCTCTATCCTTCTTTTTTTCTTCATATCTGGACCTCTAATCTTTTTCCTTCACTTGTTACTTTAATTTTGCCTTTTTAACCAGTTTTGCTGCTTTGCTGCCTCCTGAAAGCATTGCATCAGCTGATTAGAAAACGCTCCGCATTCACCATTTGAAATCATCCGTATCGCCTCTTCTGGTTCATATTTTCTTTTGTATGGACGATCATTGATCAATGCATCGTAAGCATCAACAATCCCAACGACCTGTGCACACATCGGAATCGCATTCTCTTTTAAACCGTCTGGATATCCTGTTCCATCATATCTTTCATGGTGGTGTCTGCATATTTCATAGCTATATTTGCTCAGCTTTTCCGTTGTTATCCCCTCTGGGAATCTCTGGGTCATCGCCGCACCTACTAATGGATGTTGCTTTACTACATTCATTTCTTCATCTGTCAATTTTCCATTCTTATTTAAAATTTCAATTGGCACTTTTATCTTTCCAATATCATGAATCGGCGCTAAATGCGCTACTGACGAAATTTCTTCATCTGTAATTCCGTATTCCGGATATTTTTTCTGCAATTGAAGATATACCTGTTTCGTATAGAAGCTGATGTCATCTTGGTAGCCTGCTTCAACTAGCTGATTATGATTTAATACAGTAGTTAAAAGTGATACCATATCCCAATACTGCTTTGCCATATCCTGTTCTTTCTTTATGAGTTCCTGTTCCATCTTTATAACTGTGTTCTGAACAATCTTCTCATTATGTAACGTAATAATTGCAGTATTCTCATTTGCATCTATATATTTTTTTGCTTCCATCCAAACATATGCATTCTTATCTTTTCCAGTAATTCTGCGATATGGAAGATCTTTTTCCATACATCCATCAACTAGTCTTTCTTCTAATCCTTCACTTGATAAGAAGTCATGAACCATTTTTTTGTCAGAAGCATACACGTATCTTTCTACATATTGGCTTATGAACTCTTCATAGCTTTCTGTTTTCCTTACTTTCTCATACACTTCACGGATATGTGAATATACACACTCGTAGCTTTTTTCCTTCAAGTTCAGTTTTAATACAACATAAAATCGTCCAAAATATTCATCTTCTCCAGGGCGGATAACATCTGAAACTTTTACGCTCTCTAATTTATTATTGTATGTATTCTGCAAACTCAACAATATTTTATGTATCTTGCAGGTATCTTCTAAATTTCTGGAACAAAAACGATCTTCTTCCAAACAACGATTAATTGCCATTGTTTCCTCTACACACGATATAATTTCCATCAGAGAAATATTCTCCGGTTGTTTTGCCAGCATATAGCCACCATTTGTACCTTCACAGGCAGTGACTATTTTTGCATTTTTCAGTTTTTTTGCTATTTTAGGAACATAATTAGCAGAAACATTTAGCTTCCTTGACAATTCCGATGTAGATACCATCCGTTCCTGTGCTGCCAAGTAACATACAATTCTAATTGCGTAATCTGTCGAATTTTTCAGTTGCATCGTTATCCCTCTAATCTAAACCCTGCGAGGTCTTAGTTTATATCAAAAAAAATATCAAAATTTGATATCTTCAATATTTTTCGCTGATAATCTTTCTCATCAAGTGTGATATTATACGCTATTAAACTTAAAAATATAATGCACAAATGATGAAAAATTTTTAACGTTTTTTTATTCAAAGTGCTCCATTTGCGATTAATGGACAAAAAAACGAACCACACTAACCATGTGATTCGTTATCTTTTATAACAATTCCAATATTTTTAATATTATGAATCTCATCTTTGCCTCTCCAAAAGATTCTTAAAAATTCTACATTACTTCAAGAACTCGAATTGCTATCAATCCAATTCGAACACTAAGCACTTCTGCTGGATTATTAAAATCTATATTCGTTATTTCTATTATTTTCTGCAAACGATATGAAGCAGTTCGATAATGAATAAACATTAATTCAGAAGTCTTTTTTAAGCTTTGGTTGACATTCAGATAACATTCCAATGTATCAACCAGCTCTCCATTTTTCTGAATATCGTACTGGCGAAGTTTATTCAATGACTCCGGTATAAACGCTTGCAACTGATTTATATCTTTCATCTTTTCCAGTACCTGATAAAAGAATCCTATCTTTGTACTATCTATAACTGACTTATAGATTACTACAACAACCAACGACTTCAAAGGAAACTGCATGTAATGACACCAA
>ENA-OPDE01000416-OPDE01000416.1-human-gut-metagenome-genome-assembly--contig:-NODE-416-length-24218-cov-4.826139_pt1 | contig 24218 bp, 20 predicted proteins | sample MGYA00241261_ERZ501502 | MGnify/ENA primary metagenome ERZ501502 (study PRJEB25962, sample SAMEA2042450) | human gut metagenome | biome: human gut; feature: human-associated habitat; material: faeces... | reverse complement strand
CCCCATGATCTTGCCGAAGACCTCGGAGGTATCCTGAAAATAGATCGCCTTCTTGTCGTCGGGAGCGATCAGGTGCCGTGCGGCGATGCTTTGCCGGCAGTCCTGGATCACCTCTTGGGTCGGTTCGTCCGCATATCCGGTGAGTGCCAGCATGTCGATCGTCCGTCCCAGTCCGTACATTTGCTGTACGAGCAGCGCCGGGATGACGACGGTCCGCTGAAGGCCATCATACCGCCCAGGGGTTTGGTAACGCCGACGACCGTGAAGTAGGAACTGCCGATCTGGATCGTTTTGCCTGTGGGATCTTCTCCGCCGGGGAAGAGGTCGCGCCAGACCTGAAGCCCGATTACGCAGACTTTGCGCTGGCGCAGTTCATCGACTTCGTTCAGGTAGCGCCCCATGAGAATCTGTTGGGGGGCGATCTGCTGCATGTCGGGCGAGTAGCCCATCAGTCCGAATTCGCCTTTGTGGTCTTGGTGGCTCATGTTGCGTTGGTTGCCCCAGCAAATGGCCGAGATGTATTCGATGCGGGGCAGTTTCCGGAGCGCTTCCAGGTCGTCCCAGTCCAGTTCCCAGCTACGGCCCGTAGGCATACCTTCGTATGGGACGGAGGTGCGGTCGGACATGATGAAAATGGCGTTGGTGGCCGTACCGCCCAGTTGGGCACGGAACATGCGGCCCAGCCCCGTGCCGGCACCCAGCAGGACGATCAGCATGAAGATACCCCAGAAGACACCCAGCGCCGTCATGATGCTGCGCCTGCGGTTGCGGGAGATCGTCTGCCAGATTTCGTTCCAGCGATCCGTATCGAAAAATCCTGTCATAGTCTGGTTCCTTATCTTGCTGTTATCTTTTTCGTATCTTCTTTTCTGTCGGTCGTAGTTGCGCGACAACGCGCGTATTGATTTTACCTACCTCTAAATCCCTTCCTCGGGAGGGGACTTTGGCCGTCCTTCGGAGTTCGGCTGCCTCCTTGTCTTGTTCCCGGTTTTTCGTTGCTCTTTTCGTTCCTTTTGGTTGTAGTTTCGCGGCAGAGCCGCGTGTTCCAATTTTATCCTTCCCTGAATCCCCTCCTCGGGAGGGAACTTTGGTCGTCCTTCTGACGCCGGGGTGGTTCCTTACCGGCGTTGCGGGCGTTTCCTTATCTTTTTCCCGGCTTGTCGTCCCCGGCCGTTGCGTTTTCTTCCGTTTCTCGCTTCCAGTTGTTGCGGCTCCTTTTATCTTTTGTCCCGGCCGCTGCGGTTTTCGTGTCGGTTATTTGTTGTGTCGAAGGGCATCGACGGTCTTCAGTCGGGCGGCCCGGCGGGAGGGGATGTAACCTGCGATAAGTCCGGCCAGCACCAGAACGATCGTCGCGCTTACCGCTACCGAGAGGTTCAACGTCGGATTGACGAAGATGTTGAACGTGTTCTCCTCACCGGGCGGAGTTTGTGTCATGAGCTTGTTCACTCCTTCCATGGCGAATACGCCGAGCACCATCCCGATATAGCCGAATGCGGCGGTAATCATCACCGATTCGGTCAGGATCAGCCGGATGATCGACGAGGGTTTGGCTCCGAGAGCCTTGCGAATGCCGAATTCGAAGGTGCGCTCCTGCACCGTTATCAGCATGATGTTGCTCACGCCCACGATGCCTGCGAGCAGCGTCCCCAGACCGATGATCCAGATGAAGAGGTTGATGCCGCCGAAGACGAGCATCATGTTCTTGTAACCTTCCATGCGGTTGTAGATCCAGACGGCGCTTTCGTCGTCGGGCGCGAAGGTATGTTCGGCAGCCAGACGATTGCGGAGCCGTTGTTCGAATTCGGCCATCTTCTGATCGGTGTCGATGTCTTTCACCGAAAGATAGGTCTGTCCTACGCTCGGATCGCTGTGGTTGAAGAGCAGTTGGGCGGTCGTCAGCGGGATGAAGGTGAATGTGTAGGAGCCGAACTGGTCCATCTCGAAAACACCGATGATGCTGTACGATGTTCCGTTGACCAGGAGGTGCTGTCCGACGGGACTTTGACCGTGAAACAGGACATCCCGCACGTTTTTATCCACGACGATCACCTTGCGCCGCTCCCGAAGGTCGGTATCGTTCAGGAAGCGTCCGTCGAGCACCCTGACATTCATGATTTCGCGGTATTCCGGGTCGCTGCCGACTACGGCCGCATTGTTCAGAAAGTCGCGTCCGTGGGAGAGGTTGTATTGTCCTGGTCCTTGTACGCGGGCGGAAACCTTATCTACTTCGGGAAATTCGGTGCGCAGGATCTCCAGGTCGCGGTTGGTGATGTTGATGCGCCGCCACTTGTCGTAGCCCTTGTAGGGTTGCGAGGTCCAGCCGCCGTTGATGATGACCGAATTGACGGCCATCGATCCGAAATTGGAGAGCGTGCCGTTTTTCAGTCCGTTGCCCGAGCCGAGCAGGATGACCAGCATGAAGATGCCCCATGCGACCGAGAAGCCCGTGAGGAACGTGCGCAGCTTGTTGCGGCGGATCGACGCCCAGATTTCCAACAGCAACTCTCTCATGGCCGGAGGTTTTGGATCGAACCGATCACGCCGTCCTTCAGGTGGATGATCTTGTCCGTCTGGTCGGCGATCGACTGTTCATGGGTTACGCAGATGATGGTCATGCCCATATCAACGTTCACGCTGCGCAGCAGGTTCATCACTTCCTGCGAGGTGGCGCTGTCCAGTGCGCCCGTGGGCTCATCGGCCAGCAGGATGTCGGGGTTGTTCACCAGCGCACGGGCAATGGCCACGCGCTGCATCTGCCCGCCGGACATCTCGCCGGGGTGCTTGTGCAGCTGGTTGCCCAGCCCCACCTGCTCCAGCGCAGCGGCGGCACGGCGGCGGCGCTCGGCCTTGGAAACGCCTGAGATGGTCAGTGCCAGCTCTACGTTGCCCAGCACGGTCTGGTGGGGGATCAGGTTATAGCTCTGGAACACAAAGCCGATGGTGTGGTTCCGGTAGGAGTCCCAGTCGCGGTCGGTGTATTTTTTTGTGGAGATGCCGTTGATGACCAGATCGCCGCTGTCGTAGCGATCCAGACCGCCGATGATGTTCAGCAGGGTGGTCTTGCCGGAGCCGCTGGGGCCCAGAATGGCCACGAATTCGTTGTCCCGCAGGTTCAGACTGACGTTGTTCAGTGCGTGCTGCACCAGCTCGCCGGTCTTGTATTCTTTGTTGATCTGTTTAAGTTTGAGCATAGATGTGCCTTTCCGGTACTGCGCCGCCGGGCGCTGCTGCCTGTGGTTTGAAATTCGGAAATGTTTGCAGACAATATTCTATTAAGTTTAGCAAAAAAATGTGAAAAAACCGTGAAATTATTCCGCGGGAATGCTGAAGCTGCGGCACTTTTGCGCCCGGGCAGCGGTTTTGCCGGAAGGACGGGGCAAAAAAGAAAAGCGGAAAAAGATACCGGTTGAATTTACAAGCTGAACGTGATATTCTAAAGCTGACAGACAGGCTGCGCCGGAGAAAACGGCGTTATATTACCTGAAAGGCTGTCGGAACAACACTTCTTTAGGATTGTAACGGTTTCTCCTACCTTATAAAATATACTTCATAAAATAGCAAAAGGATAAACAAGGCAGAAAAAATTTGGCCCTTGTAGTAAGGAGGAACTGAAATGGAACGTACATTTTCACCTATGATCCGGCAGTATTCTGCCATTGATGGTTTGCAGCAGGCGTATACGCTGGTGTATGCCATGGAGGTAGAGGGCACACAAGGCTGCCGGCTGACCCTGTGCCAGATCGGCAACCGACAGCAGATCGTCAGTCAGCATGTTGCGGCAGCGCCGGAGTTCTGTTACCGGCTCCTGCGCTACTTGTGTGAAAATGGAGTTTAGCCGGAGCTCTGGCGGGATGCGGTCACAGACCTGACAGCTGCCCAGCTGGTAGGCGAGAAAGGCGGCGCATGGCGTGAACAGTGAGCGAACAGCCCAACTGCAAGTCGCCCTTGCAAGCTATGATCTGAAAGAACTGCGTGTCCAGAAGCGTTATTTGCAGGAGCAGGGAACCGCCATTGACTGCACCTGCTTTTGCAGCGGCGAAAAGCTGCTGGCACAGCTGCGGCAGGGTGTCCGTTATGATGCCGTGGTGCTTTGCAGCGAGCTGACGGATCTGCCTGCGGAGCAATTTGTCCGGCAGTTTTATCAGCTGAAGGAGCGGCCGATGCTTCTGATACAGAGCCATGGCCGCAGCAGCGGCACGGCGTTGCAAAAGCTCCGCGAGGGGTGCTACTGCGTAGAGGGCACCGAGCTGAAAAGGCTGCTGTGGCAGCTTTACCGGATGCCCGGGCGGCAGAACCGGCAGCTGGAGCAGCGGTGCAGCCAGCTGTATGCGGCGTGGGGCATCCCGCAGGGGGATGTCAACGCCGGATATCTATCCTGCGCGGTCGGCATCGCATGCAGCACCAGCCAGAAGCTGGCGATCCGCAAGGAAATCTTGCAGGCGGTGAGCGAGCAGTTTGATACATCGGTCGCTGCTGTGGAAAGCGGCATCCGCCGGATGGTGGATCAGCTGGAGGAAAAGCCGCCTCTTGCGTGGCTGGCGTTTAAGGCCGATACAAGGCTGGGCAGCGGCAAACCTACCACTGGCAAGCTGATCTACGCGGTCAGGGACGTTGTGTTGCGGCAAAAAGTGCCATCCACCCGCCTGTAAGGCTTGCATACGGCTTTGGAACACGGCGGCGTTCCTTTAGAAAAATGGCATCGCCCGGGGAGGCAGAGCAATGGAGCAGCAAAAGACAGAAACGCGGTCTATCACCGCAGAGCAGCGCAAGCGGGTCGAGGAGGTCTGCTTCCGTTCGCTGGCGCTGATCGGACGCAACTGTGAATATCTGGAGCAGCATTTTGACCGCACCGGTGCAGACGCGTCTACCCGGCAGGCGGTGGCAGATATCGACACCGCTGCCATGCAGCTGGACCGCACCCTCAGCGAGGTAATCACCCTGCTGGAGTTTCTGCACGAGGACACAAAGCCGCAGCTGTACCCCATTGACCTGTGTGAGCTTTTGCAGCAGGTGGCGGCGCAGTCTGATATGATCCGGGCGCAGCTTGGGGTGGATATCCGGCTGGACTACGGCGGGTGCACCACCTGCTGCGTAATGGCAGACCGCAGAGATGCGGAGCTGCTGTGCCTGCATCTGCTCTCCAATGCCCTGCGCGCCAGCCGGGAGGGCGGCAGCGTCTGTATCGCGCTGCGCCGCACCGAGAGCGACTGGCAGCTGACCGTCACCGACGATGGCTGCGGTCTGCCCGGTGAGGATGCGCAGGCAGCGCTGGAAAACCGCCGCAGCTTTCTGGGCGGGGCGCAGCTGGGACTGCTGCTCTGCCGGGAGTGCTGCCGCCGGATGGACTGGAGCTTACAGCTGGAGCCTGCGCCCGAAAAAGGCACACAGGCTGTGGTGCGCATTCCGCTGTACACGGGCGAAAGCCGCCCCGATGGCACGGTGGAGCTGCGCACCAGTTCGGAGACCGAGCGGGAGCAGCGCAAGTATCATCTGCGTGCCATGCTGGTGCGGGAGATGCGCACCATGCCGGAGCGCGGCGACCCGGACGAGGAGCTTTAATAAGGTGGCAAGGCCGCTGCACAGCGTTTTGTGCGGCGGCCTTACTATTTTGCGCCCGGTGCTTTCCTGCAAGCGCAAAGCATGGTATACTGAATGCTGAAAACAAAAGCTTGGAGGAGCAACAATGACAAACAAGAAGCTGAACTACCCTGCAATTGCCAAGGAGATGGCCATCCTGACCGGGGCCGTTGCCATTATTGCGGCGGCGGTCTATTTTTTTCTGGTGCCCAGCCATACATCCGTCAGCAGTATTTCCGGCCTTGGCATCGTGCTTTCTAATTTTGTGCCGCTGCCGCTTTCGGCTATTACTATGGTGCTGAACATCGTGCTGCTCATCATCGGGTTTTTTACCTGCGGCAGGGAGTTTGGCGCAAAAACCGTGTATACCAGCGTGATGCTGCCGGTGTTTCTGGGGCTTTTCGAGCGGCTGTTCCCGGATTTTGGCTCCATGACCGATAGTCAGGAACTGGATGTGCTGTGCTATATTCTGGTGGTCAGCGTGGGTCTGAGCATCCTGTTCAACCGCAACGCATCCTCCGGCGGGCTGGATATCGTGGCAAAGATCATGAACAAGTACCTGCACATGGAACTGGGCAAGGCAATGTCCCTTTCGGGCATGTGCGTGGCACTCTCTGCCGCCCTTGTCTACGATAAAAAGACCGTTGTTCTGAGCATTCTTGGCACCTATTTCAACGGCATCGTGCTGGACCATTTCATCTTCGATAACAGCATCAAGCGCCGGGTGTGCATCATTACCGAGAAGGAGGAGGCGCTGCGGCAGTTCATCATCAATGACCTGCACAGCGGTGCCACCATGTACGAGGCCATCGGTGCATATAACTTTGAAAAGCACAACGAGATCATTACCATCGTGGACAAAAACGAGTATCAGAAGTTGATGAACTTTATCAACCGCGAGGACCCAAAGGCCTTTGTTACGATTTATAATGTGTCCAGTATGCACTACCAGCCCAAGCGCTGAGCGCGGTACAGGGGAAGGACACAAAAGCCGTGCCGGGGCTTTTCCGCAGCGGAAAACCGTGGTAAAATAAGAAAAAACGGAAAGGGAATAACAGCCATGGACATCAGACTGGTTTGCAGCGATATTGACGGTACGCTGCTGCAATACGGCAAAAAGGAGCTGGAGGGCGAAATATTCAAACAGATCCGGGCGCTGCATCAGCGGGGCATCTGGTTCTGCCCGGCCTCCGGGCGGCAGTATACCAGCCTGCGCAAACTCTTTGCACCGGTGGCAGACTGCTGCGTGTTTATCTGCGAAAACGGCGGCACCATCTTTAAAGAAGAACAGTGCATCGCCAAAAATCCCATGCCGCGGGCGCTGGCAGAGGAAATTGCCAACGATATGTGGACCCGCAGCGAGGGGCAGGGCGAGGTGATGCTCTCCGGCCAGAACACCGCCTACCTGATGGAGCGCGGTCTTGGCATGCTGCAGCGGGTGCAGTTCGTGGGCAACCACTACCAGATCATTCACAGCCCCGCCGAGGTGCCGGAGGACATCACCAAGGTGTCGGTGTACCTGCACGAGGGCGTGGAAAACTATGTGGAGCGCTTTGTGCCCCGCTGGAAGCAGGCCAACTGCGCCGTGGCGGGGCCGTTCTGGATCGATACCACCTTTGCCAACAAGGGCATCGGGGTGCAGTGCGTGTGCAGCATCCTTGGCATCGACCCCGCACAGGTCATGGCTTTTGGCGATAACTACAACGACGAGACCATGCTGGACGTGGTGGGCGTGCCCTACATCATGGACAACGCCGCCGCTCCGCTGCGGGCAAAATACCAAAACCACACCCCCCGCCCGGAGGATGTGCTGGCGCAGCTGTTGGCACAGCAGCTGTAAAGGGGGCGAGCCCATGGACCGCAAGGGCTTGGAACAGCTCATTTTTGATACTTACAGCGTAGAGCCGGACTATCCGTGGATGGACACCCCGGAGTCGGCGGTGTTCCGTCATGCGGCAAACCGCAAGTGGTTTGCGCTGGTCACCACCGTACCCAAAAGCAAGCTGGGTCTGCCCGGGCAGCAGCCGGTGGATATCGTGAACCTGAAATGTGACCCCATCCTCATCGGCTCCCTGCGGGCAGAACCGGGCTTTTACCCGGCCTACCATATGAACAAGGAAAACTGGATCACCGCCGCGCTGGACGGCAGCGCCCCGGAGGATAAGCTCCGTCTGGTGCTGGACATGAGCTACAACGCCACTGCACCCAAGCTGCGAAAAAAGAAAGCTTGACCGCAGCAAAATAAGGGCGGGCGCTGCAATAGTTGCCTGCTTTTATTCGTATTCAGGGTAAAGGGACTGCATTTTGCAAAAGGAGGAAGCTATGGCTATTTTTGAAAAGACCATCCGCAACCAGAACTTCGATACCCTGCTCCGCAAGCTGGAACACGCCATCCCGGACAGCAGCTGGTCGGCAGAGCTGGAGGCCGGCAGCGATTTCAAGGAGGGCAGCGCCCGGTGCAGTGTGCGGGTGTTTGAGCGGTACAGCATGGTGGGCGGCAACCGCCTTAGCCTGACGCTGACCCTGTTCCAGAACGGGGACGAGCCCATCCGGCTGTCGGCCATTACAGCGGGCGGCAGTCAGGCGGTGTTCTTTAAAATGAACACCCTTGGCGAGGACGCGTTTCTGGAGGACGTAAAGCAGCTGCTGGAAGAAATTTTGGAGGGGTAATATGTTTTATAGTGGGTTTGACGCGCTTTTCAGCATCCTGTTCCCGCTGGTGTTTCTGGTGGTGCTGGGCATGATCCTGTTTACCGTGGTGAGCAACCTGCGCACATGGGGCAAAAATAATGCGTCCCCGCGCCTTACCGTCCCGGCTACTGTGGTGGCCAAGCGGACGAACGTTTCCCGCCATCATACCGCCAATGCAGGGGACATGACCGGCGCCCACGGCTACACCAGCACGAGCGCTACCACCTATTATGTGACCTTTCAGGTGGAAAGCGGCGACCGCATGGAGCTGCGGCTGAGCGGCACGGAATACGGCCAGCTGGCAGAAGGCGACACCGGAAAGCTGAGCTTTCAGGGTACGCGCTATCTGGGGTTTGAACGGAATTAAACACGCTTCTGCGCAGCATTTTTGAAGAAATCGCAGAAGCTGTGACAAAAGTATTATACTTTTATGAATTTTAGCACTCTACACTTGACAGTGCTAAATAATTGTGCTATAACAGTGGCGTGCTCAGGAGGAAGGGCAAAAGGAGAGCCGCAAGGTTCCCCGGAAAGCCTTTCCGAATGGACGCTTCAAAGTTTTTGCCCCGACCCGAACGCCGGGATTGGAGGTATGTTTTATGTTTATGCCGACTGTTTTTCATGAGAACCTGTTCGATGATCTCTTTGATCCGTTCTGGAACGAGGGTGCACTGGAGTGTGCGATGAACCGCGAAGCCCGCGACACCTTTGGTAAGCGCGGTGCAAACATGATGAAGACCGATGTCAAGCAGACGGACAACGGCTACGAAGTGGACGTTGATCTGCCGGGCTGCAAGAAGGAAGACGTTCAGATGGATCTGAGCGACGGCTATCTGACCATTCAGGCAGTGCGCAGCCACTCTAATGACGAAAAGGACAACAAGGGTCGCTACGTGCGGCGCGAGACCTTCTCCGGCAGCTGCGCCCGCAGCTTCTATGTGGGCGAAGTGAAGAAGGAGGACATCCACGCAAAGTTCGAGGATGGTGTCCTGCACATCCAGCTGCCCGCTCCTCAGCAGACAAAGGCTCTGCCTGAGAACCCGAATCTGATCGAGATCGAGTAAATGCCGACCGTGTGCGCCAAGGCATAACGTATATAGGATGCCCCCGGAGAGCTGCAACAAGCCCTCCGGGGGCATTTTTTGTGTTCAGGCTTTCGACGACGGAGAGGGGAGAAAGTACCTGTTTTTGCCAGAAAACTTTATTTTTCCACCGTTTCGTGGTATCCTTATAAGGCGCACGCAATACAGGCCTGCGGCTGCACTGGCAGCGGCTGCGGTCTGCGCGCGGCAAAAAAAGAACGTATAGAAGAGAAAAGGGGGATAAAAGTCATGGGCGAATTTGCCTTTCAGACTTTACGGGAAAGTATCACCTCTGCCATCAGGAGCAAGATTCTTACCGGGGAATTACAGCCGGGCGTAAAGCTGGCCGAGCAGAAACTGGCCGAGGAGTTTGGCTCCAGCCGGGCACCCATCCGGGAGGCGCTGCGGCAGCTGGAACAGGAGGGCATGGTCGAGTATTCGCGCAATGTGGGCTGCTCGGTGCGCCGGGTGAAGCCGGAGGACGCCTACGAGATCTACCTGCTGCGGGCAAATCTGGAAATGACGGCACTGCGCTATTTTGATTGCAAATTCCCGGAGGAGGATCTGCGCACCCTGCGCGGCATTCTGGAGGAGATGCGCAATGTCCGGCCGGGGGATCTTTCTCAGATCGTGGAGAACGACAACCGCTTCCATGCGGTCATCGTGCAGCGGGCGGGGCTGCCCAGACTGCTGAAATTCTGGGACGACCTGAACTACGGCAACCTGCTTGTTGGGGCGAACAGCGGCTCTAACCACGAGACACTGGCGCAGCGGCAGAACGGCATTCACACCAAGCTGTACGAGGCGCTGGCAAGCGGCGACACCGAGGTTGCCTGCCGCGCCGTCTACGCCCACTACATGGAGCCCATGGAGCGGATGCGCAGCGCAAACAGCGCCGTACAGGCAGCGGACGAAGCAGCAAAATAAGGGGAATTTGGCTGACCGTCTAAATTTTGACCAATCATTTTATGGAAATTGCAGATTGTCTACAATCTGCAATTATGCTATACTATCAAAGTGATCGGTCGAGTACTGCTGTATTTTTGGTAAAAATTGCGAAATGTATGCGGAACATCGGCCTTCTTACAGGAACTTCCGCCCTGTGTGGAAAAGAAAGAGAGGAATTGTCCGCATGTCTAACAAAGAAAAAGCCACAAAGATCTCGTGGCTTACCCTTGCCTTCATGGCCTTTTCTACGGTCTGGGGCTTCGGCAACATTACCAACGGCTTTGTGTACTTTAACGGTCCGCAGGTCATCTTCAGCTGGATCTTTATGTTTGTCCTGTACTTCATCCCCTATGCGCTGATGGTGGGTGAGCTGGGCTCTGCCTTTAAAAACGAGGGCGGCGGCGTCAGCTCTTGGCTGCACCAGACCACCAACGCAAAGCTGGCCTACTACGCCGGTTGGACCTACTGGGCCTGCCACATCACCTACATTGCCAGCAAGGGCAGCGGCTTTCTGAAGGCGCTGAGCTGGGCAGTTTTCCGCAATGCGGAGACTTACGATTCCTTCCCCACCCGCTACATCCAGCTGGCTACCTTCTGCATTCTGCTGCTGGGCTGCTACATTGCAAGTCTGGGTCTGAACCCCCTGAAAAAGCTGCTAACTGCCGCAGGCACCTGCACCTTCGTCATGTCCCTGCTGTACATCGTGATGATGTTTGCTGCCCCGGCCATCAACCCCACGGCAGAGTACGTCCACGCAAACCTGAGCTTTAGCAGCATCATCCCCAACTTCAACGTCACCTACTTTACTTCTCTGTCCATTCTGGTGTTCGCTGTGGGTGGCTGCGAGAAGATCTCTCCCTACGTCAATAAGGTCGAGAACCCCAGCAAGGGCTTCCCCCGCGGCATGATCGCGCTGGCCGTCATGGTGGTCACCTGCGCCATTCTGGGCACGCTGGCCATGAGCCGTATGTTCGACCCCGCCGTCATCAACGCCAGCGCAGAGAGCTTCAACGCCTATGTCGCCAACAGTTCCTACTGGGCTTTCCAGAAGCTGGGTCAGTACTACCATGTGGGCGATCTGTTCATGATCATCTACGCGCTGTGCAACGTCATCAGCCAGCTCGCCGTGCTGATCTTGAGCATCGACGCACCGCTGCGTATGCTGCTGGATAACGAGCACACCAAGCAGTTCATCCCGCAGGCTCTGCACAAGGTCAACGCCCACGGCGTGCACAGCAACGGCATCAAAATGGTGGCTGTGCTGTCCGGCTCCATCATTCTGGCACAGTCCTTCGTGCCCGGTGCAGCCGCTGTTCTGCGCCAGCTGACCAAGCTGAACTCTGTGTGCATGCCCATGCGTTATCTGTGGGTGTTTGCCGCCTACATCGCCCTGCGCAACGCCTACGATACCATCCCCGCCGAGTATCGCTTTGTCAAGAATCAGGCCGTGGCCAAGTTCTTCGGCGGCTGGTGCTTTGCCGTTACCGCCGTGTGCTGCGTACTGGGTATGTATGATAAGGACCCCTTCACCTTTGCACTGAACGTCATCACCCCCGTGGTGCTGACCGTACTGGGATTCATTCTGCCCGCCCTAGCAAAGCGCGAACAGACTGCTGCAAAAAAGTAACCTGAATATGCTTAAAAAGGGCCGGTCAGCACTGACCGGCTCTTTTCAGATACACCCAAGGAGGTTTATTTTTATGATCGCATCCGAAGTCCGTGAAATGCTGTCCTTCATCGACGGCAACCCCACCGCATACCACACCACCGCCGCTGTGCGGGATATCCTGCTGAAGGCAGGCTTTGCCGAGCTGCTGGAAAGCCGCAAGTGGGCGCTGGAACCCGGCAAGGACTATTTTGTCTGCCGCAACGGTTCCAGCATCATCGCCTTCCGCATGGGCGACCAGCTGGAAAATTACAGCTTCAACGTTGCCGCCGCCCATACGGATTCTCCCTGCTTCCGCATCAAGGAGAACGCCGAGATCCACATGGGGCAGAACTACACCAAGCTGAACACCGAGGGCTACGGCGGCATGATCTGCGCCACATGGATGGATCGTCCGCTGTCTGTGGCGGGTCGTGTGCTGGTGCAGGAGAACGGCGCTATCGTATCCCGTCTGGTGGCACTGGACCGCGACCTGCTGATGATCCCCAGCGTGGCCATCCACATGAACCGCGAGGTCAACGATAAGGCTTCCTTCAACAAGCAGGTGGATATGCTGCCTGTGCTGGGCGGCGCCTGCGAGGAGGGCGCGCTGAAAAAGCTGATCGCAGAGGAGCTGAAGGTGTCCGAGGAGCAGATCCTTGGCAGCGACCTGTTCCTCTATGTGCGGGAAAAGGCCACCGTCTGGGGCTGCAACGAGGAGTTCATCTCCTGCGGCCGTCTGGACGACCAGCAGTGCGTTTACGGCATCCTGAAAGGTCTGCTGACCGCCAAGAACGCCCGCTCCATCGGCGTGGCGGCCTTCTTTGATAACGAGGAGGTCGGCTCCGGCACCAAGCAGGGCGCAGCTTCCACCTTCCTGTACGATGTGCTGCACCGTATTGCCCAGAGCCTTGGCGGCAACGATGAGGACTTCCACCGCGCGGTGGCTTCCAGCTTTATGGTCAGTGCCGACAACGCCCACGCCGTGCACCCCAACCACCCGGAGCACACCGATGTGAACAACTGCACCTACATGAACAAGGGCGTGGTCATCAAGACCCACGCAGGCCAGAAGTACACCAGCGACGGCATGAGCGTTGCCGCCGCCCGGGAGCTGGCTGCCCGCGCCGGTGTGCCACTGCAATACTTTGCAAACCGTTCCGATAAGGTAGGCGGCAGCACGCTGGGCAATCTGGCCATGGCACAGGTGTCCATGAACTGCGTGGACATCGGCCTGCCCCAGCTGGCGATGCACTCCTGCTACGAGACCGCCGGCGCAGAGGATACCCTCTCGCTCATCAAGCTGATGCAGGAGCTGTACAGCAGCCACTTTGAAGAGACTGCTTTCGGTACCCTTTCCATCAGCAAGTAAACGGATAAAAGCATAAAAAGAACTGCTGTGCGCTGTTTTGCACGGCAGTCCTTTTTGCATAAAAGCTGATTTTCCGTGGCTGGTTAAGCCCGGATATAGAAATCCTACAGTAGTTGTGGTAAAATAAGGCATCCGGGAGCGCCGGGCGCTCCGCTGCAACATCAAAAATGGAGGTTTTCTATGAAAAAGACCTATCGCTCGCTCTTTTGTCTGATTGCGGTGCTGCTGCTCAGCGTCAGCGCACTGCCCTCTGCTTCGGCGCTGTTTTCCAAGAAGCTCTACTATTATGGTGTAGTAGAGGGCGTCAGCCGCACCGTGGAGGGCAAGGTGGAGTCCATTCTGGTGACTGCGGAAGAGCAGGAGACCTATCAGATGATCGTTACCGACAGCACCGTCTGGCAGGACCATGACGAAAAGACCACCTCCGACCCCGCTACCCTTGCGGTAGGCGAGCAGATCTGCGTGGTGCACGACCCGGCTGTGATGATGTCGCTGCCGCCGCAGTCGGTGGCGTATACCGTCATCCGCAACTTCCCCGCAGGCACGGATCTGGAACAGGAAGCCCGGGATGCCGCCTGCCCGGTGAAAAAGTTCTTCGCCGACACCCGCAAGGCCATTTCGGACTGGTTCTACCAGACCATGCCCATCTGAGGGGAAAGCTCCTTCTATAACGCAAAAAACTGCTGCCCCGTACCGGATGCCAAAGCGTCCGGGCAAAGGGGCAGCAGATTTTTTATGCAAGGTCATGCGGTGGTTTGCGGCAAAAACGCTGCAGACCGCTATTTATTTTCGGGGGGGGGTAACGCGGAAGCGCTTTACCACCTGTTCCAGTGCGCTGATGTCTACAGGCTTGGACAGATGTTCGTCCATGCCGGCTTCCTTACTCTTTTGCATATCCTCAAGGAAGGCGTTGGCGGTCATGGCAAGGATGGGGATGGTGCGTCCCAGCGGGTTTTCGCCGCTGCGGATGCGGCGGGTGGCTTCCAAGCCGTCCATCACCGGCATCTGCACGTCCATCAGGATCATGTCGTAATCGCCGGGCTTTACGCTGGCAAAGGCATCCACGATCTCCTGACCGTTGGGGCAGATGGTGCAGCTTGCGCCTTTTGTTTCCAGCAGCATTTGCAGAATCTCGGCGTTGATGGCGTTATCTTCGGCACAGAGGAACTTCATGCCGGACAGGGGAGAAGTGGTCTCTTCTTCCTCCGGGAGCGCCTGCGCCTTTTGCACCGTGTCCGCTTCGGTGTCAATGGGGAATTCCAGCACCACCTCAAAGCGGGTGCCCTTACCGGTGGCACTCTCTACGCTGATGGAGCCGCCCATCAGGTCTATGACGCTTTTGGTAATCGCCATACCCAGACCCGTGCCCTGCACCTTGTTGGTGCCGGAGCGCTCCTCACGGGTAAAGGGGTCAAAGAGGGTCTTTTGGTAGTCCGCGCTCATACCGATGCCGTCATCCTGCACCACAAAGCGGTACCGGGCGTAGTGCTCGTTCCGGGGCAGCTCTTCCACCTCCAAACGGATGTGTCCGCCGGTGGGCGTGTACTTGACCGCATTGGAGAGGATGTTCATCAGCACCTGATTCAAACGGTTGGGGTCGGCCAGCACGTTTTCGTGCTGCAAATTGGTGCTTACCGTAAAGCTCTGACTGCGCTGACCTGCCTGCTGCCGGATGATGCTGTCCAGCTGACTGATCTGCTGGGGCAGATTCATTTTTTCCACATGCAGGGTGGTCTTGCCGCTCTCGATGCGGCTCATATCCAGAATATTGTTGATGATGCCCAGCAGCAGCTGACCGGAGCTTTCCAGCTTGCCCAGATGCTCGGCAAGCTTTTCCGGCTCGTGCAGCTCGTTTTTCATCAGGGTGGTAATGCCGATAATGGCGTTCATGGGGGTGCGGATATCGTGGCTCATGTTGGAGAGGAAGTCTGTCTTGGCTTTGCTGGCACGCTCGGCGGACTGTAACGCCTCTGCGGCAGCATCCTGCGCCCGCCGCATCTCGTCGTTGGCCTGCGTCAGCTGGATGTTATACTGCTCCAGACGGAGGTTCGTCTCTTTTTCGGCCCGCAGCTCCCGCTGCTGCTTTTCCCGCAGGAGGAACAAGCCAGCAATGACTGCCATGATCGAAAACACCGTTGCAAAGCCTACAATAACGGCCATGACGATATTGACCAGCTTCTGCGTATTCACGGCCACATATTCTGCTGGAACAAGGAACGCCAGCGTCCACTGGGCGTTTTCCATCTGCTTCAGGGCGTAGTAATACTCAGTTCCGTCCAGCACAGCGTTGGAATAACAGGAGCCTGTGCGGGCAAGCCGCTCCTTTGCTACTGCAAAGGAAGAACCGTGCAGATAGGACATCTGGGAGAGCACGGTGTATACGTTGTGCCCCTTCAACAGCTCGGTATCATTGGCGTTGAACAGCTTGAAACCGTTGTTGTCCAGTACATAGACGCTGTTGTTATTTTCGTAGGCGTCGCAGCGGAAATAATCGTTCAGTTGGGTCATACTCTGGGCGATGCCAAAGTAGCGCAGGGTGATCTCTTTCTCTCCGCTTTGCAGTGTGATGGGGGTGGAGAGCTGTTCCAGAAACACCATCCGGGAGTCGTCCACGGTCAGCGAATTGGAAACATAGCTGACCCGCTGCGGCGCGTTTTCCAGATAGTTCATTTCCCGCAGCAGACCCGTGCGGCCATACTCGGTATAATAACGCCCGGCAGCATCCACGGCAATCAGTTCGATCTGTTTTTCATGGTAATTGGAAAGCTCCGACAGCTTTTTCAGATAGCGGTAGAGATCGGTATCAGTCTCCAGCGGGGTGTTGTACAAATAATTACACTGCACATCCACCTCGTCCCAGTGGTTGTCGATCACATCCTCCAGACTGTGGAACATCTGGTGGGTGACCTCTTCCATCTGGCTCAGACGCTCGTGGTAGACAAGGTTTTGGATGTAGGTCTGGCTCATGACAAAAAGGGTCAGGATCAACACGATGCTGACAAAGCCGAAGCCCACAAACAGCTTTTTATAGATTTTGTTGTTCACATCCAGTATCTCCTGTCCGTTTTATTCAACTCCATGCGGTGTCTGCCCGGCTGATGGTGGTGTAAGCACCAAAGAAGGTTTTTGCGGCATCCATGCCCACCACGCCGCTGTCTGTCACCGTTGCTTCGGCAGCCAGCCGGTCGCTCACACCGCAGATGGCAACCTGATAGGTCTTGCCCGCCTCCGGCTGCACCGGGCTTACCAGCACATAGGGGTAGCCCTTGCCGTTGCCGTAGGCATCGTAGCCAGAAGCCAGCAGTTCGCTGATCTGCTGGCCGGTCAGGGAAACGGTCTGGATGGTGCGGTTCCAGCCGGTGGGCAGGATGACCGAAAGGTCGTAATCCGTAATGCCCTTGGCGTACAGCTTGGCGGCTACGCCGTGGTGGTTCTGCTCGGTGGGGTTGCCGGGGATCCATGTGCTCAGCGAGACCAGCGCAAGGTCGCTGCCGGTAGCCTGTGCAAAGCAGCGGCCTACCAGCATGGCGCAGTCCTGCTGCGAAAGCTCCTCCGTAACGGTAGTGATGACATCCGGGGTGTTGTTCACCACACTGTCCTGATCCTCGTCCAGCTGACGGATGACATCCTCCATGGTGGCGTTGCCCTTCATGAAGTCCAGCATTTTAAGGCCGGTGGTCACGAAGGTGTTTTCCCAGCCGGAATAGATAAAGGGCGCGGTGTTGCCTGCGTTCAGGGTATCGGCAATGTCGGCATAGTAGGTGCCGTCTGCCTTTGCACCCTTGAAGGGCAACAGGCTGCTTTTCAGCGCCGTTGCGGGCTGCAGAGCGCTGGTGCCTGCAACGGTGGAAAGCACACGCATCACCTTGAGCGCATCTTCCAGCTTTTGGGGGTTCTGTTTCAGCTTTTTATTCAGACCGTAGAAGCGGTTCACATTCAGCACAAAAACGTTCTGGGTGCCGTCCTCCGAGAGAAACGGCATCAGCCCAAATTTATCGGCGTTGCCGCCTGCCTCCACAATGCCGTTGGTGTTTCCGATCAAAAACAGGGTATTCCCCTCGGCCATCCTCTGCAGGGTCACATTGTCGTCAAGAGCATCGCCGGAGTCGTTCAGCATCCCGATGTCCTTCCACTTTTTGACATACGCCATTGCCTGCATCATGCCGGGGGTGTTGCTGACGTTTGCCTTGCCGGAAAGATAATCCTTCTGCCACAGTCTGCCGTCCAGCGTGCCAAGGAAATCGGCATCTGCAATGTTGCACAGATACTGGAAACCGTAGCCCGGATACTGGATCTGCGGCAGGCAGAGATCGACCCCGGCTTCCTTGGCTTTTGCAGCCAGCACTTCCAGCTCAGCGAAAGAATTGGGCAGCTCCCAGCCGTGTTCCCGCAGCAGGGTCTTGTTGTAGGTGATGCCGTAGCAGTTGTAAACCGAGGGCAGCAGATAGATGGCACCGTTATCGAACACATCCTGCAAGCGGGACTCCACATAGTTATCCGTAAAATCGTAGCCGGAAAGGTCCAGCAGTTTGTCGGAGACCAGATCGATCTGGGGGTCGTAGTAGGTCAAGGTGCAGACGTCCGGCAGGTCGCCTGCCGCAAACATATTCTGCAAACAGGTGGTGGTGTTATCGCCGCTGTATGGCACGACCTCGATGTTCACTTCCGGGTAAACGCTGTGCACCTGCTCAATAAAGGCTTCTATCTCCTTATAAGGTGCCATAAAGGTGACGGCTTCGTGCGCATCTGCTGTTTTGCTTTCAGCCTTGCCGCCGCCGCAGGCGGTCAGCGCTGCCGTGGCAGCTGCAACGCTGCAAGCCTGCAAAAAGGAGCGGCGGGAGATCTTTTTTATCATATAAATATACTTTCCTCACATTTTCGGAAGGCAGTACTGCGCAAGTGCAGGAGCGCAGTGCTACCTTAGCGATTCTTACACACCCCACAGGAACCCCTACGCTCGCGGCCTGTCCGCACGGGGCATACGCCGATTTTCCCATAAAATAACAATCATATTGTATCATTGTAACAAAAGTGTTTCAAGCTGTTTTTTGAAGGATTTTGCATGGAAAAGGGCGAACAACCGCGTGCTTTGCAGCTGCACGGCATAAAAATACCCCTGACACCGGGGAAGGATATCAGGGGGTATGGTATTCCGGGCACGCTGTTTTATTGCAGGGGCTCTTTTGCGCGCAGACGCCGAAAGGTGTCCTCTTTTACAAGCTCGATGACCACCGCTGTCAGGGGGATAAAGAAGATAATGCCGATGATGCCAAAAAGCTTTCCGCCGATCATGGCGGCAATAAGGGTGTACAGCGGCGAAAGCCCCACGGATTTGCCCACCACACGGGGATAAATGAACTGGTTTTCAACAAACTGCACGGCAAGGTACACGATCAGGCAGCGCACCGCCAGCACAGGGTCTACCAACAGCACAAGGAACACACTGACCACGCAGGAGATCAGTGCACCCACATAGGGGATGATGGCGCAGATGGCGGTGAGCACGCCCACCAGACTGCCGTAGGGGATCTTGAAAACGGAAAATGCAAGAGCCATCAGAACGCCAAGGATCACTGCCTCGCTGCATTGTCCCGTTAAAAAGTTTGCAAAGGACTGCCGGAACAGCCGGCAGAACTTCAGCACCCCGGCGGCGTGGGCGGGCTTCAGGTAGGCGCACACCAGCGTGCGGGCTTGGTGGCCGAGGCTCTCCGTACTAAGGGACATATAGACGGAGATGATCAGCGCAAACGAGGCGGTGATCGCGATATTCACCGTGGCAGAGACAGCCCCTACCGCATTGACCAGCACCGTGTCGATGCTTGCGGTGACCTTGTGCAGCAGCTGCTCCCAGTTGATGCCCTCCAGCCAGTTCATCAGCCAGCCCATGTCAGCATCCTGTGCGTTGAGATAGGCAGTCCAGCGGGGAATATTGGCCTCGATCTGCACATACAGGCTGTGGAAGGACTGCACCAGCTCCGGAATCAGCAAAGTCAGCGCCAATACCAGCACCAGCACAACGCCCAGCAGGGTGATGAAAAAGCTGAGAAGGTGGATGGCTTTCGCCGAGGGCTGCTTTTTGGCCTTGCCGAACAGGCGGTTCAGCCGCTTTTCCAGACCGGTCATGGGCACGTTGATAAAAAGCGCCAGAATGCCGCCCGCCAGAATGGGCAGTACCAGATCTATCAGCTTTGCGGCAAAGGCCAGAACGTCAGAAAGCCGCAGCAGCGCTACAAAAAGCGTTACCCCTACCACGGTAACGAGCAGAGATTGTTTTGTTTTTGGTTCCATGAAAAAGTTCCTTTCCCGGAAGATTGTGGCAGCAGGCAGCAAAAAGACCGCCCGCCGGCTCTTTTTGGTATTGTAATCGGAAGAAAAGGGCTTGTCAAGACGAGAGAAAGGGAAAGGGGACGTTATAAAAGCAGTTTGCGAGAATGCAAGCGGGAGCTTTTCAGTAGGGAAAAAGCGTGGTATACTTGGCCAGAGCAAATTTAAAAAAATTGAGAGAAACACAGCTTGAAAGGAAATAGATCATGTCGAAAGATGAATATCTGATTACAGATGCGCCGCTGAAAGCGCTGACGGTTTTTGCAATGCCAATGATCCTTGGCAGCTTTTTTCAGCAGGTCTATAACATGGCAGATTCCATCATAGTCGGTCAGTTTGTCGGCTCCTCGGCACTGGCGGCTGTCGGTGCCTGTGCTGCGCTGACCAATGTTTTTATTTGCGTGGCGCTGGGTGCCGGTGTGGGTGCCGGTGTGCTGGTAAGCCGCTATTTTGGCGCTAAAAACTATGGCAAAATGAAAACCATCGTGTCAACGTCCCTGCTCAGCTTTCTGGTTTTGAGCGTTGTCCTTGGCGTTTTTGGCTTTAGCTTTTCCCGTGCTATGATGAGCGGCTTACAGACCCCCGCCGACATTCTGGAGGATGCGGTGCTGTATCTGCGGGTCTATTTTGTGGGCTTCCCGTTTTTGTTCATGTACAACATTCTTTCCACCATGTTTACCTCCATTGGGGAGTCTAGGATCCCGCTGGGTCTGCTGATCTTTTCCTCCATCCTGAATATTTTTATGGATCTCTGGATGGTGGCGGGGCTTGGCTTGGGCGTGTTTGGCGCAGCCCTTGCCACGTTGATCGCACAGGGCATTTCTGCGGTGTTTTCGTTTTTGATCTTCCTGCACCGGATGCGGCAGTATAAAAGCCCCTTTAATAAGTTCGATCAGCAGGAGCTGTATTCTATGCTCCGCATTGCGGTGCCGTCGGTCTTGCAGCAGTCCACCGTGTCCATCGGCATGATGATCGTGCAGGCGGTGGTAAACCCCTTTGGCACACAGGCGCTTGCCGGATATGCAGCAACGATGCGGGTAGAAAATGTTTTCTCGCTGATCTTTGTCTCCATCGGCAATGCGGTCTCGCCCTATATCTCCCAGAATTTTGGTGCAAAGAAGATCGACCGCCTCAAAAAAGGCTACCACGCTGCACTGGTGCTGGACCTGTGTTTTGCGGTCATTGCCTTTGCGGTCATTGAAACCCTGCACACCCAGATCTCCTCGCTGTTTCTGGGCAAGGACGGAACGGCGCTGGCCTATCAGGTGTCCGGTGATTATATGCGGTGGCTGGGTTACTTCTTCATCTTCATGGGCATCAAGATGGCGACCGATGGCGTGCTGCGCGGGCTTGGCATCATGCGCCCGTTCCTCATTGCCAACATGGTAAACCTTGCCATCCGCCTGTCCGTTGCCCTGATCTGTGCACCGCGCTTTGGTATTGCCTTTGTCTGGCTTGCCGTCCCGGCAGGGTGGCTGGCAAACTTTCTGGTCTCCTATGCGGCGCTCAGAAGATCGTGGCCGACGGAAAATGCAGCGGCACCTCAATGATTTTGTGCAGCGCGAACGGGTGGTGGCCTGCTGGGAAAAGTTCAAGGGGCTTTTCCGTCTGGTGGAGCATTCCTGATGGACACCGCACTGCGGCGTAAAAAATAGCAAAGGGCTGCTGCACAGTGAGATAGCTGTGCGGCAGCCTCTTTTTCTATATGCGCCCCGGTCTGTTACAGCGGTTTACTTTTGGCAGGAGAAATGTTATGATACACCTTAGAAAAAAGCAAGGAGGAGCTACGATGGGCATTGCAGGGAACGAATGGGGTTTTCAGGTGGGCACGTTGCCCAAAGGTGCGCGGGATAAGATCAGCGATGTGCCGGGGGTGACGGTAGGGCACTGCACCTTGGCAGACGGCGTGGTGCAGACGGGCGTAACGGCGCTGCTGCCCCACCAAGGGGACGTGTTCCACGAAAAGGTGCTGGCGGCCAGCTATGTCATCAACGGCTTTGGCAAGACCACCGGCCTTGTGCAGATCGACGAGCTGGGCACGCTGGAAACGCCCATCCTGTTTACCAACACCCTCAGCGTGGGCACGGCACAGACCGCGCTGGTAAAGTATATGCTGGAGAAAAACCCCGACATCTGCGAGACCACCGGCAGCGTGAACCCGGTGGTCTGCGAGTGCAACGACTGCGGCCTGAACGACATCCGGGGGCTTCATGTGACCGAGCAGCACGTTTTTGCCGCGCTGGCAGATTGCAAGGCAGATTTTGCCGAGGGTGCCGTAGGTGCCGGGCGGGGGATGCGCTGCCACGGGCTGAAAGGCGGCATCGGCTCCGCCTCACGGGTGGTGGAACTGGACGGAAAACCCTACACCATGGGTGCGCTGGTGCTCTCCAATCACGCGCTGTTCGATGACCTCATCGTGGCGGGCACGCCCATCCACACCCTGCTGAATAACAGCATCCCGCCCCATGAGGATAAAGGCTCCATCATCACGGTGCTGGCCACGGATATCCCCCTGAGCGAGCGGCAGCTGCGGCGGCTGTGCCGCCGGGCGCTGGTGGGGCTTTCCCGCACAGGTTCCTACTGCGGCAACGGCAGCGGCGAGATCGTCATCGCCTTCACCACCGCCAACCGGGTGCCGCACTATTCGGAGAAAGCCCTGCTGCCCATGACCCTGCTCCACGATGATGCAATCAACCCTTTGTTCCGGGCGGTGGCAGAGTGCGTGGAGGAAAGCGTTCTCAGCAGCCTGCTCCACGCCGAGACGGTTACCGGCAACCATGGCCAAACCTTCCACAGCCTGACAGAACTTCTGAAAAACCGCGCCTGAGGCGCTGCAATACAGAAAAAAGCCCTGCATCCGGTGCAGGGCTTTTGCTTTACTTAATAGCGGCGGTGGATCTTTTTGGTAGGCTTGCGGCGGTTCCAGTTGGAGCACAGCAGCCACAGCCCATAGATCAGGGCGGCGATCAGGCTGAGCACCAGCACCACCTTCAGGTACAGGCTGGTCAGGAACTCCTTCACCTTGTCCACCCCGAATAGCAGCGGGTTGCGGGCTACGTCCTGCCCGGCGATCAGCTCCACCACGCCGATGGTCTCGCCTGCCAGCTTCAGCTCCACCGTGCCCACTACGTCGCCCTGCTGGATGGGCGCGCAGACGTAGTCCGGCAGGTGGAAGTATTTCTGGGTGACAGTGCCGTCGCTGGTGGAGGGCAGCAGGGTCATCATGCTGTCGTTGGGGTACAGCTGCAAGGTGTCGGTGTCGGAGGAATATCGGACCGGGATCTCCGCAATGGTCAGGTCGGTGTCCAGCGCAGCCTGAATGGAAAAGCTGTCGAACACCCAGTCCATCAGTTTGACCGTCTCGAACAGGGCAGGGCGGCGGTTGGCGTAGCCGAAGGTATCGCAGCTGTCGGGGCTGTCCATCACGCAGAAGATATAGGTGGCACCGTCCTTGTTGCCCCACGAAACATAACTCTGGGTGCCGGTATCGTTTTTAAAGGCGGTCACATTGCACATACCGCCCTGCATGGCGCTGCGGTAGTAGCTGCCGCCGCTGGCTTTGCTCAGCGCGGCATTCTGGCTGACCAGCACCGAGGAAGAGCGGTGCTTCTCCTTGGCGGGCATGGTAAAGCTGGGCGCGCCGGACACCTCCACAAAGGCGTCAAAGCTCATCAGGTAGCGCAGGATCAGGTACATATCCACCGCACAGGTGGTGTTGCCGCTGTCGATGCCGCAGGCGTCCGTCCAGTTGCTGGCGGTGGTGCCGATGCGCTGGGACAGGGTGTTCATCTGCGCCACCCAGCCGTCCAGATCGCCGCCGGCAAGGGTGTACGCCACACCCATGGCTGCCTCGTTGGCATTGCGGGTAAGCATGGCGTACATGGCTTCCCGGTAGGTGAAAGTCTCGTTGGAGCGCATATCTGCGTTGTTGGTGTTATAAACATAGTCCGAGATGGCAAAGGGCATCTGGAAGGTGCTGTCCAGCTGGTCAGCGTAGTTGGTCAGCAGCACGGCAAGGGTCATATATTTGGTCAGACCGCCGGCAGACACCTGCTTTGTGCTGTCCTTATCATAGACGATGATGTTGGTATCCGTGTTCACGATATAGGCGCTTGCAGCCTGCACCTGATACACCGGGCTGGGGTCGAACATGGCCCCGGCGGGCAGCACAAGGCAGCTGAGCAGGAATACAAATGAAAGAACCAATGCAAAAATACGTTTCATGTGGACAATTCCTTTAAAAAGCGATAAAATATACTAGATACGGCTGCGCTGTGCGGCGCGCCGGAAGATCAATTTTGCAGCAAGCGTGCTGTGTTCTATAATAATAACAGGTTTGCCGGGGTGTTACAAGAGCTTTGCGGTGTTTTACACCGTTCTTTCGCTCCGGCAGGGAGGGCAGGAATGGTATATCTTACAGGGGATACCCACGGCGATATCCAGCGCTTCAAGCAGGGCAAGCTGCGCTGGCTGGGCAAGAAGGACACCGTGGTGGTGCTGGGGGATTTTGGCTTTGTGTGGGACGGCAGCGCCGCAGAGCGCAAGCGGCTGGACTGGCTGCGCAAGCGCCCCTACA
>ENA-OPDE01000393-OPDE01000393.1-human-gut-metagenome-genome-assembly--contig:-NODE-393-length-25150-cov-3.113210_pt1 | contig 25150 bp, 18 predicted proteins | sample MGYA00241261_ERZ501502 | MGnify/ENA primary metagenome ERZ501502 (study PRJEB25962, sample SAMEA2042450) | human gut metagenome | biome: human gut; feature: human-associated habitat; material: faeces... | reverse complement strand
ACTGATTACGACTACTTCTAAAATATCTTCGAAAGCTTTCTTGAATTTATTCTTTTCTTCATTGCTTTTTAAAGAGAGCCATTCACGAATAAATGTGAAATTTTTATGAATATTGTTTTGTGTTATTTTATTTCTGAAATCCTTTGTTAAAACGGAACATTTAAAGTCTGGCTCTAAGCAATATTTTAATAACACTAGAGATATTATTCTCTGCTGACCATCTACGATGTCATAAACTCCTTTATTCGTTTTATGAAGAATGATAGTACCTATGCGATATTTAAATTCACTGTATCGTTCTGCATCGCTAATGGCATTCGTGATATCCAGAAACAAATCCTCAATATTTTTAATATCCCACTTATAAGGGCGTTGATAATAAGGAATATTTAATTCCATCCCCAATAGTGCGTTTACGCTTTTAATATCTGCCATACACTTTCACAACCTTTATGTTACATGCTGTCCAATTGTAAACAAAAATCACAATCACTCGAATCGGGTCATAACATCAAGAAACCAATTCGTTAAAACCTTTGGGAGCTACTTTTAAGCGTGAAGTTAAAAGGTTACTTTAATTCATGGAGGGGAGTAAGAAGGGTGGGTAAGAAGGAAGTGTCAGGCCGACTTTACTACTATAATTGACGTTGACTTGATTCAGAGTTGGGAATGAAATCACTAATGAGTACTGTGTTGAGTTTTCGAGTTCGATTTAATGAATTTTCAATAGGAATTAAAAGTTAAGGATTTTGTTACTAACGGAATCGAGAGGGAAAAGGACGAAAATATTGTTGCCGCATGGCTTTTTTTAGTAAAGAAAATTTTTTAAAGTTGATTAACTTATTTATTTCGGTGCATTATGGCTTCCAATATTACTGATATTCCTTTACTGGCCTCTGATAGCAATTCAGATAAATTAAAAATCCAAAATTATATTGAGGCGTTGAGTACCTTTATCTCGAATTCAGAAACTCCAATGACCATTGCGGTACAAGGGGAATGGGGCTGTGGCAAGACCTCTTTGATGAATGCAATTGCTGGTCGAGTTTGCGTCAACTACTATCAACTAGGGTCTCGTGAAATTGGAAATGTTGCTCCTAGTAGCGTAAGTGACCAACAGTATTTGGGAGTATGGATTAATACCTGGCAATATTCTGTATTAAAAAATGATAGCGATGCACAAATTTCGATAATAAAAGGGGTTGCACGGGAATTAAGCTCTCACATGAATCGATTAATGGGAGCCTCATCCATAGTTAAAGAAGCGGGTCGAAAATTATTGAGTTCAATTGGAGGAATTGCCCTTACCGCAGCAAAAGTTGGCGTGGGTGTCGCTGGTGTTGATCCCACTAGTTTGAGTGGATTGGATGAAATGATCAGAACTCAGGAAAATGGCCCCGATTATTTTAGAGAGAAATTATCCGAATCAATCAAAGAATATATACAAGAATTTAACGATAAAAAAAGAACTCTGAAAAATCCGGTTAAAGGTGTTATTTTCTTTATCGATGACTTAGACCGATTAGACCCTCCAGTTGCGGTTCAAGTTTTATCTTTATTAAAAAATCTTTTCGAAGTTCCCAAATGTATTTTTGTTTTAGCCATTGACTACGAAGTTGTTGTAGAAGGATTGGTTAGTCGTTTTGGTCAACGGACGGATAAGAATGAACGTGAGTTCAGATCTTTCTTTGACAAAATTATTCAACTCAGTTTCCGAGTACCTATTGAAACATATCAAATTGACGGACTGTTAAAAGATTTGCTGCAAGGTATCGGTTATTGCAAGAGTACTTATTTGAGAAAAGATCTTTTAGATGAAAAACACCCTGAATTTCTCGATTCACTGGTCAAACTAACGGTTAATTCCTGCGGGAGGAACCCTCGGTCAATTAAAAGAATGCTTAATACCCTTTCACTGGTTAGAGAAATCCATCGAAAGGGGACGAATTTATTAGAGCAACAGAATCCGGAATTATTTTTAAAACTTTTATATGCTGTTGTTTGCATTCAATCGGCTTATCCCAGACTCTATGATGAGTTATTGAAGAACCCCAATCTTTATGATTGGATTGAAGATAGCAGTGAAGATACTGTTCCGGATATGAGTGGTGTACGTCAGGAATTTGAGGAGTTAAACAGTTCTGATTTTGTTTTTGAAAATTTACTCTCTGATCCTTGGATTCGGAAACGTGATAAGCAAATAAAGACACTGCTTTTTTCAATTATGCAGTTAGTCATGAAGGATAAACTTACACGCTTCGAAAAAGATTCTAATGTATACACTACAGTGCAGTCTTTAAGGACAACAAAAGACTATCTGGATCAGATCATTCGTTCTTCCAGACTAACATTTGCAGATATCGGAGAGGAGGAAGACGAGAATAAGGAATTTTCGAATATTGAAGAGTTTATTCAATATTGGTCTGAGCAAAAAATTGAAGAAAATACGCTTAAAAATCTTGAATGTTTTGTTACGCGTTTTAATAAGGTTTTCGCAGACTCGCTTGAGGTTGAATATATTGAGGACAGGGTGTATTTCAATGCGGTCCGTGATAGTGGAAGAAGAAAGGTTATATGTAGCGTGCAGGTTCATCCTAATGGTTTAATTATTCGAGTGGGTAAATCATTCAAAATTGGTATAACTTCCACGGGATTTAAAAATCTTCGTTTAGATCGACAATTGGATAGCATAATAAAGATCCAAGAACGAGATATAGATCCGATGAAAGACAGATACAAGAAATTTTTAAATGTGTCTAAGGTTCCTAGTCGATGGATGAAGGTAAATAGTTTAGAAGAGCTCACTGAGAATAAACGTGAAAATGAGGAGTTAGATTATTAATGATTATCTATTATGTCAACAGAATGAATTCGCCAGAGCATCCTCCCTTTTTTTTGTGTCGAGATAACTCTACCGGATTTGTTTTGAATTATTTTTAGACTTGATGTAATACTTTGAGCACTAATTTTTTCCTTTCTATACATATTTAATTTGTCAGCAAGAGATTGAGCAGAGTATTCGCTCCCTTCACCTAACATTTTTAAAATTTCAAATGTAAGGCAATTATGCTTGTTAGCTTGTTCCTGTTTTAATAAATCCATTCCCCAAAACCAGAAATATAAATCAATGGTACGCATCAATGGGTAGAGAAAGTCTTTTTTAGAAGTTTTGAAAGTAGGTCTTAATTTGTCAAAAAAATTAATGACACCTTCTTCACGTGCAAAATGACTCCATGTAGGTGGGCCTTTTTTTAAATCCGTATTTAAAAGTTTAATCAAAGAATATTTCGGCTCATTTTTCTTAAACTGAGCCAGTGCTTTTGATAAAAGACTATCAAATGCGGGCAAACAAGCAAAAACACCCATTAAAATTTTGGTTGTAAGAATTTTGGTTGGCTTTATGTATTTCTCTCCAATTTTTACATTTTTAAATCCATTAGAGATAGCGTCTACTAACTCTATAATGACATCTGGCTCTATGTTTGATTGATACGGTTGAAGTTTCTTATTGTTGGCTACTTTGAAAAGCTCTTGAATAACTGGTTTATAGACAGTGCGATTGAAATCCATTAGATCGCCAGAACCTCTGTACATGCCATATGTTGCAAGGTATGACCCTAGCTCCAGCTCTGCCCTGATCCAATCTTCTTCGGTCGCTTTATTATTTTTAAATAAATCGAACTTCTCTTGGAAAAATAGATAGCAAAATTCCCAAGTACAAACACGCCCATTAGGTGTTAAATAATCATCACTGTATTTTTTAAATTGTTCACTAGTGAATGTAAAATTTCTGTCAAACATTTTGCTTCGCTCTCTCTCTCAAGAAAGATTTTCGGATGCACGGATTAAATTATTGTCTTAGTCGTGAGAATTTTAAAACTTCTCAAATTGAATCAGTAGGTAGTAATCTGCAAAAAATTATGTACTTTATGACATCATTAGTATGAAAATCCTTCACACCTCCGACTGGCACATCGGCTCAACTCTCTACGGCCGCAAACGTTACGATGAAAGTGAACAATTCCTTCACTGGCTCGTTGAAACAATCAAAAATCATTCCATCGAAACGCTCCTTGTCGCTGGCGACATTTTTGATACATCAACACCGAGCAACACCGCCCAAGAGCTCTATTATCGTTTCCTAAATGAAGTCTCCAGAACAACCTGTCGTCATGTCATTGTGACGGGCGGCAATCACGACTCACCGTCTTTTTTGGATGCTCCCAAGGCGCTATTAAAAGCATTCAATATCTATGTTGTTGGAAGTGTGGCGGAGAGAGAGGAAGCCGAAGTCCTTGTATTAAATGATGCTGACAATAATCCGGAAGTGATTGTCTGCGCAATTCCTTTTTTGCGTGATCGGGATGTTCGTCAAAGTAGCGAAGGGGAGTCCTATCGCGACAAAGAAAATCGCTTGATCGAAGGCATCGTTTCGCACTACCAAAAGGTCTATGAAGAAGCATGCAAAGAGCGAAACGAATTAGGTAAATCCTTGCCAATCATTGGGATGGGGCATCTTTTTATAGCCGGTTCTTCAATCTACAAACGTTCAGGCGAAGCAAGTGGAGAAAGAGATCTCTATGTCGGAAACCTTGGTCAGGTGTCGGCAGATCGATTACCTTCCTTTGATTATTTTGCCTTGGGTCACCTTCATATTCCTCAGAAGGTTGCAGACCGCGAAACCATTCGTTACAGCGGCTCTCCCATGGCAATGAATTTCGATGAAATCCATCAGCAAAAATCTGTTGTGCTGATTGATATTGATGATCAACACATCGATGTTCAAACGATCCCGGTGCCAGCATTCAGACAATTTGAGCAAATCAAAGGCGATTGGGACAGCATTGAAGCAAATCTTAAGCGGTTAAAAGAAGAGTCCTTTGCCGGTTGGGTGGAAGTGATTTATGAAGGAGAGGAAGCGATCGGAAACCTTCGTGAGCGAGTCTATAAACTTGTGGAGAACACCTCTATTGAAGTGCTCAAGATTCAAAACGCCATGCTTTTTAATGCCGTGATGAAGCAGTATGAAAAGGAAGTTGAACTTCAGGATTTAAATCCCGCAGATGTTTTTGACCAATGTCTGACCGACCACGGTTTACCGGACGATCAAAAAGTTGTATTAAAGGGGCTCTTTTCAGAAGTTTGTCGTCAGATTAGTGAAGCGGATAATCAGAAAGAATAAGGGTAGAAAACATCATGCGCATTGAAAAAGTCACCTTTAAAAATCTCAATTCACTGGCCGGTACCTGGAGTATTGATTTCACAAACGAGCGTTATCGGGAAGACGGTATTTTTGCGATCACTGGTCCCACGGGAGCTGGGAAAAGCACGGTGTTGGATGCCATATGTCTCGCGCTTTACGGCCAAACACCGAGACTAGCCACCATCTCTAAATCCACCAACGAAATCATGACCCGTCAGACGGGGGATTGCTTTGCAGAAGTGGTGTTTTTAACAGGCAAAGGCCGTTACAGAAGTCACTGGAGTCAAAGACGGGCCAGAAATAAGCCCGAGGGGGCGTTGCAGCCGGCTAAGCAAGAGCTTGTGAACTTGAATACTAATGAGATGGTGAATCTCAAAAAGGGGATCGCAGACAAGATTAATGAGCTCACGGGGCTTGATTTCAAGCGTTTTACGCGTTCCATGCTCTTGGCTCAAGGTGATTTTGCAGCGTTTTTAAAAGCTTCATCTGATGACCGGGCAGTGATTTTGGAAAAAATCACCGGTATGGAAATTTATTCTGAAATTTCTGAAAAGGTGTATCGCCGAATGGATGAGGAAAGTAAAGCGCTGAAGGTTTTAGAGAGCCAATTAGGCGGTATTGAGGTGCTTGCCGATGATGCCCGTAAAGAAAAAGAAAACCAAAGGGATGTCCTTACTCAAAAAGAAACGGAATTAAAGCAGTCACAAAACGCCATTCAAGAAGCTTTAACCTGGAAGAAAACAGTCAAAGGATTGGAAGAGACAGCTCAAGCCCTTGCAGAAAAAGATAAAGCTTTACAAAACGAAAACGATGCGTTTAAGTTAGAGGCTCAAAAACTTCAAGTGGCTCTTCGAGCACAAAAAGTAGATCCAAGTTACGAGGCGCTTAAAACGATTCGTGAGACTTTGAAGCAAACCGCTCAACTAAAAGAGAAAGCAGTACGGGATAAACCGGTTGCAGAAGAAGCGCTCAAAGCGGCGCAGGCCGCCTGTGACTCATCTAAAACACGATGGGATGAGGCCGAAAACGCTCGTCAGAGTGCAATGCCTATCATCTCCGATGTTCGTCTTAGAGATGCCGCTATTAAAAAGCAAAGTCTTGATTTGGAAGAACTGAAAAAAGAAGTCGGGTCGCTTCAAGAGTCGATTAATCAGAGGCAAAAGGAACTTCTTGATAAAGAAAGGGTTCTTTCAGCTTTAAAAGAAGAAACCAGATTATTGGAAGAATATTTAAAAAGTCATGCAGGCGAAAAGGTGCTCGTTTCGGCCTACTCAGGGCTTGAGGCCAGCAGCGACCACTTAAAAGAAATAGAAGACGAGATCAAACGCCTTCAAAAGGATGATAAAAAGAGTAAAACCAAGGAAAAAGAGCTTCAGGCACAGCTTCAAAAAGAAACTCAAGACCTTAACGCGTTACGCTCAACGGCAGAGCGCCTAAAGAATCAACAAGAAACGGTGGCAGAGGAGCTTAAGGGGGTTCTTCAGGGTGAAACCGAACAGTCGCTTGTCACACAACTTGACGCGTTGAAAGAAAAGCGGCATTACCGTCAATTGGTTCAATCGTTGGAAGAGCATCGCAAGGGGCTCAAAGATGGCGCTCCTTGTCCGCTTTGTGGCGCAACGCACCATCCCTATGCCGAGGGAAATATTCCGGCTGTTGACGAAATTCAGACTCAAATAAATGCGGTGCAAAAAACGTTAAATGAGGTAATTCGCCTGAAAAACCAATTGCAAGAGCTCGCGACCAAGGCAACGCTTCAAAAAGAAGCGATTACGAGTGCAGAAACCAACCAGCGTCTGGTTCAAGAACGGTTGGATGGGGTAATTGAGCAAAGACGGGAAGCTTTGAATTTAATCGATGAAAAGAAAGAAAAGTTTGCCTTGGATTCAAACGCTTTTTACGAAAGTGTGTCCGGGTTTGGTCTTGCTTTACCGATGTCACCAACCGAAGTGATCAATGAGCTTTTGGCTAAGAAAACGTTATGGGTAAAAAATGAAGAAGCGTTTAATGAGAAGCAAAAAGACTTGGAACGCGTAGTGAGCGAAATTCGGGAAATAAAGAGTCTGAAAGCAGAGAAGGAAAAAACTTGGCAAGGTAAACACTCTCAGTTTTTGCAGAATGAAGAAAGACTTAATGAAGAAAAAAGAATCCGAACGGAGCTTTTCGGAGACAAAGATCCAGATCAAGTAGAAAAGAGCCTCAATGATACGGTCACACAAACAAAAAGCTCGTATGAACAAATGAGAAAAGCGGCGGATGAAAAGGCAGGTCAACTGCGCACGCTCATCTCTGCGATTGAAACATACGATCGGCAGATTAAAGAGACGCAAGGTCGGGAACTTCAGGCGTTATCGCTTTTTGAAGCCTCTCTTAAAAAATTTGGCTTTGATGAGCAAGAACACTATTTTCAAAGTCGTCTGGAGAGCTCGGAATTGGAATCGTTGCAAGATAAGTCTCAGTCGCTCACAGAACGAATCAATCGTCTGCAAGGGGAAATGGAACAAAACAACCAAGCGTTAGCCCAAGAAAAAGCCAAGAACCTGACCGATAAAACGATTGAAGAGCTTGAGGCAGAACAAAAAGCCAATGAAATCGAACAGGCGGACGTTCGGGAAACGTTGGGCAACATTCTTTATGAACTTCGAGGCGATGATGAAGCAAGGGAAAAGAGCAAAGATTATTTGAGGACGATTGCTGCAAAACAACTCATCGTGGATCAATGGAGCGCTCTTTCTGGATTAATTGGGTCCGCTGATGGGAGGAAATTCAGAAACTACGCTCAAGGCATCACTTTTGACATCATGATTGCGTATGCCAATCAGTCTTTAATGAAGATGAATGATCGTTACCTCCTAAAACGCAAAAACAAAGATGGACTCGAATTAGAGGTTCAGGACAATTATCAAGCGGGAGTCATTCGATCAACGAAAAACCTCTCCGGTGGCGAAAGCTTTATTGTGAGTTTGGCGCTTGCTTTGGGATTATCCAAGATGGCTAGCCAAAATGTTCAGGTGGAGTCGCTATTTTTGGACGAAGGTTTCGGAACTTTGGATGAGGATGCCTTGGAGAATGCTCTCAAAACTTTATCGGGGCTTCACCAGCAAGGGAAATTAATAGGCGTGATCAGTCACGTCCAAGAACTCAAGGATCGAATCGGAACGCAGATTATTGTGACTCCAAAGGCGTTGGGAAGAAGCGTTTTGTCGGGGCCTGGTGTTGATCATCTGGATCGTTAATCTGCATGATATCTTTCATAATTTGATGCACCCCATGTTGAAATATCCATCGTAGACATGGGGTGCGTTTTTATGGATAAATACGGCTGCTATGAAGCTATTCATGAAATTGAAAAGGAAATTTTCAGCCTTGTAAAAAAACACAGCTCGCAATTGACTTTTCGGGAAAGTGTGCATCTGCACCAATTGTTTTCCGATCGAAAACATCATTTAAATCGATGTTGCCCGCTGACAGAAGAAAACTATCTGGCTTTTAAACAAATCAATCAAGAATTGGATAATTTAGTTTGGCTCAACAGAAAGCGCGCCCTTGAAATGGCCCGCTTTGTTTCTTCTGCCGGGGTATCACGAGAAAGCTCTAATTGGTTGATTAAGGCTTATTTGATTGTTGACGGAGACATGGGAGGAATAGAGCTTTCTGACGATTTAGCCTATGGCTCTGACTTTAAACGGATGCGTCCTATTCTGGCCTCTACTCAAAATTACATTTCAACAAGTCCAGTTAATGAAGAAGATAAACACTTTGCAGAAGAAGAAATTTACGAAGAAGGTTTGATCGAAGATCCACATCTCTCTCACTGGAACGAGCCTGATTATGATCATGAGTATCTTCGCACTTGGTTTTTGGTTAATGTCAAAGGGTGCACCTGGGTTGAAAAGTATCAAGGTGAGATTTCTCTCGTCTTTCAGAACTTGCTTAGATATCGTTTTTGGTCGATACCGGATTTACTTCGTTTGCGATATAGCACAGAGGCCGACATTGAATTAAGCGCTGATTATTCGCTTGGAGACAAAAAATAAAATGATGGTTGAAAACCGATACGCTTGTTTTGAAGAAATCCGAGCGCTTGAAAAAGCAAGCTTTGGGAAAAAACCGTTTGATAACGTCAGCAGTTTGAAAGATCGAGAAGAGCATGAACGAAAGTTCATTAAGCAGTCTCTTATTAAGCGACAACAGCGTTTAAATGTCTCTTGTCCAGATACTGAAGAAAATCGAAGATTGTTTTGGGAGGTGACCTGTCAACTCGTGGACCTGATTCAATTAAATAACAAACGATCCATCGAGATTGTCAGCCGCTTAATTCAGTCTCCGACTTACTCCAATGAGACGGATTGGTGCATTCAGTCGGGAATCCTAGTTGAATCGACGGGTGCCAAAAATGTCTTGGAAGATGAGATGAGCTATGGAAGCAACTTCTTTAAGATGAGAGCGCTTCTGTCAGAACCACGTCGCTATTTGAACCGATATTACGGGCAGAAAGATTTGTGTTTTGGTCTAAGAGAGTATTGGCGAAGCGATTGCGTTAATAATCCGATGCTTAGTGATTGGAATCAATTTACAGACGACCCGAACATTAAAAATTGGTTGACCTACACGGCTGATGATTGTCAATGGTTAAATGACCAGACGCTTGAAATTCCTCATATTGTTCATGAGATGTTGGACAATAACTATTGGTCAGTGCCTGACTATTTGCACCTAAGCGGTCAATTGAGGAGCAATGTTCGTTTGCTCGTACAACATTACGTGGATAACCACGGCGATAAGATTATTGAGGTGTGATTCGAAGCTATCGTATCATTCATCATCCCCGTTGTTTTAAACCTCTTTCCAAGCAACAAATATTCGTTCTGTCTCACTAAAAACGAGAGCGACTCGAAGGAGTTGCAGATTAGAGTGCTGGCTACCATACTGACGACTTTCTATTTGTTGGATCGCCTCATTAAGCAAAGTGATCACTTTGGAGTCTATTTTGGCAAACTTAATTTCAAACACCCAATGCCTTTGACCGACCTCCACTTCCATATCACTGCGACCTAATGCGTTATGCACTTCAACACGAGGCAACATGGCTGCGCTAATCAATAAGACTTGCAAGTATGCTCGGCAACTCGCCTCATCCACAATTGGATAACGATGATAATCAATGGCTTGCACCGCTCTATTGAGCTGATTAACCACCTCGTCAAGCGATCCATCGGACATGGTTTCTGCAATTGAGGGCGTCCCTGGCTGACGAAGAGGTTCCCCTTTAAGTAATTCATCGGCGTAAAGCTGTGCCATGGAACCCGCCACTTCTTGGTTGGGGTAACCTAGAAAAACATATTTATCATCCGTGACTTCGCGAATAGTGTAATAGCCAGCTTGAGTTAAAAGCACGTCCAAACTAATTTCCTCATATTGTCGTGACGCGTTCAAATCCGATAAACGAACAGTTTTATTGTCGTCATAATTTATTGGTTGCGAGAGCACGTGATGACTTAAATATTTCATTAGAACTGTGGGCTGACCTCCACTTGTATACCAGTAGTTTTGGAAACCCCGATCCGGACGATTAAAGAAATTCAACACAGACCATGGACAGTAAACATGGAATTGGGGTCGCTCATCAAAACAAAAGCCGTCGTAGTGGTATCTCAATTTGTCAAGCACTTTTGCCTTTGAGAGAGCCAGTGTTTGGGAGGCAAGAGAAAGGTATTCATCAAAGTATTTTGAGATTTCCTCTTCAGTATATCCAAGCAATGAACCGAAAAGAGGATCTAAAGAGATATCCTGTAAGTTGTTAAATGCGGAGAAGATGCTTGTGTTGCTGAACTTAGTAATGCCCGTCATGAAGAAAAAGCGTTGGCAGCCCTCATTGGCTTTAAGAGTCAGGAAAAACTGACTCATAAGTGAGCGCACACATTCAAACAATTCTGGTTTGTCCAAACATGCCGTAAGCGGTGCATCGTATTCGTCATTAAGGATCAGGACGAGAGCCAATCAGAAAGTTTTAACATCAAGAAAGGATCATTTTTGTCACAGATAAAGCCTACCGGTAAGAATTTCAAGCGAAGGATTTCGAGGAAATTTCGCTTAAATTGTTCTTCACTGCCAAATTCTTTAAGTTCAGAAAAATCCAGTCGGATCACCGGATAGGTTTTATCAGTCCAGAGTTTTTCAATCGCCAAGCCTATACAGTCTTTTAGCCCTTTCTTGAATAAGGACTCAAAGGTTGAGACTAGGAGAGACTTGCCAAACGCCTCGGACGAGCCAAAAAGATTTTACCGCGATGTTAAGCCAATCGATAAACCAACTCAGTTTTATCTATATAAATTTCCCCACTGCTTCTCAAAGAGCTGAAATCAGAAGTGACTAGCGGCAAGGCTTGCAACATCATTATTTCCCTAGAGAGATCAGTATTTCTTAACATCGTAATTGTAGCGAATCAGGCAAAAGCTAACGGATATGCAACTTCATGACCTAACTTTCGTTCATTTTTGCCCTATTTGATTGGAAATATCATAAATAGAAGTTGATTTGATTACTCTCGCTATTGAGTATGTATGGGTGAGAGTGATGAAAAATCAATATCAAAACTGGTGGACGATACATTGGCTTTCTGAATTTCAGGCTCGTTGGGCAGGGGCGGGGCGAGCATGGGAAGAAGGGCAAGTTGATTATGAAATAGGCAAATTGGAAAGAGCGGACTTTGATGGTCTCTCAGGTGAATTAGTTGGCAAATTATTTGATTCAAACGCCCATCCCTTTTATCGACCGGTACTGGTTTTTGCAAAGCTCAATCGTAGTGATTGTCAAACAATAAGACAATGGTTCCAACAAAACGAATCTGCGTTAATGGATCTCTTTAATGGCCACTTATCTAAAGATATCCCAGACTCACTTAAAGACATACTTTTTGCTCATAGTGTCAAATCGTTTTATTGCAGTTGTGGGTGCACCGCTGAATATTGTTCCCATCTGTGCGCATTGATTTATAAGTTTTTGGAGATGTTTGATCGTGAGCCCATTATTCTATTTAACTACCTGGGCCTCAATTTTAGTGAGTTATTGCCTGAAAACATCAGACAGTCTTTAACTCGTCCGTCGGAACCACTTTTATCGCTATCTGAGTTATTAACCGCGTTAGTTGACAGAATCCCCGTGGACAATAAGACCAAACCTCTCAATGGTGAGGCCGTGCTTGGTTTGTTAGAGAACGCACCGTCGTATTTTCAAGTGTTGGGTTCTATTTTTCGAAATGAAGGAAATTTGTTGGAAAAAAGTAACCTGAATTTGATTGCTCAAAATTGCTTAGTCAATGTCAAACGTATAGTCAGACCTAAAAAAGAGGGGAATTTATCTCAAACTTGTGAGGCGATTGAAAATAATGCCTTTACGTTTATTTTTGAGGATTTTGAATCTCGCTTGGTGGCTCTAAACACAGATAAGTCAATCAAGGTTTCTGAGTTGGACAGAAAGTTTTTAATTGAACAGGGGCTAATGGCGAAGCCTTTTGATTCTTCATTGAGACTCTTGTTTGAAGCGGCTAAATTAATTACCTTGAAATGTGCATGTCTGCCTCTGATATTTAAAACCGAGCACCCTGATTCAACTTTGCCACGTCTGCTCTGGATGCCTGCGGTCAATGAACCCGGCGTGAATGTCTTTTTGAATGAACTTTTTAAGCTTCCCGATTTATTGGATATAGAAAAAAGAATAGATAAAAATAGTTTGAAGTCTGTCGCAGTCTTTCGCACACTTGCCAACAAAGCGAGTACTCAAATGCAACAAAAGGAGGAGGCACGTCGGGCGCTCATTATTTATTTAATTGCCCAATTCATCACTGGTTTGATAGAACATTCAACGGATGGGTCCTCTATTAAAGGGTTGCTATCCGCCATGCTCTGCGGTAGCGATATTCGTGATTTGGAAGGTCTTTTAAATTCAAAGGTAACAGCGGAGATTGAGAGAATATTTCAAATTCTGATGGCACCCTATGTTTTGACTTTAAAGCCAGTATTGACAGTTACTGAGGCACCTAAAAATGATGTGATCCTCAACTCACAACCTCGCTATCGTGTGGATTTTGGGTTAATGAAAGAAAGCGCTTTATTGAATTTGACCCAAAAAAACCGATCGGAGCAATCCGCTTTCTTTATAAAGGAAATTTCTAAAGAGTTGCATTTGGCAAGGTATCGTGAAGTCGCTAAGGCTTTTTTGAACACCATCAGTTCCCTTCATCAAATTTGCCGATCGATATCAACTAAGCAATCGGCTTACGTTTCAGATGATTTGAAGACGCTGCAATCTTTTTTATTGGATACTGCGCCGTCATTGATGATGTTAGGTGTTCGAGTAGTCCTGGATAAAAAGTATCGAAAATTTATAAAGCCGAATTTTCGTATACGTGCCTTACAGGCTAACGAAGGTCGGGGGATTTCTTTTTTCAAGAATATGGATTTTAAGCCCGAACTATCTATTGACGGCAAACCATTGACCGAAAAGCAAGCCCAAGAGCTTCTTGCATTGATGCCTTCGGATACAAAGGAACCAGTGGTAGTTAATTTCTTGGATTATCTTGTCGAATTAGATCCTCAAGAAGTCGGAAAATTCAATGAGTTGAAAAATCAAGTTCAGAAACTGAATCCTTTTGAACAACTCAAAAGCGTTATCAGTAACAATTGGAACGGCTATGGTTTATCTCTATCTCAAGAAATTGAACGCAACTTATCCGAGATTCTCGATGTTCCAGATATTGAATTACCGAAAAGCATTCAGGCAACACTTCGACCTTACCAAATAGTGGGATATAAATGGTTGATGAAAAATATCACCCATAGAATGGGGGCGCTCATTGCTGATGACATGGGTTTGGGTAAAACTCTTCAGGTAATTAGTGCCATTACCAAGTGCTGTGAAGACCATTTGCTTGAAGGCAAACCGATTTTGATTGTTGTTCCTGCGGGGGTTTTACATAACTGGGGTGACGAATTTAAGAAGTTTTCCCCATCGCTTAAAGTAAAAATGCGATTGGGCGACAAGTTTTGGCAAAAGGAAAAGGTTGACGATGAAGCTCCTGACGTAATACTTACAACGTACTCAACATTAACACGGCATTTTCAATTTTTTTCGGAACAAGAATGGGGACTTGTCGTGGCCGATGAAGCCCAGTATCTAAAAAATCCTTCAAGCGCTCGCTCCATGGCTTTTCGTTTACTTAAAGCTAGGGAAATGATTGCGATGACCGGTACACCGATAGAAAATCGATTGATGGATATTTGGTCTATATTCGCCAGTATTCAACCTAAGCTTTTAGGGAATCAGAAAAATTTCATTAATGATTTTGCTATTCCAATTGAGAAGAAGAAAGATCCTCAAGTAACAGAAAATTTTCGGAAAATTCTCACACCTTTTGTTCTAAGAAGAGAAAAAACAGATCCGAAAGTTATTAATGATTTGCCACAATGCTTTATTCAAAATGTAATGGTCAAATTGACGCCATTTCAGGCTTATCTTTATAAGACAGCTCTTAAGGACTGTCTCGACAAAATCCCTACTGCGAAAAAACGAAGCAAGGGGTTTTTGATCATTAGGCTTTTGGCAGAACTAAAAAAGATCTGTAATTCACCTTCACAATTTCTTAAAAAGAATGCCGTAGAACCGGACTCTGGTAAGGCTAATGCGCTCATGGAATTACTGCCTAGCCTTTTGAATCAAAAAAAGAAAATCCTCATATTTACGCAATATAGACAAATGGGGTTAAGGCTTCAAAATTGGATAGAGAAAAAAATAGGGGAAAGACCGGAATTTTTAAATGGCTCGGTGACGTTGGCGGAACGTAATAAGATGATCCGGCGTTTTCAAAATGATTCTGATCATCGAATATTGCTTATTTCACTTAAAGCTGGAGGAGTAGGGTTAAATTTAACCGCTGCTTCGGTGGTGATCCATTATGACCTTTGGTGGAATCCGGCGGTTGAGCAGCAGGCAACTGACAGAGCCTATCGCATTGGACAAAACAAGGATGTAACGGTATACCGGTTGATCTGCGAAGGCAGTTTTGAAGAACGCATTGATCAAGTTCTTGTTGCTAAAAGAAAGCTTGCAGAAAATGTTACTGTGAGAGCCGATAAGTGGCTTGGCGATCTCAGCACTAAAGAGTTGCAAGAATTTTTTAAATTAATTTAGAAGTACAAAAAATGATCAAACGTTTATATCTAAATGCTCTGGATTTGTTGTATAGGCATTATGCGACTGATCGGGTTTTAAATTTGTTTTTATACGATGAAGATGTTGAGGCTTTAAAGGAGAAACGTTATAGAACCATTGATGAACCTGATCAAGAGGCTTATGACTTGGTTCTGGATTGGGCTAGTCGTGTAGTTGGCGTTGATTGTTTTAAAGAAATGTCGGACGGATACGGTGTTTATTGCTATGATCTGCCGTTTAGAACCCCCAGAAAACTGCCGACGAAAAATGTAATTGTATCCTCAGATTTGGGGCGAGCAAGGATGGAACTTGAACCCAAATATCATGAGACGGATTCCTACTCCTTGGAACTTTGTCGCATTGCTAAATCAGCTCATCACGACCTTTTCCCAAACTACATATTGGATTCTGACTTCATTGACAAAAAATTAAGGCAATTTAGTCGATCTGTGCCAAAAGTCTTTCCGCATGAAGTTCAGAGGTTATTTGGTTGGGGAATAAAACCTCGTAAGACGGTGTTGTCGGTAAGTTGCCCAATCTTCTTCAATGAAAAAGAAAGCGCGGTGATTGCTAGCACATTCATCAAAAAATTAAGTCAATTTGGTTTGGAAGATTATCCGTTTATGCTTTTGAAGGGAACTTTTGCTTGGCAAGCGTATTTTGTCGCTGAAAGTGATGGTGACCTCGATGACCGTTGGGAAAATCAGTACGGTACGGAAGTGTTTCGATTTCGACGTATAGGAACTGAAGAGATTATTCCGATTTCTGGTAACAACTCATCAGGTCTTCAAATCGCGTGGACCTGTTTGCCTTTTGAACATCTTGATGGTTCTTTGATTTCCTTTGATGATATAAAAGGTATTGTGCGGCGAACAGTCAAGGCATTGGGTTTAGCGACTAAAGGGGATAATAACAAACAGTTCAATAAAACGTCTCTTCGTTATGCAAGCTATATTAAAGCCAATTGGATGGAAGAGCTCATCAAAGAATTTCCAAACACGAATAAACAGACAAGATCAAATGTGTACTCCAATCCATTTCCTATTTTGTGGTCAGGAACTTGGCGAGAACTAGCGAGTAAAAATCAAATTGCTATAGATCCTTAAAGTACTCATTTGGAAAAAAGCAGGAGTTTTTTCTCAACTTACCACCGAATTCAAAAGGACTGAGTCTGAAAACCATAGACAGTAATAAGGCGTCTTGATGGTTTATGACCGCAGGGGGTCTTCTTTTTAAAGATCCCCGCAGAGCTTTAACCGTTCCCGCCTTATCAACGGCTAAGACACCTATGCGACAGGCTTTCACGGTTGGATTTTTAGAAATGCGTAAGGCCACTTCTTCTTCAGCGGCAAAATAGAACTGATTACACCAGTCCAGATATGACTGCCATTTGTGATCACTTCTAAAATCCTCCCATGAGGATTTTGTCTCGATTATGACAAATTCAAAATTCTTATCGACGCACAGCAAGTCAACTCTTTGATATCCCGCATCTGGTAAAAACTCTTGCCAAGGAAGAGCGCATTCTTTGCATATAGCATAATGTTTAATGGCGAAGTAGTGGCCAACTGCTCTAGAAATAAAGAAAATTTTTTCCGTTTTTTGACTTCTAGGCATTGCTGTATAGACTCCGAATACTAATACGTTAATACTTACTCAAGTGTTGTTTAATTTCAAACCAACAAGTCGGTGTTGTACAGTGTCTCTCTCCCGTAACGTAATGGTTTTCCAAGGTTTGCGAATAACCAGGAAAAAGCGCTTTTGGCTCTAGCCCTGGGAAAATCATAAATTGACTTAAGAATCTTGTTTCTACGCTTGCGTGTTAAACAATATCTGAGTCTGCGTTGAGTTTCTTCCAATAACATCCTCCAAGTTTTTGTCCGTATGGATCAACAATCGGCGCTTTAAAAATAATTTCTAGTGCTCCGAAACGTACAGGGTTAAATTCACCATTTTCAGGAACAGCTCTTAAACGGAGCCGTTTATCTTTTCGATGACGATGAAGCCAGTACCAATTGCTTTGACCTTCTTTTTCAAAGTAATCCCAGTCAAAGGTATAGTAGGCGAAGATCCTGTGACAAATACCGGTGTCTTTATTTTCATAATAAGGAAGCTCTTCATCGTAAACAAACACTCGATCCTGCAAATCCCAGAATAAAGCTGGTGTTTCATTTTCTTTACATAATGGAAGTAGATATGTCTTACTGATATCGACAAATCCAAGCCATACTTTTTCAAATCCACAGAGAATAGTGGCAGCGATTCTATCCGCGACGTTACTTTTCCTATAGTGCGGATAAGAATTTTCAATAAAGAATTTGATCTTCAGAAGTTTTGCCTCGTAGGTATCGTTTCTTTTACAGCGATCTACTATTTTTCCATTGGCATCTAAAAATTCAATGCGCCAAGAACTCGTTTTGTGAAAGAGGATAGAAGTGCCATTATTGAGTTCTAAAACACGTCCCAATCGGTTTCTTTTTCGTTCTTTTTCATTTTCGGGCCAACGCTTCTTTAAACTGTATTCAAAGAGTTTAGGACCATAGCCACCAACGTTGGCAACTTGAGTGTTCATGTACCAATCCGTTTCTTCTGGTTTAGCGCGTCGAATTGTTCTTTTAATATCAGGACCAACGTTAAATGTCGCTTTGTACACGTATAAATAGTATGGGTATTTTTTCATTGCCGTCTCAGAATCTTTCACATCTTCATTACTATGGTAGGATGTAAGGCTTCATTTTGTGATGGATGGAGAAAATCTGGAAGTATTAAAAAGCAGTGAAGAAATCGAACCTAAGCACTAATTCGATCTCCCAAGTAGGAAAATGACCGTTGCAACTTATTTGCCTGGCGACTTCTTTATACAAAGGCCTATTACTTGTTTTTTCCTACAAATTCAGAAGCCAATGCAGCACCCAAAATTAGTACAGCGCCGATAACACCCGTGGTTGTCATGGGCTCCATTAATACAAAAACAGAAAGCAAAATGGCTATTGCCGGATCGATGTAGGAGAAAATGGCAATGCGGGCGGCTTCGAGTTTGGGAAGAGCCGAGAAATAAAGCCAGTAAGCTACACCGGTGTGCAAAATACCTACCGTCAAGGTGAGGCCAATGGTTGTGATATCAGGCTTTAAAACAGAAAAATCAACCGTAAAGAGGACGTAGGGGAAAAGTACAATGGCTGCTACGGCGAGCTGTACGATTGACGAGTCATAAGGATCAAGCCCCTTTAAGAACTTGTTGTTAATGACAACGCCAGCGTAAAAACAGGCGGCGATAAGTCCCATCGTAATGCCGTCTAAGGCAACGTTCTCCGAACCCTCCCAAACACCGGAGATGAGCGACATGCCGAAAAGGGCGCAAATGACGCAAATCCATTTGCCTACCGGAACGCGTTCGTGAAGCAGAATGGGGGAGAGGAGAATAAGAATAATGGGGGCCATGTAATAAGCAAGCGTGGCCGTGGCAACGCTTGTTAATCGATAGGCCTCAAAAAGGAAAATCCAATTAAGTCCCAGTGCGACACCGGCTATGATTAAATGTTTAAAGTTGCTTTTTACGGTCGCCGTATTGATACGTCTTTTTAAAAGTTTCAATACCAACAGTAGGAAAAGCGTCCCCAATGCTCCGCGCGACAGAGCAATGACCGTTGAGGGCAATTCGATAAATTTTACGAAAAGCCCTATTGTTCCGAAGATGGTCATGGCAAGAAGGTATTGAGGCATGGCTTTTTCTCAAAAGACTAACTCAGCAAAGATTAATCATTAGAGAAACTAAAAAGCAAAAACAAATTAGGTGGTTTTATTTAACCAGAGTGGATTGAATGGCTGTGAAGTAGGGATTAATAACGAAAAACCCGAACTGAAATTTAATCAGTTCGGGTCGGAAACTTGGTGCGGCCGATGAGAGTCGAACTCATATGGATTGCTCCGCCACCCCCTCAAGATGGTGCGTCTACCAATTTCGCCACGGCCGCAGACTCTATTAACTTAAGAGAAAAATCCCTCAAATCAGAGTTCGCTATTTTAGCGTGGAATCTGTTGAGATTGCGAGGCCGGAGCAGCAGGTTGTGTCGTATTTGTTTGATCTGCGTCAACAGATTGCGATTGTTCGACGGATCCCAAGACTCCAGAGGTGGGTGCAGCGGTTTGTTTGAACGCACCGGAACCCAAAGTCAAAGCGATGGTCGCCAAGAAAAAGAGCGTGGCAGCCACAGCCGTAGAGCGAGACAGGAAGTTCGCAGAGCCCGAAGCGCCGAAAATGGAACCGCTCGCGCCACTGCCGAAGGCAGCACCGAGGTCGGCGCCTTTACCGTGTTGCAACAAGACCAAAATGATCACGGCGACCGCGGAGATGATTTGCACCACGATTGCGATGGAGACCAACATGGAGGACATCTTTACTATTTTCCTTTAACTCAAAAATGGTTTTAAATTTTTTCCAATTACAGGTTATCTGCACAGTGACAGATAGCCAAGAAATCTTCAGCTTTCAATGACGCACCGCCAACCAATGCACCGTCAATATCGGGTTGCGCAAAAAGTTCCGGGGCGTTCTTTGCTTTGACACTGCCGCCATAAAGAATACGTGTGCGCTGAGCGGCTTCTTGATCAACTTCTGCCAAAACAGCACGTAAAGCTTCATGAACGGCTTGAGCGTCTTCTGCGCTGGCACTCTTTCCAGTGCCAATGGCCCAAACAGGTTCGTAGGCCACCGCACCGGCCACCAGCGGCATGATGCCGACTTTATCCAAAACGGCACGCAACTGACGGCTGACCACTTCAATGGTCTTGCCGGCTTCGCGCTCTTGCAACGTTTCACCAACGCAGACAATCGGCATAACACCGTTATCAAATGCGACTTGGACCTTTTCAGCAACCGTCTCATCGGTTTCACCGAAAAGCGTGCGGCGTTCGGAGTGGCCGAGAATAACCAGATCGCAACCGACATCGGCAAGCATCGCGGCGGACACTTCGCCGGTGTAGGCGCCCTGAGCGTATTGGGCACAGTTTTGCGCACCCACTAACGTGGCGCTATGCTCAAAGCCAATCACCAATTGGGGAATGTAAACAAAAGGCGCGCAAACCGCGACATCGCAATTTAAGCGCGTGCCGCTCATTTGCGGCATTGCAGCGCAAAGCCATTCATCATTGGCTTTGAGACTGCCGTTCATTTTCCAGTTGGCGACAACAAAAGGCTTACGAGTCATATCGACACCACCCAAAATAAAGGCCTTAATTTTAGACGAAAATCAAGAAAAAACAAGGCGGTGCAAGCATTAACCTTCAAGCTGCTCAATCACAAGCTGAATGCTTCGCTGCCCCATCCATTCATTGATCTCCGGCCGGTATGCCAGACGGGCGACCGAGGGAACCTCGGCCGAGCGTCTGAAAAAGATCCCGTTAAATCGAGAGCCGTTTAATTCCAACATCAATTTCAGATGACCGCCTTTGAGCACCGTTTGATGCAGAACTTTAAATTCATTGGCAAAAAGGGGAGGAAGAAAACCTTGTCCCCAAATTTGCGCATTGATGGCTTCAATCAGAGAAATATTAATATCTCTTGGATCAAGGTCGCCATCAACTAACACATGCCGCTCGAAGACATCTTCTTCGCAATTTTGAGCCACGACCGTTTCAAAAGCCTGACAGAAGTCATCAAAACGGTGCCCGTCAATGGTTAGCCCCGCGGCCATGGCGTGTCCCCCGAACTTTTTAATGATACCCGGGGCGGTTTTGGTCACGAGGTCAAGCATGTCGCGTAAATGAACGCCTTCAATCGAGCGGCCCGATCCTTTCATTTCGCCGTCGGCGGCGTTGGCAAAGGCAATGGTCGGACGGTGTTTGCTTTCTTTAATGCGGCTTGCGACCAAACCGACAATGCCTTGGTGCCACGTTGGTTCATACAAAGCCAAAGTATGACGTTTCGTGACATCAATTTTATTTAAGAGCATGGCCGCATCCCACTGCATGTCTAATTCCAATTCTCGACGCTGGCGGTTGTAATCATCGAGAATCTTGGCGTAATGCTGTGCCTCGGTGTCTGAGTCGCTCATCAAGCACTCAATGCCGGCCGTCATCAAGTCAAGCCGACCGGCGGCGTTAATGCGGGGAGCGATGACAAAACCGAAATCTCGCACTTTGGCTTGAGCGCTTGGGCGTCCGGCAATTTCAAATAGAGCTTTAACCCCCGGGTGTGTGTGACCCATTCTCACTCGATTTAATCCCTGCTGAACCAAAATTCGGTTATTACGGTCAAGTTTTACAACATCTGCCACCGTGCCCAACGCAACGAGGTCAACCAATGCATCAAGACGGGGTTGCGTTTTAGCATCAAATTTTCCTCGTCGCCGAAATTCTGCTCGCAGGGCCATCAGAACGTAATACATGACGCCAACACCAGCCAAATTTTTGCTTGGAAAATTGCATCCCGGCGTGTTGGGATTGACGATACAGGCTGCTGCAGGCAAGGTTTCTGCAGGCAAGTGGTGATCCGTGATGATGACTTCAATCCCCATTTTTTTGGCTTCGGCAACACCGTCAATGCTCGCCATTCCGTTATCGACGGTAAGAATCAGCTGAGCGCCTTTTTGTGCCGCCAAATCGACAATGGCGGGAGTCAGGCCATAGCCGTAAACAAAACGGTCAGGAACCAAATAATCAACGCTTGCGCCCATGCTGCGAAGCCCTTTTAGGGCGACCGCACAAGCAGTGGCGCCGTCACAGTCGTAGTCGGCAATCACCATGATGCGTTTGCCGGCATCAATGGCATCGGCAAGATGCTGGGCGGCTGCGGTCGTTCCCATCAGGGTTTCCGGCGCAAGCATCGCTCGCCAGTCAGCTTTTAAATCCTCCGCTGTCTCAATGCCTCGGGCGGCCAGCACACGTGCCAAGGGCTCCGGGAAACCTTCTTCGGTCAAGTGCCGGGCAATGGCCGGGCTATAGTCTCTTGTGATAAAGCGTGTCATAGTCCGGTCTCACCTAAAAAGTTTTCCAAGTTGAGTGTTTTTTTCTTTTTAAATCGAGCAAAAAGACTTTTGGTTGCGTTTTTATCAATGACAACCGTGTGAGTGTCTCGGGCGCCGCTTGCGACTAAAACAAGTCGGGTGGCGCGTCTGGCGTGGGCAAGATCGGCTAAGTGAGTGACCGTCTTGATAACATCGGGTAGCTTTTGAGCCCAAGTGCTCCAATCTTTTTGCCGATAACTCTCATAGAGCCCGTCAACGACGGCTAAAAGGTCGCCTTCTGGCGCTTCAGGCCAATTGTCTTTTAACGCGGTTGTTCTGAAATTCAATAGTCCTGCGTTTTGAGCCCATCCCCACACATAGGAGTCATTGGCCATGACCGCTCGTATTGTGGAGGGCTTCAGTAAATGCCGTCTTGAGCCGCCATCGGGCCAAAAACCGTCAATGGTTTCCATCCCTTGAGCAAGACGTTTGGCGTTCACATCGCTTTTTTTCAAAATGGCGCGAAGTTTTTCATCCAATGCGATAAAGGCTTGTTCGTCAGCGCCACTTAGACTGTCAGTTGAAAAAGGACGATACTTTTGCGCGCACCAAGGGCGAACAACCAGATTCCAATCCTGATTGCGGGTGAGATACCAGCGGTCAGCCCACTGTTGAAGTTGAAAACCGAATTGTCTGACACAGGCGAGCACTTCATCGTGAAGCTCGTCGCGCTCTTCGGCACTGAGTTCTTCCTTGGGAGATCGCAAAATGGTTTGACCGTTGATAATCGCATCGTGCACGGTATGCAGACGCCAGGTTTCAGCGCCCATGGCGGGGCCGCCATCGGCTTCCCATTCAAAGGCGGCAGTTTCAGGCATTCCACCTCGTTTGGCAATGACTTGCCAGAGCCAGGCGATGTGAGCCGCGCCTTCCAAGACCGGCTCATGCACCAATTCTTGCTCAATGACTTCTTCTGCCCCTTCGCCTAATTGCAAAAGAGAAGAAAAATCGGCTCCCAATGAAGGTTCTTTGAGTACTTCTTTCGGAAGTCTCAATCCCGGAATCAAAAAGTACGCTGAATTCATCTCAAAAAAGGCTCAAGCAGCTTTTTTAAACTCTCGAGCATCGTCAACACAATTAATACGTTGAGCATTATACGTGAGCGTGTTTTTCAACATTTTGAGACTGATTTTCAATTCTCCATAGATTGGTCGAAAGAGTACACTGCGCGGATATTCAAATAAATAAAAAAGCGAAGTCAAAATGTTCGGTAAAACTCAATCAGACAATTTAGAAAAAGACAGAGCCTTCTCTAGCCATGGCCAGGGGGATAGTCTCTATGATCACGCAACCCGTCAGGTTAAAGCCAGTGTTTTAGGGTTGGCGGTTCTTCTAACCTTAGGTTTTTCCGCGGTTGAATTGGTGGGAGGCCTTTTAAGTAACTCTTTGGCCTTGATCGGTGATGCCGGTCACATGGCAACCGATGCGGCAAGCCTTCTTTTCGCCCTGGTCGCCAATTGGCTTGCCAGAGAAGGGGCTGACAGTCACCATTCATTCGGTCACGCCCGAATTGAAGTGTTAGCGGCCTTTGTCAATGCTTTAGTGATGTTTATCGTTTTGGGTTGGATTTGCTATGAAGCCATTGACCGCTTAACCAATCCGCATGAAGTTTCGGGCGGCAGCGTCATGTTGATTGCCACTATCGGTCTTTTGGTCAATGTTGCGGTCGCCTGGTCATTGTCTCGAGATAAGAAAAACGTCAATACCCGTGCAGCGCTCGTGCACGTTTTGGGTGACTTATTGGGTTCGGTTGCGGCCATTGTTTCCGGCGCGGTGATTTATTTCGGCGGCCCCGTTGAAGTGGACCCGATCCTTTCGCTTTTGATCTGCGTGTTAGTGGCTCACGCTGCTTGGGGGGTTTTGAAAGAGACGGTTCCTGTTATGCTGGATGCGGTTCCCGAAGGAGTGAAGTACGAGGAGGTGGGTGACGCCATCGCCGCCATTCCCGGTGTTTTAAGTGTGCACGATCTTCACATATGGGTAATGAGTCCTGGATATTCAGCCATTACGGCTCACTTAAGAATTGACTCTCATCGTTCTTGGCCTTTGATCTTGGAAGCGATTCGAAAACACGTTAAGGAGCGCTTTAACATTGATCATGTGGCCTTGCAGCCCGAGTGGGAAAGCACAGAGGCTACGACCTCAGACTGTGATTGCAAGGCACGAGTCTAATAGATAGCCAAACCATTCCAAAGCGTCTCAAAACAAAAAAATCCCCGAAAGATTTGGACGTCTTCCGGGGATCGTTTTTTAGGGTGTCAGTGAAAGTAAGGCAGACGCTTACTTGTGATACAAGCGAGAGGTTTCGTAACGAGGCTCGCAGCTGACGTTAATGCCCAGGCGCTGAAGGACTCGTTCGTCTTCTTCACTGATGATGACAGTGAAGTGGACTTCGGAGCCGCGCAATTTTGAGAGCTGCTCCTTGGCTTTTTGGGCCACTTCGTTGCGAAGAGCCGAAATCGTCAAAGCCAAAAGAACTTCATCGATGTGCAGTCTCGGATTCTTGTGTAAGAGGTACTCGGTCTTTAATTGGCAGATCGGTTCAAGCACGCGGGCAGAAATCAAATCGACATCATGGTCAATACCGGCCAAGAGCTTCAAAGCATTTAAAAGCATGGCAGAGGCGCAACCCAGTGTGCTTGAAGTTTTGCCTGTAACGATTCGGCCATCGGGCAGCATCATGGCGGCAGCCGGAGCGCCTGTTTGCTCAGCTTTGTCAAGCGAAACGGCAACC
>ENA-OPDE01000385-OPDE01000385.1-human-gut-metagenome-genome-assembly--contig:-NODE-385-length-25699-cov-3.113321_pt1 | contig 25699 bp, 22 predicted proteins | sample MGYA00241261_ERZ501502 | MGnify/ENA primary metagenome ERZ501502 (study PRJEB25962, sample SAMEA2042450) | human gut metagenome | biome: human gut; feature: human-associated habitat; material: faeces... | reverse complement strand
AAGCAAGCCGGAGGGTGCCGCTGCACACTTCCGGCAGAAGGAGGATATAGTGGGTGCTATCAAAGTCTTCTTGAAGGAGGTTGTGCTTCCAATCGCGCTTGCGTTCTGCCTCGCGTCATTTCTCAAGCCGATCTATATGCCTGACGGCGTATGTGACTACTTCCTTATGTGGATCTGCGTCGGCTTGCCATTCGGCATCCGGAGGATGTGCCTCTGGCTCGTTCCAAGCGGTTACGGCATCTCCGGCTCAGTCGGCATCTTCGCATTGAACTTAATCATAGGCGGTCTCATCGGAGGACTCGCCTTCTTCATCGGGCTGCTGCTCGGTATCATTCATACCATCCGAGAAATCATCTGAACTACATCGTAAACGAAGAGGGTTTGTTTCTTCTCCAATTTGGAGTAAGAAGCAAACCCTCTTTTTTTGTTGCCCAAAAGCCGGCATATTTGCTGGCGATGCGGCGAAGGAAAGGAGTTTTTAAGCATGAAACGCATGACAGTTGGTGATCTGCAAGCACTGGAATTGCTGATGCAGACCACACCCGGCTTTGATCATTTTGACAGCGGCGCGGATGGCATTCTCCCTGAGTGCCGAAGCTGCCGCTTTCACCGTCCCTTCTGGAAATATCAGTCCTGCGTGTTTGCAGAGTGTCCCTACTGCTGCAAGCCCGTTTCCACCCTCAAAAAACAAAGTGGCACATCTGCTGCCGGAAAGGAAACCTGTCATGGATAACAAAATCGAAATCTTCAAGAATGAACAGTTTGGTGAGGTAAGAACGATCCTCGAAGGAGAAAAAGTTCTGTTCTGTGCGGCAGATGTTGCAAAGGCACTCGGTTACACCAACCCGAACAAGGCGGTCAACGACCATTGCAGGGCTATGATGTGTTCCATCACGTCATCACCCGCGGACCGCATAAGTGCGAGGTTCGCGGCTTCGCATGGGCTGGTATGTGCGCGGTCAATCGTGACTGCAAAATCCCGCCAGTCCGCAAATACAATGCCGCACTCTCGCCGGACACTGTGAGCTATGTCGGCATCGCGGAGGATGAGCCAAAACGCCTTGCTCGTCTGGATGGAATAACGAAGGTCAGTCTGCTTGCCAAATACGGTATGACCGAGGCGGACGCCTACAAGCTCTGTCAGGAACACGGGCTGCTTTCCCCAATCTACGCTCACTGCCGAAGAAACGGCTGCTGGTTCTGTCCCAACGCCAGTGACTCGGAGCTGCTGCACATGGTCACAAAGCACCCGGATATGTTTGACCGGCTGATTGAATGGGAGAACGAGGATAACATCTTTCATCGTCGGCTGACACGCAGAGAAACCCCGTCTGAGGTAAAGGCTCGTTTACTGAGCAAATCCCAGACGGGGTTTTCTTCGCACAAAAGCAAATAAGAAATGGAGGTTTGAGATGGCTGAAAACAAAAATGCACAGCAAGTCCGCGAAATCACGGACAAGCTGGAACAGGGCATCAAGGAGCTTTTTGAATCCGAGCGGTTCAAGGAATACCTCCGCACAATGTCCAAGTTCTACAACTATTCCTTCAACAACACGCTGCTCATTGCGATGCAGAAGCCGGAGGCAACCTATGTTGCCGGTTATACCTCGTGGCAGCGCAACTTTGACCGTCAGGTCATGAAGGGCGAAAAGGGCATCAAGATTCTCGCACCAGCGCCGTACAAGGCGCAGGAAGAGCGTGAGAAGATTGATCCTTTGACGCAGAAGCCGGTGATCGGCGCAGATGGGAAGGCTGTCACGGAAACGGTTGAGGTCCTGCGTCCTGCCTTCAAGGTGGTAAGTGTCTTTGATGTTTCCCAGACGGACGGCAAGGAGCTTCCGGACATTATCGTCGATGAGCTGAAAGGCACCGTCGAAAACTACGAGGCGTTCTTCGACGCGCTCAGGCAGGAATCTCCCGTCCCTATTTCCTTTGAGGACATTCCGGGCGGTGCAAAGGGATTCTTCTCGCCGGTTGAAAGCCGCATTGCCATTCAGGAGGGCATGAGCGAAATCCAGACGGTCAAAACCGCCATTCACGAGATCGCCCACGCAAAGCTCCACGCCGTCAAGCCGGATGAGAAAGCCGCGCCAGAAGATAAGAAGGATCGGCACACCAAGGAGGTTGAAGCGGAAAGCGTTGCCTACACCGTCTGCCAACGGTACGGCATTGAAACCTCGGACTACTCCTTCGGTTACATCGCCGGTTGGTCATCCGGCAAGGAAACCAAGGAACTGAAAAGCTCTCTGGACACCATCCGCAAGACGGCGGCTGAGATGATCGAGGGCATTGACGCCAAGCTCAAGGTGCTGCTGGCAGAGAAAGCACAGTCCGCAGAGATGGAAGTCGAAGCTCCCGTAAAGGAAGCTGTTTCGGAGGAAAAGCCGGAAGTCCCCATTTACCGCGAGACGGCGAATTACGCCTATGAAGCCGGTGAGATGGAAGCATACCGTGCCTCCCTTGCTGCAAACGAGGAATGCCGCAGTGCGATTGAAGCGGCGATCAGCTCTAACTACGCAGATAACCGGCTGGATGCGGATGCTGCCGTAAAAAGCGTCCTTGAGCAATTCTCTCCGGAGCGCGTCCGGTACGTCCTCGCAAACACCATTCAGCAGAAAGACTTTGACGGGCGTATTCCGCAGCCCCTCAAGGAATGGGCAAAGACCGTTGATGTCTGCCCGGAGAATGCCTCCCGCTTCCTTGTGGATAAACCCAATCCCGGACTGACCGCCCTTTTCGTCGATGCGTTCCGTCAGCAGACCGAACCCCAGAAGGAAGTCATGCCTGAAAAAACAGAGGAAAGAGACCCGGAGGTCGTTGCATGGGAGAACGATGAGATTACCTCTATTGAGGTAAAAACCGTGGAGGTCAAGTCTCCCGTTGCCTCCTTGCCGGAGGAAGCAGCGAAAGCACCGAAGGCACACCGTCTGACTGCGGAAGAGAAGGAGATCAAAGCCGCCGTCATGGACACGCTCAAGGGGCAGATTGCCTATAACAACGACGGAATGCGGGCGTCCTATCGCGCCTCTAACCATTCCTTCAATCTGCTGGCGCGGAACGGCGTCAGGATCGAGGGCAACACGGTCACGCAGAACGGTGAGCCGCTGTTCAAAATCCATCGCCGTCATGCGGCGCGGAAAACACAGGGCTGTTACCGTGAGCTGATGCCGACGCTGGAATACGTCAAGCAGGAGCAGAAGCAGGAAAAGCCCTCTATCCGCGATCAGCTCAAAGCTGCCGCGAAAACGCAGCCGGAGAAGAAATCCCCGGTCAAATCCAAAACACACGACATGGAGTTGTGAGAAAGGAGACGCATGAAGAAATACACAGACGTTGACATCGTTGCGGAGCTGCAGAAGCTCGTGGACAGTCATGTAGACAGCTACAAGGAAGACTTCGACATCGACAAGCGCATCATCCGCCGCGCTGCCGAAAGCCAGAATCCCGAAGACAAGACGCTGATGTGGTTCTGCCGTCCGCATGGAACGCACTGCCTCAATGAAAATCAGGTCTTTATTCAGGGAACGCGAGATCACAACACCTTCCGTTTCTATGCGGAACAGACCTACGACGAGTGCATTGCCCGCGTCATCGTTCCGAAAGCCGTTAAGCGCGGCAAGGTCTTCGGAGATGTCTTTGAGATCAACTACCGGGAACAGGCGGCAAATGTGGCGCAGAACTCGGTTGCGCCGGATCATGACCGGCTGACCTTTGCAGACGGCTATGTGCTGGACTCTCCCTGCCGCAGCAGCTTCGATGCAGCAATGGCTCTGGTCGCTGAGCATGGCGGCGTCAAAACCCACCAGACGCTCCCGAAGGACGCGGATGCTCTGGTGGAAGTGCTGTCTAAGCAGAAAAGCCGCCGTGACAGACTGCCGGAGGCAGAAAGGACAGAGGCGCTTTCGCCTCTGCCCGTTGCAGAACTCCGCAAGTACGAGGCAGTCAAAAAGGCGCATCCGGACGCGCTGGTTTGCTTTGCCCAGAACGGCTATTTTGAGCTGTACGGCAAGGACGCGGAAAAAGCTGCACCCTTGCTCGGCACAAAGCTCCTTGAGAAGAAGGTACGCGGCAAGCCCTCCATGCCGGTGACCGGCTTCCGTGAAGCCGCATGGGTAGCCGGTTCTCATAAGCTCTGGAAGTCCGGCGCAGATGTCTTTCTCAGCAAGGACGGCGAGACCTTCAAGGAACTCAAAGCCGCAGATTACATTCCTGTCGGAGCGACGCTGAATGTGGATGGGATCAAGTGCAAAATTGACGCGGTTGATTTTGCCGCTGATGAAGTCCGGCTGACCAACATCGAGGACAAGAACCGCCCCATCCGCTTTTCGGAAAGCATCCAGTATGTCCGCGCCTATGTGGAGGATGCCGGAACTGCTATCTACGACACCATCCCCAAGAAACCCGCTGCCCGTGAATCCATCCGTGACAAGCTGAAATCCGCACAGAAGGCACAGCCGACCCACACGCCGAAACCTCAGAAATCGAAAGGAAAGGATATGGTACTCTGATATGAAAAACTTTACCGTAGAAGAACTCAACCTGATGTGCTGCTTCAACACGTCCAGCCGGAAGCGGCTGATCGACGATATGAAGGGCGTCACCCTGAACGACATGGACGGCGAGATCGCAGAGCTGATGTATAAGACCGTCCGGAAGCTCGAAGCCATGACCGACGCGGAGTTTGAGGAACTGTATATCATGCCGGACGGCATGGTGGATGACTGAAAGGAGGATGCCTATGCCCGTATTAGACGGTGATTTTGAAGCCTTCGTCACGAACCTTGGCAAGTACAACGAGGGTATGCTGGTCGGTGAGTGGGTGAAGCTGCCCACCACCGAAGAAGAGATGCAGAAGGTCTTTGAGCGCATCGGGATCGGCAAGCAGGATGAGTTCGGTCAGCCCTACGAAGAGTGGTTTATCACCGACTACGAATGCCCGATCTACGGCGTTCAGAAGATGCTTGGCGAGTACGAGAGCCTTGATAAGCTCAACTACCTTGCCGCTTTGATTGACGAGCTTTCCCTGAGCGATCAGGAAAAGCTCGTTGCCATTATGGAATCTGGCTGCGATGAGGTCAGCGACATCGACGATCTCATCAACCTGACGTTCAACCTGGACTGCTACGACATCATGCCCGGTATCAACGACGAATCCGATCTCGGCTACTATTACGCCCACGAAGCCGGTATCTACTCTGAAAAGGATCTCGGTCCTCTGGCAAATTACATCGACTATGAACGCTATGGGCGCGACATTGCGATGGATGAGCAGGGGCGATTCACCGATGAGGGCTATGTCCGTGTCGCAAGCGAACGCTGGGACAGGCAGTTTAACGGGGAGCTTGATGATATTCCCGATGAATACCGGATTACCGGCTCAGGGGAAGCCGCCGAGCGTGACAGCACCATCGCCGTTCTCGTCGTTGAGCCGGGAAAGGAGCCTTATGTGAAGGAGATTGACTCCGGTCTGGAGTCCTTGCAGCATGAGGTCGGCGGCTGCATCGAGGCAATTTATCCCTACGAAGACCCGGTTGCCTTAGTCTGTAATGAGGAAGGCAAGCTGGAAGGTCTGCCCCTGAACCGCGCTCTGCGGGATGAGGACGGTGACATCTACGACGTTGTTGCCGGAACATTCATGGTAGTCGGCTTGACGGATGACAGCTTCGGCTCTCTGACCGTAGAGCAGATGCAGAAGTTCTCTGACCACTTCAAAGTGCCGGAGCAGTTTGTTAAGTTGGGCGATAAGATTGTTGCGATCCCCATGATCTCGAAGGAACAGCAGAAGCAGGAGAGCATCGAGCAGAAGGACTTCGAGATGAACGCCGACACCTCCGGTCTGACGGTTGCCGGTCACATCGGGACGTGGCACACCATTGATCAGCACGAGGTCGGCGGTCACAGCTTTTATCTGATGGAGCATGACACCTACGGCGATGAAGCGGCCTGTATCATTGTCGATGAGCGCGGCAAGCTCGTTCTTGATGATGTCTACAACGGCTTTGACGATGACACGCTCCGCCTTCTCGACCTTGAGGTCAAGGAAGTGCCGGAAATGCCCGATCCCGCGCTCTCCGTTCAGGATATGAAGGACTACGGCTACGCATGGGCTGGCGTTCTTCCCGCCGGTCAGGAGGCGGCTGAGAAGGCTTTGGAGAAGGGCTGCGAGGTTTACCGTCTCTATTCCGATAACACCGAGGGCTTGTGCGTGGATGCCAAGGAGATTGCCGATCATGCGGCAAAGGGCGGAATGCTCGGTATCAGCAAGGAAAGCTGGATGGCAGCTCTTGAGAAGGAAAACTACCTCAAGGCGGCGGAGATGTCGATGGAGGATGACTACGGCATGATTGATGGGATCATCAACAACGGTCCGAAGGAGGACAAGACCCTTGATGCCAAAGCCCTCGAAAGGGGCGAAAAGTCCTCCATCATGGACAGGCTCAAGTCTGCAAAGGCTGAAAAGCAGAAGGAATGCTGCCCTCCCAAAAAGCACAAAGGAGAGATTGAGCTGTGAGCAGAAGTCAGAAATGGCGGCATGAGTGGTCGTTCTTCATCGGGGACAGCGGACGCCGGAAGTATAACCGCTTCTGCGTCCGCTGCGTCCATAGCTGCAAGCAGAGCTTCCGTGCGGATCTCATCGCCTGTCCGCACTTCTCCCGCAAGGCATCGCGGTGTAGACAGTTAGGGGTCGAAAAAGCCTGTGATTGCAAGCCTCAGAGCGGCGCAAATTGACCAACCTAAGTGATTGTATTCCCTGCGCAGTTTCTTCTTTAGCGCGGAAATAAGTGTCGATTTCGGCACTTGTTTGAATGCCCGGAAAACGAACCAAAAGCCTCTGTCGATGCCCGTTTTGGGTGTCGGCAGAGGCTCTTTTTTTTACGACATATTCAAAATAGCGGACAGCAGCTCTTGAACCTGTTGCCGGTATTCCGGCTTTATATCCGAAATACGTCTGGCAAGCGCAAGGGCTTCCGCTTCTGGCTCATCGGTCCCAAAGATAATTCGGTCCGCACTGACGCCCAGCAAACGGCAAAGACGCTGCAAGGCTTCAAGAGAAATACCGGAAGCACCACGCTCAATAGCACTCAGGTGATTCGGCGTCATGCCAAGCATTTCTGAGAGCGTATCCTGCGTATAGCCCGCCTGTTCTCTTGCCACTTGAATATTGCCGCCGATCTCAATATTGATGTCCTTCTTCTCTCGCATAGCCTCACCACCTTTGCATTTAGTGTACCTAACGGCGGTGTCATTATCCACGGTACGCCGTCGTTGATTTTACTAACGACAATGCGTTGACTGTCCGTGATGAGGGTGATAGAATGGAGTTACCTACCAAAAGAGTGAAAGAAGGGGTGTCATGTCGCGCATTATTGAGTTTAGAAAGTCTGCTCAAAAAGCTGAAAAGCAATCCGTTCAAGGCAAGAGTTGTGCGTTTACCGGTCATAGACCGCAGAGTCTTCCGTTCGGCTTTGATGAATCCGATAAGCGTTGTACTTCTTTGAAATCTGTTATGCGGGATCAGATTGTAGCACTCATCGAGAACGAGGGTGTCACGCATTTTATTACCGGCATGGCTCTTGGCGTGGATATGTACGCTGCGGAAATTGTACTCGATTTGAAATCAAAATACCCTCACATTACTCTGGAAAGTGCAATCCCTTGTGAGACACAAGCGATCAAATGGTCTGTGGCTTCACGGGAACGGTATTATAATATCGCGGCAAAGTGTGACAAGGAGACCATGCTGCAACGGGAGTACACGTCGGACTGCATGGACAAGAGAAATCGGTACATGGTCGATCACGCCGATTATATTCTCGCAGTATGGAATGGATGCCCCAGCGGTACCGGGAACACCGTGAGATATGCCCACAAAAAGGGCAAATCTATCATCGTTATCAATCCGGTTTCCCTTGATGTCACGCGGGAATAAGGCAAAAATCCCACTCCTGAATCAAGCGTTGCGAAAACCGTGAAGTATTTCCCGATAGTGAATACACATTGCACTACTCGGTGATTATTGGAAACGTGTACGGCGTATGCTGCCCAGTGAACATCTCCACGGAACACATCGAATTTTCACGGCTTCGTAAAACGGAAAGTGTCACCTTATGAACAGTCCCTTGCCGAGAGAAAAATAAATCGCTGGAAACGGGAACGCCCCCGGCACTGTGCGTCTGGCACAGTGTCGGGGGCGTTTTTCCGTGTCTTAGTTATGAGCCAGTTCATTTAGGAGCAGCTTTCGATAGCCCACATCCAAGACGCAGCGATGGAAGTCCATCAGACGGTGTTCGTCGAACAGCTTTTCACAGAGCTTGGTCAGCGGATGATTCATCAGCTTTGCAGAAATGCCAGTCTCGTTGAAAAACCTTGCCCATGTGAAGACCTCTTCTAAATCCTCCTGCCCAAGCGTGGCAGGAATGATGGCGTTGCAGAGACGGACAATGGGGCTGTCCGCAAATCGCTCTGCGACTTCCTCCGGTGTGCATTCATAGCGGTCACAGTCAAAGGAAAGCGCATCCTCAATTTTAAGATAATTTTCGGTTTCATCCCGCGTCAAGGTTATGGTGTAGTCTCCCATACCGGACGGCACATCAATATTCTCCATGACATCAAGCTCGTAACGGGAGCCGCCGATGATCGCCTCAAAGGAGAAGGACTGACAGATTACTGCTGGGTTCTTGTCTATCTTGTCCTCATTCAGAAAGGACAGCGGATTGTACTCTGTTAGTTCCCAGTCGATTTTTCCTCTCTCTGTTTGCTCGGCAATCTGCTGGATCAGATGTTGTTCTTCTTCGTGCAGATTTTCATTGTACAACATGATACACCTCCGTTTTCTGATTGTCGTTGTTTTTGGGGGGGCTGCTCTATGTTTCCGAAGAGACTGCCGTTTGTATCATCATTCCTTGGCTGAGGGCAGACCTTCGTAAAACTTCCTCAGTTCGTTCAAACTGCTTGTCCGATTTTTGATGGGCAGGGAGTCCCATGTAATGTCATGATAGCGTTCCGGCGGCTCATCCCGCAGTCTTCGGTCGATGATGCAGACAATGCCGGTGTCTGTGAAATTGCGGATCAATCGCCCGATGCCTTGCTTGAGCTTGATAATCATTTCGGGAACGCGAACATCCATCAGAGCATCCTTAGCAACGGAACACTTATACTCGATAATCGGATCGGGGACAGGGAACGGAAGCCGGAAAATGATGACATTGGAAAGGCTTTTTCCTTCAATGCTGATACCTTCCCAATATGCACCCGTCCCCAGAAGCACGGAGTTCGTATCTTCCTTAAACTCATTCAGCACCTTGTCCTGCGACGATCCCGGCTGCTGCATCAAGATTTTGTACGGAAGATTTTTCTCACTGAGAATGGAGTAGACCTCTTCCATGTCGGTCTTTGCCGTAAACAGCACGAGTGCCTTTCCGTTGGAAATGCTCAGGATCTCAAGCAGTCGCTCCACACCCTTTTCAATGAAGGCTTCATGTTCTCTGGTCGGGTGCGGGAGATCGTCGCAATAGTAGATCATGGCGTGTTCATCGTATGGATATGGGGAAGGCTTTGGCTCGGATAAGCAGCCGCGGTCACCAGCGGGAAAGCCGGTATTGCTGATAAAGTAAGAATACTGTTCTTCCAGAGACCCGCTCGTGGCGTTCGTCAGCGTGGCAGAGGTCAAGATGGTTCTTTCATCACCATTGAAGTATAGGCGGCTCACAATTTCTTTTGTGTTTTTAGGGCAATAGACGAGTTCCGTGTTGCTGCCGTGCTGCTCAATCCAGATCAGCATATCGTCTATCTGGTCAAGAAGCTCTGAAAGGGACTCGCTGACGGCATCCAGATCATCAGAGGCAGCAAAGGAACGGTTGTTTCTGAAATCCATGCTGGAATAAATCTGAATGCTGGACGAAAGGTTGTGTATGGCGGCGTTCATCTCGGTAAGCAGTTCAATCGCACTGCCATTGTTGTCGAAGAAAAAGCGGTCAGCGTAGCGCATATCCTGTTCTGCCTCGTTGATCTGCTTTTGGACTTGTGCTTTCAGGCAGTTATAGAAGGCGATGATTGCGCTCTCTGCCTCTCGCTTTTCACCTGACACACTGCTCTGGTCAAAGGATCGCAGCTCATAGAATGCGCTCTTAATCATTCCAAAGAGCATACCTTGCCCGAAACGCTCCGTTGTGGCACTCCGCACCTTATCATCCAAGTTGTGTGCTTCATCCACGACAAGCAGATCAGCGGCGGCGTTAATCAGCCCTTCCTGACCGCGCCGGAGTTTCATGAGATGCTGGGTTAAAAAATCCTGATTGCACAGTACCACTCCATCCGTAAACTTTAATGCTGCGCGGACTTTGTAATACTTGCACTTCTTTTCACAGGAGCCACAATTCTTCATGCTGAACCGCTGCACGTTTACCTTGTCCCAGACTCCTTGCGGTAAAACCTCCGGGAAATCCTTGCGTTCCTCATACCCTTGCTTGATTCCTTCTTTGATCGCGTCCGGTGGGTCTGCTTTCGGGTCACACATATACTCATCTGCGCGTTTGTTGCAGAGATAATGGGTCTGTCCTTTTGCGAGGATAACATCTCTGTTCAGCCCAAGAAGGGGCATTACCGCGTGGACATCGCGCCAGAGCTGTTCTTGAAGCGCAATGGTCGAGGTTGCGATGATAACCGGCTTGTTCATGCGTTTGCTGTACAGCAGCACCGGCACAAGATAGCCAAAGGACTTTCCAATGCCCACGCCAGCTTCAATCGCAAAATGCTGATCGTTTATGAGGGCGTCCACAATCTCAAAGGACATATCCTGCTGCCCTTCACGCATTTCCAAGCCATGCTGCGGGGCTTCATCCCAAAAGAAGGTGCTGACTTGCTCACTCATGGAGTACAGCTCTGCTTTTCTGCGCTTTTTCCGTTCCTCCGATGTATTGAATCCAAAATAGAATCTGTTGTCCATCCACATTCCTCCCGGAATAGAAACCAAGGCTATCCGCGTTTCAGTTCAATGCTGACGTTTCCGTTCTCGTCGATAGTCAGCGTCATGTGCCTGATGTGCTTCTCATAGAACTGCCGCGCTCTGCGGGAGACATTTCGATCCTCGTGTTTCGCAGAGCTGCATCAAACATATCGTTGACATTCAGGTGAACGGAGTTGTCAATCCAGCGGTACATCTCCTTGAACAGTGCGTTTTTCTTGATGTCCTCGCTGTTGCCGGAGTAGAAGTCATCCAGATAGCAGTAGAATATCCCTGATTCTGCAAGTGCTGCCTTCATATCCGGTCCGCATTTTTCCCGCTCAATCATGACAAGGAATCTGGCGTCCGGTAAGGAAGAAATCAGCCCCCAGTAGTCGGAATCGCTTGAGACGATGACGAAGGAATCCACTTGCTTTTGGTAGTGTTCCTGACAGGCTCTTGCGGTGAGCTTGATGTCTACCAGTGATTTGTTCTGCTTGATCCGCTCAATCATGATATGTTCAACGGGGATGCGGGTGTAGTTTTCAAGAATCCGCCATGCCGTAGCAGTATGCACGTCATCAAAGAGAATGATCGCCGTAATTTTCTGCATGACCTCATAATCAAGGTTTTTGAGCGTGGCGCACAGCTTGTACGGGTCAGAGTTTTCGCAGTCCACTACCAATACGGTCTTCTCACTGTCATCTATGAAGTCGTAGATATTATTTTTTACAAAAGACCCTGCATCGGAGACTTTACTGTATTCCGTGAAGGCGTCGCAATGCCATTGATAAAGCAGGGTAGCAAACTTCTTATCATTATAGAGGACATTACCCTCGTCCATCGGTACCCAGTTGATGTACATTTGATAGGGGTAGTAGGAGAGACTTGCGTAATAGATGTCCGCAGCATCTTTCGTTCCGTCCTCTGTCAAGCCGTTTGGCATAATGAACAGCTCTTTTATGTACGTCCAGTTAATCCAGATTGGAAAGAGGCTTTTGCAGTTGTTAATGCGGTCTGAAATCAGCCGGTTGATCTCGATAATGTGGTGGCAGAGCTTTGTACTCGACTTTTTGATAAAGCTGATTCCGTCGTTTGAAAGCTGCTGCATACTGGAAGCCGGGATGATCTCTGGCATTGAAAGCAGCCCTCGATACTCCATCCGCATGATGTCATTTATTTTCCGGTAGTTGCGCTCAATGGCGGTGCGGATGATACAGAGATTGCGAATGATACGGGCATTTTTATCCTGTTCAAGCCGGTTGTATATCTCTATCTTCGGCGGCTCGTGTTCATTTTGAAAAATACGGAGCGGGACGCCGATCAGATATGCTACCTTTGACACAAGTTCATAGGTGCTGTCTTTGTAGGCAATCTGTTCTCCGGCATATTCGACGCCATTCAACATGACTGAATTGCCCATGATCTACTCCTTTCGATGGAACGCGGGTTATTGAGCGTACTTTTTGAAGTTTTCAGCTTGTTCCAGAACCTCCTTGTAGACATCATCAATGGTTACGGGGGGATAGTCAAATTCATCCAGTAGCAGTATGAGGTCAACTTGCAGATTTGCCTTAATGTCATCACGGGTAGACCAGTCGGTGTATTTAGCTTTGTCATCGACAATAATCTTAATCCGCTTTGACAATTCAATCATCTTATCGTCCGGGTACTCGAACTCATACTTCTTGGCAACCGCCTTGAGAATGTCATAAAAGGCTTTTTCCTCGTAGTCAATTCCCATGCCCTTGAAGGAGTCTTTTTCCTTTTTGAGTTCTTCAAGGAGCTTCGCAAGCTGCTCCGCCACATCGTCAAGAACTTCATTAGCAAAAGCCTCATCACGACGGCGATTGTTGTACTCATCAACAACCCGCTTGAGGCGGTCTGAGAACTCCATGCCCATAATGCGGTTGACCTTTTTATACTCATCAATCGCTTGAGAAAGAAGCCTCTGCAACACCTTTATCTTTGTGTTTGGAAGTTGGATTGCATTGATCTTATCCAGATACTCGTCACTGAAAATATCAACAGAGATGTGCTTTCCCGTCTCAAACAGTTCCTCTATACCATCAGATTGAATTGCACCTTCAAGAAGTTCACGGACACGGGTATTCATTTGTGAAATGTCAGGGGCATCACCCTTTGTGAGTTTGAAAAGAATAGAGCGCACAGCACAGTAGAAGTGCAGATAGTCCTTTTCTTTATCAGAGATAGCCTCACTTGAACTGCATAGGTTGAACGCTTGTTTCATGCGTTTGACTGCCGCCATAAAGCGAGTTTCCAAATCTTCCGTGAGCTGTACATACTCAACAGTCCGATTGAGGCAAGCAAGCTGCTCTTTCGGTGAGCCGTTGAAGTAATCCGTGCTATTGAAGTTGTGGAACATCTGAGCCAAGACATCGAGCTGGTCTTTAACAATCGTGATAGACTGCTCGACGCCTTCAAACTCATCGCTCTCAAAGTTGGTGTATTTCTTGAGGGCGAGATTCATGTTTTTCTTAATGCCGATGTAGTCCACGATCAAGCCCTTGTCCTTGCCGGTATAGACGCGGTTGACGCGGGAAATCGTCTGGATAAGGCTGTGCTGCTGGATGGGCTTGTCGATGTAGATTGTGTCGAGTGCCGGTACGTCGAAGCCGGTAAGCCACATATCAACAACGATGGCAATTTTGAAGTTTGATTTAACGTTCTTAAACTGACGGTCAAATTCCTTGCGATCCTCTTTCGTTCCCAGCATTTCATATAGCTCAGGCTCATCATCTTTATTTCGCGTCATGATGAGCTTGATCTTCTCGATGGGTTTGAGTTCCTTTTTCTCTTTTTCCGTCAGTTGAACCCCGTCAGGGCAAACCTTTTTCTCTGCCCATTCCGGTCTCATTCCAACTATAATCTGATAAAAAGCGTATGCAATCTTGCGATTAGAGCAGACAAACATTGCTTTTCCTGCAACGGTAGCTCCTTCGGCAACGCGGGTCTCATAGTGGTTAATGAAGTCCTCCGCAACTGCGTGAAGTCGGTCAGGATCACCGATGATCGCATCAATATGAGCAACCGCCTTCTGGCTTTCCTCAATCTGATGCTCATTTGCGCCTTCAACAGCACAGCGATCATAATAATCTTCAATTTCCCGAACCTTTGCCTGATCAAGCGTGACCCGTGCAGCGCGTCCGTCGTAGACAAGGTTGACTGTGATACCGTCTTTGACCGCCTCTGTCATTGTGTAGGCATCGACAACCGGACCGAAGACTTCAATCGTGCCATCTACGGGCGTGCCGGTGAAACCGACATAGGTAGCATTGGGGAGAGAATCGTGTAGGTACTTTGCGAATCCATAGCTTCGCTCTACACCTTCGGCAGTGACCTTGACTTTCTGATCGAGGTTTATCTGACTACGGTGTGCTTCATCGGATATGCAGATCACATTCGCTCTATCCGTCAGAAGCTCCAAGTCCTCGGTGAACTTTTGGATGGTGGTCATGTACACCCCGCCGCTTGTCCTGCCTTGAAGTTCCTGACGCAGCTTTTCGCGGGAATCAATGCTCACAACGGTTTCGTCACCAATGTACTTCTTAGATGCTACAAACTGCTTTGAGAGCTGGTCATCCAAATCCGTTCGGTCGGTAATAATCAGGATTGTAGGGCTATGGAAGAAGGTACTCTTCATAAGCATTCTTGTGAGGAAGAGCATAGTATAGCTTTTTCCGCAGCCTGTCGCGCCGAAGTATGTGCCGCCCTTGCCGTCCCCCTCCGGTCTGAGATGTGCCTTGATATTCTCAAACAGCTTGACCGCAGCAAAATACTGAGGATAGCGGCAGACGATTTTGAGGTCCTTGTCCGAGCTATCAGGGAAATAGACAAAATCCTTGATGACTGCCAAAAGCCGTTCTTTCCGGAACAGTCCGCTCACCATAGTTACAAGGGAATTGATGCCGTCTAATTCCTTATCGTCAGCTTCAATCTTTCTCCACGCATAGAAGAAGTCATACGGGGAGAAGAAGGAACCGTATTTGTTATTTGCGCCATCGCTTATTACGATGAAGGCGTTATACTTGAAGAGTTCGGGAATATCACGGCGATAACGCACGGTGAGCTGAGTATAGGCGTCCATGATCGTTGTATTCTCTTTGACCGCGCTCTTGAACTCAAGCACAACAACAGGAATGCCATTGATGAATACAATCCCGTCCGGTATGCGTAACTGGTTGTTGATGCCTTCAATTTCAAATTGATTGATAATCTTGAACACATTTTTCTCTGGCTCATCAAAGTCAATCAGCTCAATATAAAGGTCTTTCTTTGTGTGATCTTCACGGTTGAAGATGAAGCCGTCACAAATCATTTTACAGACAGCTTTGTTTGCTTCGTAGATCGTGCCGGAAATAGACCTCAGGCGAAGGATGATGCTATCAACTTCGCTGGGGGTAAGTCCATCTGCGGCGTATCTGTTCAGGAGGTACTTCCGCAAATCATCAATAAGCAGGACCTCAGAACGTTCACGGTGGATCTGTTCTCCATTCAGATAAATATAACCTTCATCCTGAAAAAGCTCCATGATGGACATTTCAAGAGAATGCTCATTGAAGTTCGCCATTATCATTTCCCCCTAACTGCCTCCGCATTTCTGCTTCAAAAGCTTTTTCACTTTGCTGGAAGTCGTACTCCTGATACTTCAAACCCAGACGTGCCAGCATGAGTGTACCTTCCCAGTCATCTATATTTGAGTATTGCTTTGCGCGGTTTACATCTGTGAGAATACCAAGAATCAAGCCCGTACAATCAAGCGCAAAGTCTATCATTTCCTGAACGTCCGGATAGGAAATAGGGTAACGATCCGGAAGGTTCTCACTGTTCACGATGCGCTGCTCATCGTTGTGGGCATAGAGTTTGTTTCTCTGCATTCGGATGTTATCTCTCTTTTTGCTCAGTCCGTTGAAACGTTTCTGATATAGATCCAAAAACTCCGGGAAAGTTAAATCCACCCGAACAGGAACATTGTCCGCATCAGGAATATCAAACGCTGCAAAGAGTTTTCTATCTGCCTCAACCCGGTTCTTAAAGAAGCATTCCTCTTGTGGCTTGAGGTGGTGCTGATATGGGGCCGGGTAGGAAAAGGTTGTTCCGTCATGATCCACCGTCAAAGTTTCTCTGTACTTTGGGAAAAGGTCTTGGTTTTCCTCGCATTTAGCAAGGAGGGTTCCAATGGACACGACACCATTCGAGCTATCATACAGTTTGGCAATCTCCATGAAACAGGCTTTCATCAGGGCATCATAGACTGTATGGTAGAATGCTGGCGAAACCTTCATCTCTTCGGCATAATTATGTTGGTTCTTCCGATACTGCTGCATGATCAGGTAGTAGGCTTTTGCGTCGAAAGCTCCCTGGTGAAGTTCTTCGGCAATTCTGATCAATGTTTCCTTGTCCATTTTCATCCCTCCCTTCGTAGGAAAATGATAATTTAGCGGCTTAACTAACCAGACGGCTAAGTAGCAACTCCCTAAGCGTTTCGAGCTTCCGTATTTCTTTCTCGTTGTTCAACTTTCTGTCAAACAGAGGATGAACAATAGAGTTGAATCTATCCAGAACCTCACTATCAGGGATGGTAATTGGAAAGCTCTTCAAGTTTGCTTGATTGATTTTGGGTTGGGCAGCTCCCGTAACAATCGGTGACATATTTGTGTTGGATAAAAAGAGGTACAGGCTATCTTCGGTGAATCCAGCTTTACCTTTTAGAATGTGAGCATGGTTGTTTGCCCAGAACTTCCCAATTATATGTTGCAAAAGAGGATGTCCACTATCATCAACGACATAAATGCCGTCTTCACTCAAAAGAAGGTACTCGCCGTCAAAGATGTAATCATCCACATAGTCTACTATTGAAACTGCACCATAATAAGGATATATCCGCGCCATATCTGCCCGTTCTAACGAAGAAAGCGGTTTCCGCATTGAGTCAAAGAACTCGGCAATTTCATCCACGCTTCCGACCCTCCATGAAATTGGGCAGTTTCCACCAAACGGTTTATACTCAACAAACCACGCTTTATAAACTGCTTGAGCAGTCGCAAGCAAATTATCATTTATCTTCCGCTTGAGTTCAATCCGATCCGTGATCGTATTGTATGCCTTTACAATGCTGCGTTGCTTCTCGATAGAGGGGACAGGTAGCTTTACCTTGCACATTTCATCCCAGTCCATTATTTCCCGGACGCTACCGTGAGACTTAAAACGTGCGTAACGATCAAACTCCGGTCTGCTGAACCAGAGCATTAGGTATTCGGGCAGTAGCTCGTTTTCATCTTTCACTTCAAAAACGGTATAGATATTGCTGACAAGCCCCTCATCATAATCCGTTAGAAGAGCAATACCAATTTTGTCTCCACGCCGAGAAGTATCTGGAATGTAGGTAAACTGCCCCCGTTTGACTACCTTGTATTTCGTAAAGTCGGTACCAACCGTGTTTGCAATAGAGGGAATGAACATCTTTTGGACGGAAACACCTAAAAGGTTTTCCTCTTTTCCGTCTGTGTTCCTGACATCGACTTGGCGAATGAAGTCTCCAAGCAGCCTATATCCTTCTTTCATTGTGACACCTCACCCTATGTATTTTCTGTGTGCCAGCTTGACGTTTTGCTGTTTGACCATAGCATAGTGCATGGTCGTGTCGATTTTCTGATGCCCTAAGAGCTGCTGGACTTGCTCTATGGGCATTCCTTTATCTATGGCTGATGTTGCCAATGTTCTTCGGAACTTATGTGGATGGACACGAGGCAGATTCAGCTTTTTCCCCAGTTCTCGAAGCCGTCTTTCTACGCCGCCGATCTGCAAACGGTCATGCGGCGCGGTCAGCGAGACAAACAAAGCTGAACAGGCGTCTGTACGGCTTTCCAGATAGTTTTGCAGATGGATTTTCGTCCTTGCATCGAAATAGACGATCCGTTCTTTGCTCCCTTTTCCGAAAACAACGCACTCTCGCTCATTGAAGTTGATGTCATCGCGGTTAAGGGCAACCATCTCACCAACACGCATTCCGGAGGATGCGAGAAGGTCAATCATAGCGAGATCGCGGACATTGCAGCAGTTGTCCCGCATGATTTCCAATGCCTCGTCGGTATAGGTTTCCTTGATCACTTTTGCCGTTTTTACCTTGTGGATCCGGCGTACCGGGCTTTTTACGATGTAATCCTCATCTTCAAGCCACGAAAAGTAGCTGGATAGGATGCGGCGGATATTATCTATCGTGACCTTGCTTGACTTACGGTTTGCCTGATACTCTGTTAGGTACTTTCGCAAGTCCTCAGTTGCGATCTCTTGTGGTTCTTTGTCAATGCCGGATAGCATTGACATAATGGTCTGACGGTAATAGCTCAAGGTTTTTTCTGAGCAGCCTTCAATGCGTTTTGCGTTGATGAAACAGGCAACCGTATCGACCTTTGCGCTTTCTACCATGCCCGCGCTGTGACTTAGCTCTACACCACTCAGTACCCCCTCAAGGACGCCTTGAAGCTGTTTTAACTGTGCGTTGTTCAGATACGGAAGCATCTGACGCTGCACTTCTTGAATCAGTTGTTCTTTCATTGTCGTATCTCCTTTGATTATTCTCAGAGAACGACAATCAGTGGCAGTTCCTTGTGGTAAAAACTCTCGCCACTGGTGAGAGAGTTATTTTTCAAGAGCAGGAGCTGGTATTCTCGGCTTCTTCGATGAATTTATTTGCCTCGCTTCGCCGTAAATCCCAATGCTTTTGTAGTAATGCGACAATCTGATCTCTTGGGACACTGGCTTCGAGCAAAGCCAGTGTCGCTTTTTCGATAGAACAGATTCGTTCGCTGAGAACTGCTTCCTCTATTACTTCCTGCTGCTCTGCTTGAATACGGTCTCGTATTTCAGCAGGAAAATCCTTGAACTGCATTTTAACTTGATTCCATAAATCGCTCACAGCAATTCCTCCTGTAAATGATAATTTAGAAGCGACTATCCAAGCGGCTTTTGATAAGGCATTTCATGATGCCGGAGTTAGTCTCCCGGAGACAATTATTAAGCAAAACAAAGTCCCTCAAGGTTGGACAGACGCGACGGTTGGTGACTTTGCATCTGTTCAAACGGGACCATTTGGTAGCCAGCTTCACAACGAAGACTATGTAGAATCAGGTACACCAATTATTACGGTCGAACACATGGATGGGAAATACATCGCCCACAGGAACCTTCCGCTTGTCTCGCAAAATGATGTTGATCGTCTACGGAAATATGATCTTCACACCGGAGATATTGTTTTTAGTCGCGTTGGTTCCGTGGATCGAGCAGTTATGGTTTCACAACACGAAGATGGTTGGTTATTTTCAGGGCGGTGTCTTCGTGTTAGACCATACGATCCTAATACCGGCAGTTACTTTTTGTGGTGGTTCAACCAACCTGTAATCCGTCAGCTTGTCACTGCTTCCGCAGTAGGTGCAACCATGCCATCAATAAACACAAGCATTCTAAATAGTATTAGGATTGTTTTCCCGCAGAAGGACATTGTGACGCAATTCTGCAAAATGGCGGATGGCTTGATTGAGATTATTGCAACCAATCTTGAGGAAATCCGTAAACTCAACGATGCCCGCGAATATATTCAACTGTCCCTAAGCCGCTAAATTATCATTTTCCGCTCTCTTCAAAGCAATGCGATTGGTAATTGCACGGTAGGACTCGACGATCTCACATTGTCTCGCATAGGAGGGGACAGGGAGCTTTATGCGGCAAAGATCATCCCATGTAATTCCGCCTCGAACACTGCCATCCGTCATGAACCAGCATTCACGGTCAAACTCCGGTCTACGAAACCACATCATCAAATACTCTTCATTTAAGACATCGCGGTCAATAATCTCAAACATGAAATACGCCGGAGAAACTATTGCGGCGTTGTCTTTCTCATAGAGCGCAATCGGAAGACGTTCATCGCGTCCAACGTGCATTGGGTTACAGGCAAATAGCCCCTTGCTGATCAGTTTATACCGACTCAAATCTGTGCCAATTACATTTGCGACGGAAGGCATAAACTCTTTGTCGATGCTTATGCCAAGAACAGTGCTGGTGACTTCCTCGGAGTTTCGATAATCAACAAGCCGAATGTGTTTACCAAGAGGTTCATAATTCGATTTCATAGCCCAACTCCTTAAACACAGTCAACAGGTCAGCCTTCGACTTCTCTTCTGCAACAAGCAGCTCACGAAGCTCACTTTGCAGCGTCTTCATTTTCGTATCAAAGTCGATGTTCTCATCGCGGTTTACAAACTCAATGTAACGGCTCGGAACAAGGGTAAAGCCCTTTTCAGCAACCTCATCGAAGGATGCGCTGTAACAAAATTCAGGCACATTCTGATAAGTTTCTTCATAGCCTTCCTGCTGCCATGCGTGATAGACGCCCGTGACTTTTGCACGGTCTTCTTCTGTCAGTTCAATATACTTCTTTTCATAAGGGCTTCCCATTTGCCGCAAGTCCATGAAAAGGATCTCGCGCTCACGGTTACGGAAGCGTTTTACTTCACCGTTTTCTTCAACCACACGAGCCTTTTTATTCTTGTTCAGAATCCAAAGCGTAACGCTGATGTCCGTGGTGTAGAAGAGGTTTCGGGGAAGAATGATGATTGCTTCGACGAGATTGTTCTCGATGAGCTGACGGCGGATTTTTAACTCTGTACCATCGTCAGATAGTGCGCCGTTTGCAAGCAGGAAACCGGCAACACCGTTCTGAGAGAGCTTTGAAACAATGTTCAGAATCCAGCCATAGTTTGCGTTACTCGTGGGCGGAACTTCATAGCCGTCCCAGCGCGGATCATCAATCAGCTCATTATCACCACGCCATTCTTTCTGATTAAATGGCGGGTTTGCCATAATGTAATCTGCCTTGAGGTCCTTGTGCTGGTCATTGGTGAATGTGTTCGCTGCCATTTCTCCGAGGTTTGCAGAGATACCGCGAATAGCCAGATTCATTTTGCACAGCTTGTACGTCGTGTTTGTATATTCCTGACCATAGATAGAGACCTTCTTCTTGTTGCCGTGATGTGCCTCCACGAACTTCATTGACTGTACGAACATACCGCCAGAACCGCAGCAAGGGTCGTACAGAATGCCATCATACGGTTCAATCATTTCTGCAATCAAATTGACAATACACTTCGGCGTATAGAACTCGCCCTTGCCCTTGCCTTCCGCAAGAGCAAACTTGCTCAGGAAGTATTCGTAGACCCGCCCGATAATGTCATTCTCTTTATCGCCGGTGTTGATCTTATCAATCTCGTCCAGCAGTGATGCCAGCTTTGCTGTGTCGATGTGAAGACGTGAGTAGTAGTTGTCCGGCAGTGCGCCTTTCAGTGCAGGATTCGCTTTCTCAATCGTATAGAGGGCGGTGTCGATTTTCAGCGCAATGTCATCCTGTTTCGCATTCTCCATGATGAAAGACCAACGGCTGATCTCAGGCAGGAAGAATACATTGTCCTTCGTATAGAAGGCAACATTGTCAACAAACTTCTCACCGTATTTTTCAGAAATAGCTTTCCTTTGTGCCTCAAACTTATCGCTGGCAAACTTCAAAAAGAAGAGACTGAGAACGACGTGTTTATATTCTGCTGGCTCGACAGAACCACGGAGTTTATCTGCGGACTTCCACAGAGCTTCCTCCATAGAAATCTCCTTCTTCGGTGCCGATGCGGCTCGTGCCATATCAAAATCCTCCCTGTGTATTTATCTAACCTATTCTACAAAAAGAGCTGTACGAAAAACCGGACTCAGTTCTTGTCCGTTCGCACAGCCTCACATATATCTCCGATGTCACAGTTCAAGTAATCACAAATGCGCAGCAAAATAGAGAGGGACACTTCTTCCCCCTTATTCAGTTTTGTCCATGTTCCGGCAGACAGCCCCACCTCATGTCGTAGAGAAGCCCTCTTTATGTCGCGTTCCAGAAGAAGCATCCATAGTTTCTTATAGCTTATGCGCACGGCAACCATCCTTTCGCTTGCTTGCATTCAACATCGCTTATAATATTATACTGGATTTCATTCTCAAAAGCAATCCGTTGATGCAGAAATTAAAGAAAAAGTTTCAACTTCTCGAACCTTCTCTCAAGGAAGCAGGGCATCTCCGGTCAACAGGAGATGCCCTGCTTTTGAAAGGACTATTCGCGCTGTGTGCTGCGCAGATGATCACGGTCATGGTCAGCAGAAGGAGCGAGAAACGTATCAACATTAGACTTGATCGTCTCTATTTTCTTTTCTTCTTTTTTGAGCTTCGCACGTTCATCATAGAGCCGCTGTTGCTCTTCAAGAAGTCGCTGCTGTTCCGCTTGCAGTGTCTTCAAGCTCGGCAGTTTTTCATCGCCCTGCATGGCAAGCAGCGTACTCCGCGTCGCCTCAAAGATCACAAGTTCGGCTTCGTGCTTTGTCTTGAAGCTCGGCTTGTCTTTCGCCTTCTGGAAGGCGTCATATACAGACTTGAGCCGCTGGTAGTTGGAGATGTTTTTGATAAGCGGCTGGACTTCCCGCAGACGTGCTTCAACGGCTTTCAGTTCCTTGCCGGTACGGTCATAGGAGATGTGAACATCCTCGACCTTCTTCTCAAGATCGGCGTATTGGAGCAAGTTGTTTTCCGTGAGATAGTTGAGTGTCCGTGCCGCTTCCTTGAGGATCGTGAGCTTGGCTTTATACTCATAACCCCTGCTGTCGATGAGCCTGATCCGCTCCTGAATATCTCCGATAAGGGAGATGCCATTCGGCATGGTCTGCCTTTGGCTTCTTCGGGGCGTCCGTCCGGCAATCCGCTCCTTGATGCGTTCCTCGGTGTAGTTCTCTCCGATGGTCTTAGAACGAGTAAACCGCTCCTGAGCTTCAGCGCGAAAGGAGATATATTTGCCGGTCTTGATTTCATAACCGGCTTCCTGCATGAGCCGCAGAAAATCATCGTAGTCCTTCGCGGTAATGACAAGTCGGTCAATGGTCTGCTTGAGTTTCTGCTTCCAGCTCGTGCCGCGTTTGGCTTCGGTGTACTCCTTGTAGCCCATGCCCTTGTTCTGCGACGGAGGGATCACAGACAACCCGTGTTCCTTGCATATCTCGTCACTGAGCTGACGCAGTTCCCGATAGGTTCTCTTGTTGCTCCGGTAGGCATGGAAGTCCACATAATTCACGGCATTGAAGATGATGTGATTATGGCAATGTCCCTTGTCGATGTGGGTAGCAATTACATACTCGTACTTGCCCTTGAGCCATTCGTCCGCAAGCTGTTTCCCGACCTCATGAGCTTCTTCCGGCGTCACTTCACCAATGTCAAAGGACTGGATCAGATGACGCGCAAGCACCTCTGGCATCTGCATTCCTTGCTGTATTGCAAGGTTTCTCGTCCACTCAAATTCTTTCGCTGCCGCGTCGCTTGCGGCACACCCATAGGACGAAACATAGAAGGCATCGTCAGTCTTCTGTGGGTCGAGAATATAGGCGAGAGCTTTGTTTACAGTTCCTCGGATTGGCTTGATTTTAGTAACTGCCATATCTCACCCTGCCTTTCTTTCAGCTCTGCAACATCATCCGCATAGAAGTGTCCGGTGGAGTTGATGCGGCGGCAAATCTGATTGATGTTTGAGGCAACACGGCTGACTGCGGCGGCAAGTTTCTTCTGCTGCGTGTAGTCCACCTTGATGATATAGCCGTCAATCGCCATCTTCCGGAGATATGCTCCCATGTTCTTTGTTCCGAGCTGCGCCATCTTTGCCTTGATGATTCTTTTCTCATCGTCGGAGACGAAGAAGAGTATCTGATTTGGTCGCGTTCTGTTTGCCATAGGCGTTCCGTCCTTTCGTAAAGGAAGAGGGTTTGGGAAACTTCCCAACAAGCATTCTTCCGATTAAGGGGAGGGTTTCCTTAATCGGAAATCGCTGTGTGTATATACACCGGCTGTGCTTGCTATTCTCTTAAATCGTATTCCCTCGCAGAGATTCCTCGTAAAATACCCCTTCATATAACAACGGACAGTTTATTGGGATTTGTCCGGGATTAAACAGGATTTTTCTTGTTCTCGTTTTGGTTTGATACGTCTGCAACTATCGTTTCCACATAAAAAAGACTGCTTGGCATTGCCGCCTTGCAGTCTTTTTATCTCACTATTCAATTCATTTGGTCGCACGGCAATCGACATTATTCCAGTGATGAGAACAGCTCTCCGTCAATGCTTAGAACGGCATCCATTGGAATCTTTGCGCCGTCCTGCATGGTGATCCGCCGCTCAAAATCATCGATCTTTTTGACTGCGCCGACTGCTGATACATATTTTCCGCCAGCCTTCCGCTCATCAGGTTGGAAGAAGGTAATGGTGACCTCCGGCGCATCATCAAGGGCGTCCATGAGAAGCTGATACTTCATGTCCAATGCAGTCAGTGCTTCCTCGTCAAGCTCGATCTTTTCATCGGTCAGACGCCCGGTTTCCTTAATGGCTGCGTCGTAACCGGTAAGAGCTGCGAATGGTGAAAACTGTGCGGCACGTTCTATCATGGGCATCTGCGGTCTGGTGGCAGAAACATGATGCGGAAGGTCTATAATGTCATCGTAATTCTCAATTACGTCTTACGCTCTCCAATTTGCAAATTATGCTCCTGACAGGTCACTCGCACAGGAATATGACCGGTCAGATCGTAGAGCTTCTTTTTGTATTGTTCCGTTGAAATGGCTCCCTTTTCAAGAAAGGTCGATAGAATATCTTTATGTTTAAGAAATAGAAGTTGAATTCTCTTTTTCGCAGGAAAGAACGAGCCTATCCGCGTTTCACCTTTCGCTTTATCTATTTTGTAGTTCAGATAACTACCATATTTCTATACGATAGTTTTTTAAATTTGTTTTTTCTACAAATTTCATAATTTCGCTTGTATCACCGTTATGCGATTTAAAAACCCATAATCTGTCTTTTAGGAACGGAACCAGTATTTCTTCATAATACGGAAAATCTGTACCCATAAGAGTGTGACCCATAATCACTATAGTATCTATATCGCTGTGAGTCCAAGCAAACTGTGTTAGTTTTTTATAGTTCTTGCTTAGTTTCTTTGTGCTTTTTTCTATAAAATCCTCGATAACTCTTATTGAAGGTTCAACATAGTCAGCGTATGCTTCATCAGAATTATACCATTTGTTTATCTTATTCATCTCTTTTTTTTCATTAATTACTGCTCCGAATTGTAGTTCCTGCCTAATATACATATTTTGAAATGATGGGCCGACGCTAACTCTCCAGATATTTAATGCTTCCTCTTTTCCGACTTCCGGAGCGAACATTTCCAGACAAATTTTTTTGCCATCTGCAATAGCACTCTTTAGACCCTTTAGTTTTTTCAAAGAGCCATGAATGTGGAAAATGTTGCTATCTGGAATATGATATAAAGTCTGCAATGTATCAAGATAATTGAAGTTTATGTACAGATCATTAGGGCTCAGAGCTAAGTCAGGCGTTGCACTTTTAGTGTTAATTGACGAAAGCCAGTCGTAAAGATATTTACCGGTAAAATTTGTTATGAAATCCGTCAAACCTCTAAACGCATCCTCGAGGTCATTTCCATGGTAAGAAAGTACGCCGTTTTCGTGGCTTCTGTAATAAACCTTATCTGCTACAGAAGGAAGGTCTGCAAATCTACAAAGCATTTTTAGATAATTAATTTTTAACGCATCTTCTATTGCCATTGCTGTCTACGAGGACACGAGAGGTCATGTAGAATCCAAGTGCAAGAAA
>ENA-OPDE01000376-OPDE01000376.1-human-gut-metagenome-genome-assembly--contig:-NODE-376-length-26279-cov-3.322796_pt1 | contig 26279 bp, 20 predicted proteins | sample MGYA00241261_ERZ501502 | MGnify/ENA primary metagenome ERZ501502 (study PRJEB25962, sample SAMEA2042450) | human gut metagenome | biome: human gut; feature: human-associated habitat; material: faeces... | reverse complement strand
CGACCGGATGCTGGCGGATTTTCTGGATATGGAAAGCAGCGTCCTCGTCAATCTCCATGTGCAGTCTGTGGATCAGGTCAACGCCATCAAGACCGTCAAGCGCAAGATCACCGATCTCGACAAGTCCAAAATCGAGGAACAGAAAAAAGCTGTCCGCGCCGGGTACGATATGGACATTATCCCGTCCGACCTCGCCACCTACGGCGCGGAGGCCAAAAAGCTGTTGCAGGATTTGCAGTCCCGCAATGAGCGAATGTTCCTGCTGACCTTCCTCATTCTCAACACGGCGGACACACCCCGGCAGCTTGACAACAACATCTTCCAGACCTCCAGTATCGCGCAGAAATATAACTGTGCGCTGACCCGGCTGGACTTTCAGCAGGAGGAAGGACTGATGAGCAGTCTCCCTCTGGGGCTGAATCAGATCGAGATTCAGCGGGGCTTAACCACCTCCAGCGTAGCGATCTTCGTCCCCTTCACCACGCAGGAGCTATTTCAGAACGGTTCGGAGGCGCTGTACTACGGCATCAACGCTCTTTCCAACAACCTTATCATGGTAGACCGGAAGCTGCTGAAAAATCCCAACGGCCTGATTTTAGGCACTCCCGGCAGCGGCAAGTCGTTTTCGGCAAAACGTGAGATCACCAATGCGTTTCTTATCTGCCCCAAGGATGACATCATCATCTGTGACCCGGAGGGCGAATATACACCGCTGGTGGAGCGTCTGCACGGTCAGGTCATTAAGCTGTCGCCCACCGGCAAGGGCTACGACGGTTCGCCCTGCTACATCAATCCGATGGACTTGAATCTGGATTACAGCGACGATGATAACCCGCTGAGCCTGAAATCCGACTTCATTCTGTCGCTGTGCGAGTTGATCGTCGGCGGCAAGGATGGGCTTGCCCCTGTGGAAAAGACCATCATCGACCGCTGCGTTCGCATCGTCTACCGGGACTACCTCAACGACCCGAAGCCGGAGAATATGCCGCTGCTGGAGGACTTGTATAACGCCCTCCGTGCGCAGGATGAAAAGGAAGCGCAGTACATCGCCACTGCTTTGGAAATCTACGTCACCGGCTCTCTGAATGTGTTCAACCATCACACGAACGTGGATGTGAACAGCCGCATCGTCTGCTATGACATCAAGGAGCTGGGCAAGCAGCTCAAGAAAATCGGGATGCTGGTGGTGCAGGATCAGGTCTGGAACCGTGTGACCATCAACCGCGCCGCCCATAAAACGACCCGCTACTATCTTGACGAGTTCCATCTTCTCTTAAAGGAAGAACAGACGGCCTCGTACAGTGTCGAGATTTGGAAGCGCTACCGCAAATGGGGCGGCATCCCCACCGGGATCACGCAAAACGTCAAAGACCTGTTGTCCAGCCGCGAGGTTGAGAACATCTTTGAGAACAGCGATTTCATCTATATGCTCAATCAGGCCGCTGGCGACCGGCAGATTCTGGCGAAGCAACTCAACATTTCGCCGCATCAGCTTTCTTATGTGACCCACTCCGGCGAGGGCGAGGGGCTGCTGTTCTACGGCAACACGATCCTGCCCTTCATTGACCACTTCCCCAAGGACACCGAGCTGTACCGTGTCATGACCACCAAGCCGCAAGAGGTGGCGTCGGCATGAAAAGAGAACCGCGTTTGCAGTTTTCCGACGCCGATCTTGCCGAGCCGAAGCTGGAAAAGCCCATCAAGCGGGTGAAAAAAGCGGAGGCCAAGGCGGATAAGGCGCAGGCGAAAATCCCCAAGAAAACCGTGGTCAAAAAGGAACGCGGCTTTGATCCGGCCACCGGCAAGGTCAAAACGCAGCTCTGTTTTGAGGAAGTGGATAAGAAAAAGCCGCCCTCAAAGCTGACCCATGCCGTACAGGATGCCCCCGCCAACTTTGTTCTCTCTCAGGTTCACCGGGAGGTGCGGCAGAGCGAGGACGATAATGTGGGCGTGGAGGCTGCGCACAAGGTAGAGCAAGCCGTGGAGAGCGGCGGGCGGCTGGTGCAGTCTGCCCACCGCGCCCATCAGCTCAAGCCTTATCGTGCTGCCATCCGTGCAGAGAAAAAGCTGGAACGAGCCAATCTTGACGCGCTCCAGAAGAAAGCAGAGATCGACAGCCCCACCAGCAATCCCGTTTCCAAATGGCAGCAGAAGCAGGCAATTAAGAAGCAGTATGCCGCTGCCAAGCACAATCAGGCGGCGCAGACTACGGCAAAGGCGGCAGAGAATACCGCCAAGGCCGCGAAAAAGGCCGCTGAAAAGGCTGAGAAAGCGGGTAAATATGTGTGGGAACACCGGCGCGGCTTTGCCATTGCCGCCGCAATTCTGCTGATGCTGGCGTTTCTGCTCAACGGCCTGTCCTCCTGCTCGGTGATAATGGATGGCGTCGGCTCCGGGATCGCGGCCAGTACCTATCCATCGCAGGACGCCGATATGCTGGGTGCGGAAGCGCAGTATTGCGAAATGGAGGCAGAGCTTCAGCGCTACCTCGACACCTACGAAAGCACCCATGACTACGATGAGTACCACTTTGATCTGGACACCATCGAGCATGACCCCTATGTACTCATTTCCATGATTACGGCGCTGCATCAAGGGGAATGGACGCTGGATGAGGTGCAGGGTACGCTCCAGATGCTCTTTGACCGCCAGTACATTTTGACCGAGGATGTGGTGGTGGAAACCCGCTACCGCACAGAAACCGACACATGGACGGACGCGGACGGCAACACCCATACGGACACCTATCAGGTGCCGTATGACTACTACATCTGCACGGTCACGCTGGAAAACTTCAATCTCTCCCATGTTCCCGTTTACATTATGAGCGAAGAACAGCTCGGAATGTACGCCACCTATATGGCCACCCTCGGCAACCGTCCCGACCTGTTCCCCGGTTCAGGCTACATCGGCAAGTATGTGGAGGGCAGCTATACCGACTACGACATTCCCCCGGAGGCGCTGGACGATGAGGTATTTGCCGCCATCATCAAGGAAGCGGAAAAGTATCTCGGCTACCCCTACGTTTGGGGCGGCAGCAGTCCCTCTACCTCATTTGACTGTTCGGGCTTCGTCAGTTGGGTCATCAATCATTCCGGTTGGGATGTGGGCAGGCTGGGCGCGCAGGGACTTTGCAATATCTGTACGCCCGTATCCTCTGCCAACGTCAAACCGGGCGATCTGGTGTTTTTCACCGGAACGTATGATACCCCCGGTGTCAGCCATGTGGGTATCTATGTTGGCAACAATATGATGATCCACTGTGGCGACCCGATCTCTTATGCAAACTTAAATTCAAACTATTGGCAGTCCCATTTCTACCGTTATGGGCGCTTGCCGTAAAGGAGAGTGAACGATATGAACCCGAAAATTATGAAGCTCCGTGGGGAGCTGGAGAAGAACAAAGGCAAAATCTCTGATCTGCAAGGCCGCAACCGCGAGCTGGAAAAGCAGATTCGTGAGCTGGAGGACACCGACATCATCGGCATGGTGCGTGAGAACGGCATGACGATGGAGCAGTTTGCCGAGCTGTTCCGCCGTATGCAGGCCGCGCCTGCACCGGCCACTTCGGAAAAGGAGGCGTTGAACCATGACTAAGAACACACCACGCATTTTTATCAGTCTGCTGCTGATGCTCCTGTGTATCGGGATTCTCCCCGTTTCCGCCTTTGCCAGCGGCGGCGACTATCCCGATGATACGCTGCCTGCCGCCGAAAGCAGCGCCGCAGACACGCAGGAAACAAAACAGATCGGCACGGTCACGACCAACGGCGGCAACTTGAATGTCCGCACCGGCGCGGGACTGGACAACACTGCGTTTACGCAGCTCCCCAACGGCACGGTGGTCGATGTGATTGGCAGGGACGGCGATTGGGTAAAAATCCTGCTGCCTGCCCGTGTGGGCTATGTGTACGGCAGCTATCTGACCGTCACCGACGCCGCCGACAGTACCGTGAGCATCGGCGGCATTACGCTTCCGTTTGATGAAAAAGAGCTGGCCGACCTCTGGCAGCTCCTTGTCGGCAGCATGACGGGCGGCAGCGACGCGCTGACACCGGACGGCAATCTGACGCTGATCGACGATATTGGCTCCAGTACCAAGGTGGGGAAACAGTTCATTACACTGGAAAGCAAGAACGGCAATGTGTTTTACATGATTATTGACCGTGACGATGAGGGCGAAGAAACCGTCCACTTCTTGAATCAGGTGGATGAGGCTGACCTGATGGCGCTGACCGGCGAGGAAGAAACGCCCGCCACTTGCTCCTGCACCACAAAATGCGTGGCCGGTACGGTCAATACATCCTGCCCCGTCTGCGCGGTCAACATGACCGAGTGCGTGGGCAAGGAGGCAAAGCCCGAAGTCCCCGCTAAGCCGACAGAACCCGCCGCCGAGGAACCGGAGAAAAAGAGCGGCGTGGGCGGCATCCTTGTCGTTCTGCTGATCGTCTCGCTGGGCGGCGGTGCCGCGTTCTACATTTTCAAGCAGAAAAAGGCCAAGCCGCAGACCAAGGGCAGCGCCGATCTGGACGATTATGACTACGGTGAGGATGAGGACGAATACGAGTTTGAGCCGTATGAGGACGAACCGGAACAGGATACTACGGAGGATACAGACGCATGAGATATTTCACCAATAATCCGCTGGAACGCCTGATGATGCAGAAGCCGAAAGCAGCGCGGGAGGACAGCCCTCCCGACGCTGCCACGGAACACTTCTGCTACGGCTGCAAGCGCTTCGGGCAGAGCTGCGTTCGTCCCTGCTACCGTGACATAAAGAGAATGGAGGCTGCACCATGCGCCTTGTGATCGCCGAAAAACCCTCCGTGGCGCAGAGCATCGCCGCTGTGCTGGGTGCTAAATCACGGCATGACGGGTATCTGGAGGGCAGCGGGTACATCGTGTCATGGTGCTTCGGGCATCTGGCAGAGCTGGCCGATGCCGCCGTTTACAATGCCGATGATGCCAAATGGACGCTGGCGGCGCTGCCCATCATTCCTACCTCGTTCCGCTTCATCGTCCGCTCTGAAAAGCAGAAGCAGTTTGACATTCTGCGGGAGCTGATGCGCCGGGAGGATGTGGCAGAGGTGGTCAACGCCTGCGACGCCGGGCGCGAGGGTGAGCTGATCTTCCGCACGGTCTACTGCCTTGCGGGATGCTCCAAGCCGATTCTGCGGCTTTGGATTTCCTCAATGGAGGATGATGCCATCCGCAGCGGCTTCCAGCAGCTTAAGTCTGGGCGCGACTATGACGGCCTGCATCAATCTGCCCTGTGCCGCGCCAAGGCTGATTGGCTGGTTGGTATCAACGCCACGCGGTATTTCTCCCTGACGTATGGCCGCACATTGAACATTGGGCGCGTCATGTCGCCCACGCTGGCGCTGCTGGTACAGCGCGAGGCGGAGATCTCTGCATTTGTGGCAGAACCGTTCTACACCGTCCAGCTTGATTGCGGCTTTCCCGCCGCGACAGACCGAATGAAGGACAAAAAGGCCGCCGATGCCATCGCCAACGCCTGCAAGGGCAAGACAGCAACGGTCAAAAGCGTGGAGCGCAAGGAAAAATCCGAGAAAGCGCCCGCGCTCTACGACCTGACCTCCCTCCAGCGCGACGCCAACCGTGTTCTCGGCTATACCTCCCAGCAGACCCTCGACTATCTCCAAGCGCTCTATGAAAAGAAGCTCTGTACCTACCCGCGCACCGACAGCCGCTTCCTGACCGACGATATGGAGGGCAGCGTCCCCGGCCTTGTTGCCGCCGCTGCCGCTGTCTGCGGCATGGACAAGCCGCCGACCATCTGCGCCAAACAGGTGTGCAGCAGCAAAAAAGTCACCGATCACCACGCCATTGTTCCCACCATCAGCGCGGAAAAGGTAGATATGGCCTCTCTGCTGCTGGGCGAACGCGAGGTGCTGAAGCTGGCGGCAAGGGGCTTGCTTCGTGCGGTGGATGAACCACATCGCTACGCAGAAACGGTCATTACGGTGGACTGTGCCGGTCAGAGCTTCACCGCCAAGGGCAAAACCGTCCTTGCTCCCGGCTGGAAGCGCTATGAGCAGGAGCAGGCAGAGTCAGCGCCCGCGCTGCCGGTGGTAACGGAGAATCAGACGCTTTCCGTATCTGCCGCATCGGTCAAGACCGGAAAAACCACGCCGCCCAAGCACTTCACCGAGGATACGCTGCTGGCTGCGATGGAAAACGCGGGCAAGGAGGATATGCCAGATGATGCCGAGCGCAAGGGCATCGGAACCCCGGCGACCCGCTCCGGTATCATTGAAAAGCTGGTGTCCTCCGGTTTTGTGGAGCGCAGGAAGTCCAAAAAGATCACAAATCTGCTGCCCACCTCCACCGGCACGGCGCTTATCACCGTTCTGCCTGAACAGCTCCAGTCTCCGCAGCTCACCGCTGAATGGGAGCACCGCCTGAAAGAGATCGAGCGCGGTGAAATCGCCCCGGACAGCTTCATGGATGGGATCGCCGCCATGCTGAATGAGCTGGTGCAGACCTACAAACCCATCCCCGGTACGGAAGTCCTGTTCCCCTCCGGGCGTGAGGTGGTCGGCAAGTGTCCCCGCTGCGGAGCCGAGGTGACGGAAGCGCCGAAAGGCTTTTTCTGCGAGAACCGTGCCTGTTCCTTTGTTCTCTGGAAAAACAGCCGCTTTTTCACCGCCAAGAAAAAGGTGCTGACAAAATCCCTTGCCGCTGCGCTTTTGAAAAATGGCCGCGCCCCGCTGAAAGGCTGCTACTCCGAAAAGACCGGGAAAACCTATGATGCCAGCGTTCTTCTGGAGGACGATGGACAGCGCACGGGCTATAAGATGGTGTTCGACAATGGCTGATGCGCCGCGTATGGATCACAAGCAGCTCCGCCGCGCCAAGAAGCTCATTCGGAAGCTCTGCTGTAATTACGATCACGGCAACTGCCTCGCGCTGGATGATGGAGAGCCTTGCGTCTGCGTACAGGGTATTTCCTACTCGCTGCTGTGCAACTGGTTCCGAAACGCGGTACTTCCCGCCGACCATGAGCTGCTGGCCGACGTGATGCGGGAAAGGCCGGGAAAGCGCTGCGCCGTCTGCGGTAAGCCGGTCTATTCTTCCTCCAACCGCGCCAAATATTGCCCCGCCTGCGCCAAGCAGGAACGCCGAAAGCAGGACGCCAAACGGAAGCGTGAACAATACTGGAACCTCCGCAAATAGAGGGCGTAAAAGCCCCGTGCCGCAAGGCTTTTTCCATGCGGAATCACAAGGGGCTGCGTCATTCTATCCGCAAGCCCAAAAACAACGTCTATCTGCGGAGAATCGCCCCTGTGCAGGATGTGTTTTCTTCTGCGCAGGGGCGCTATTTTTTCTGAAAGGAGATCATCATGGCTGAAAAACAAACCAACAAAGACCGGATGCGGGAGATCGTTGACAGCATCGAAAATGGCATCAAGGAGCTGTTCGAGAGCGATAAGTACCAGCAGTATCTCTCCACCATGAGCCGCTTTCACCGCTACTCGGTCAATAATACCATGCTCATCTATATGCAGCGCCCCGACGCCACCCATGTGGCGGGCTTCAACAAGTGGCGCGATCAGTTCGGCAGGAACGTCCTGAAAGGCGAAAAAGGCATTCGCATTATCGCTCCCACTCCCTATAAGAAAAAGGTCGAGGAGATCAAGACCGACCCGGAAACCAATGCGCCGGTGCTGGATGCGGACGGCAAGGCCATCATTGAGGAAAAGGAAATCCGCATCCCCATGTTCAAGGTGGTGTCCGTCTTTGACGTGTCGCAGACTGCGGGAAAGCCCTTGCCCCAGCTTGCCGCCGATCTGAGCGGCAATGTGCAGCAGTATGAGGTTTTCATGGAGGCGCTGCGCCGCGCTTCTCCCGTTCCGATGGAGATAAAGCCCGTTGCGCGGGATACGGACGGCTTTTTCAGCATTAAGGCGCAGAGCATCACCATCCGCGCCGGTATGAGTGAGGTGCAGACGGTATGCGCCGCCGTCCATGAGATTGCCCACGCCAAGCTCCACGACTACGAACACATGACGGAGCTTGCGGACGATGGTGAGACGATCCTTGTCCCCGGCGAAAAGAGCCGCAACACCGAGGAGGTCGAGGCCGAAAGCATCTCCTATGCGGTCTGCCAGTATTACGGCATTGAAACGGGCGAAAACAGCTTCGGCTATATCGCCACATGGTCAAAGGGCAAGGAGTTGAAAGAGCTTCGCGCCAGTCTGGAAACCATCAACAAGACTGCCTCCGAGCTGATTACGGACATTGACCGGCACTTTGCGGAGATTTGCAAGGAGCGCGGCGTCAATCGTGAAGAAGTGAGCGCCACACAAACAGACGAAGCGCTTTATCTTGTGGATGGCTCGGTATATCTCCATGTGCAGCATACAGACGGCGGTTGGGACTATTCGCTCTACGACAAGGAAAGCAAAAAGCTGCTGGATGGCGGTGTTATTGACAGCAGCGCCATTGAAGATTCGCCGGTTGCATCTGTTGCCGGGGCTGTCCGAACGGAGGTATTTGCCATTCAGGGCATGACACCAACCAAGGTGACATTTGCAGATATGAGAATTCTGGAGGACTTGCAGGAGGCGCAGATTACGCCGCCCTTGGACAGCGAACAGATCACCGGCGCAGTCGCTGTTCCCACCGATGCGGCAGATAATATGCTCCCGGAGTTGGAACAGGCCGTCCCGATGCCTGACCCCACGCTGACGGTGGACGATATGCGCAGCTATGGGTATCTGGATAGCGATATGCTCCCACTTTCCAAGGATCGGGCAGTGGAGCTGCTGGAACATGACATCACGGTTTATATGCTCTATCCCGACAACGCCGAGGAAATGGTCTTTGAAGCCGAGGACATCATCAAGCACGACGGAATGTTCGGCGTCACAAGACCGGATTGGGATGCGGTCAAAGGCCATATCCCACCCCGCGATGTGGAGCAGCGTTTTTTGAACAGTCCCACCGATTCTATGGCGATCTACCAACTGCGCCGGGATGCGCCGGTGGAGCTTCGTTTTGCCAATCTCGGCAGTCTGGCCGCGCCGCCTGACCCGGCCAACTATGAAGCCATTTATACCCGTGAGGTGTACCCGGACGATGATACCGGCAGAATCCTTGAAAACTTCTACTACATTTTCAACGACGAGCGCCCCGGCGATTTTGTGGGACACAGCCTCTCCGTCAGCGACATCGTTGCGCTGAAACAGGACGGCAAGGTATCCTATCACTACTGTGACAGCACGGGATTTCAGGAGCTGCCCGCCTTTCAGAAGCCGGAGAATTACCTGAAAGCCGCCGAAATGTCGATGGAGGACGATTACGGCATGATCGACGGCATTATCAATAACGGCTCCAAACAGCCCACCGTCGCCGACCTTGAAGCACAGGTCAAGGCTGGTATGTCCATCTCCTTGATGGATTTGGCAGAGGCGGCACACCGGGAAAAGAAGAAATCTGTACTGGAGCAGCTCAAAAGCCAACCGGCCCAAGAACGTCCACACAAAACAGCGCCCAAAAAGAGCGCGGAAAAGGAGCTTTGATATGAACATCACCTTTGAAGAACGCCAGCTTATGAGCCTCTACAACACCGGCACCCGCACGGGCTTGATCGCAGCGCTGGAGGAAATGCGCGGCTACCTCGCTGCGGATGAAACGGAGCTGCGGGAGCTGACGGACAGCGCCATCGCAAAGCTGCGCAGGATGAGCGACGCGGAATATGACGCGCTCGACCTGTTCCCCGATTTTGAAAAGGAGGATATGGATGCCGAGTAAAGTACAGCTCTATGCGCAGATGGCAGACCGCACGGCGGAGCAGATCACGGGAAGCTACCAGAAGTGGACGGCATTTCTGACCACCGCCGCAAGGCTGTATAAGTACCCCTACAACGAGCAGCTCATGATCTTCGCCCAGCGCCCGGAAGCCACGGCCTGCGCGGAATACGACCTTTGGAATAAGCAGATGCGCCGCTATGTGCGGCGAGGCAGCAAGGGCATCGCCCTTGTGGATACCAGCAGCGACCAACCCAAACTCCGATATGTATTCGATGTTTCCGATACCAGCGGCGGCGAGAACTCTCGCCGCCCTTATCTTTGGGAATACCGGCAGGAGCATCGTGAGGTGGTATCTGCGGCGCTGGAACAGCGCTTTGACGTTTCCGGTGAAAACGGACTTGCCGATCAGATGGAGCGTGTGGCGGCGCAGCTTGTAGATGAATACTGGCACGACAATCGGCGCGATATTGTCGGCATCGTTGACGGTTCCTTTTTGGAGGACTATGATGAGTTCAACATCGGAGCCGCTTTTCGGAACGCCGCCGTTGTCAGCACCACCTATGCGCTGCTGTCCCGCTGCGGGATGCAGCCGGGAGATTACTTCGAGCATGAGGATTTTCTGAACGTCTTTGATTTCAACACCCCGCAGACCGTCGCCGCCCTTGGAACGGCCATCAGCCAGTCCAGCGAGCTGGTGCTACGGCAGATCGAAGTCACCATCAAGAATTACGAGCGCGAGAAAATCGCGGAAAGGAGCGAAAGCCATGAGCGAACTGACCTACACCCGCAGCGGGGATTATCTGATTCCCGATCTGAGCCTGACCGAGCAGCCGCAAGCCCCGCTGGGCAAGTACGGCAGGATGCGGAAGGATTACCTGAAGGAGCATCGTCCGGTGCTGTGGAACAGCCTGCTGCTGTCCGAGAAGCTGTACCCCCATCTGCGGGAGATCGACGAGGCAGCGAACAACCGGCTGGAACAGATGATGCCGGAGCTGATGAAGTCGGCAGGCGTGACGGAAGCGCTGAAAGCCAGCGACCCGATGAAGTGGGTGGGGCTGATGAACACGCTGAAAGCGCAGGCCGAGGAAACGATCCTCACGGAGTTGGTGTTCAGCTAACCATGTTCGATGCCCCTGCTGGGGCGCAGATGTCCTTCTTCCCCTCAGAGGCAGAACAAATTCAATCCATCGCAGAAGCGGAGAGTGTAACACCCTCCGCTTTTTCTATGTTCATTTCTCAGAATGATATTGACCACATCCTGCGCGCGGGCGGTAATGCGGATGCAGCGCGGATGAAAATTGCTGCGGAATTCTCCAAGCAAAAACCTTTAGAGGATCGCGCGGCATTTCTGAAAGCTCTTTACCACGGCGGCAACGGCCTGATTACGGATAACGGCAGGCTTTCCGCATGGTACGGGGACGATGGTATCCATATTGCAACCGGAGATACCTCTCGCTATCTTCGCTCTGCACAAGTGATAGGCTGGGCAGATGCGGCGGAGCGTATTGAGGAACTTCTGGACGGCGGCACATTTGCCACCAATCTTGAAGTCACAGAAGCCCCGCGCTATGAGCGGCTGGGTATTGCTGTGGATGTCTGGAATCTTTATCACGATTTCTCGGATGAAGCAAAATCGCTGGGGTATCTGTCCTGCTTGGGCAATATCCATAGCACCAGCTTTCCAGAGGAAACGGAGCGCCTGACGGATGATCTGCTGAATCCGGAGTTTCGGGAAAGGCTTCTGGCAGAACACAGAGTATTTCTTGACGCATACCGTGAGAACCGGGAGCTTCTGCGGTTCCATTTCCACCGTCCGCAGGCGCTTCTTACACGTATGGAAGATCTGTCATTGCCGCGCAAAGAATATCACTCCGATATGGCGGCTGTTCCGAAGACGGGCCGGTTTATCACTGAAGATGAAATTGCGGCTTCTCTTGCAAATGGAAGCGGCTTTGAGGGTGGAAAGACCCGCATCCATGAGTTTTTCCAGACTCCGCACACGACAAAAGAGAGCGCTGATTTTCTGAAAAAGGAATACGGCATCGGAGGACGCACCCATGCTGTATCCAGAGAAAGCGGCAGCTATGAAGATCACGGCAGCAAAGGCATTGTGCTGAAAAAGAACGGCTGTGCAGACATTCAGATGAATTGGAACAAGGTCGCTTCGCGCATCTCGGAGCTGGTTCGGTTGAACCGCTACCTTACGCCGGATGAGCAGGCAGCCTATGACAAGGAAATGGCGCAGGACGCCATGCGGAACGCGGTTTATAACGACTATAACGACGTAAAGGCGGCGCACCCCGATGAAATTGTGCTGTATCAGGTTGGGGACTTCTTCGAGCTGTATGGCGAGGATGCGCGGGCAGTTGCAGATGATCTCAGCCTTGAGCTGACGCGCCGCAATTTGGAGGGAGTAGGCCGTGTTACCATGTGCGGCTTCCCTGCAACGGATTTGGAGAAATACGTTGAAAAGCTGCGGGAAAAGCATGATGTAACAATTTCGCGCATTGGCGATTCCGGCCATGAACACACGGCATATACGCTTCCGTCCATCGACCACGAGGCAGAACAGGCCATCAATACCTATGAAGCGGAGTTCGGCGCGGATGGGACGCGGGTGTTCCGCGACCCCGCCGCCGAGCTGCCACCACAGCCTACCGTGCGAGAGCTGTTTGACGGGTACAAGCTGACCGTTGGCAACGCGCTTTCCAAAGATACGGCTTTTGTCAATGCCTGCCGCAATTCAGACCGCCAGAACGCTTATCTGGAGGGTGCGGACGCTATCCGTCGTATTGTCACGGCATCTGATGATCTCCAGCTTGTCCGCCTGTACTTTGATATGCCCGCGTTCCATAACCGGCTGCATCAGGAGCTTTTGGAGGAACTGTATCCCACGCTGGCTGCGACGGTCGCACCCTCTCCCTATCAGATTACACAGGAGGACATTGACAACGCGCTTCTGGATTGGCACAACAACCTAAAGGGCAAGCAGGAAGTCGCACTATATATGCAGGCGCATGGGCGAGAACGCAGCACCGCCGCATGGCTGGCTGCAAAATATGGCTGGGAAGATGGCAAAACTCCCATGTATATCCATGTAGGAAACGCCGAGCCGGTGACGCTCACATGGGCGCAGGTACAGCGGCGGTTGGCACAGCTCATCCGCGAGAATAAATTTTACGATGAGAATGAGCGACTGCGGTTATTTTCACCTGACCGATACTCCATTCGTCTGCATCCCGGCGAGGGCGGAATTACCGGCATTTGGGATGAGGTGTTGGAACGGTTCTGCGGAGATGGGGAACAAACGCTCCGCTTTGCAGAACAGAATAACGCCATTGCTTACTTGGATGGCATCAAACGGGATATGGGAATTGAGCTATCCCCTCCGGCGTTTACAACACCGCTTGGCTATACTTATCATATTGGAGATCGCATTTCATCCATAGAGTTAGACCACATAGCAACAGTCGGCGTTATCGCGCGTGTAGATGAAGATCACGTCTGGCACACGTTACCGAACGTACCCGGACAGGAACCTGTCAGCATCGACCGCAATTCCTTTGAACGCTACCTCGACACCAGATATTTCGAGGTTTCTGAACCGGAGCCGCAGCGCGTCATTGCGGCGCAGCACACAGAACAGCCAACCCCGGAGACGCCGCAAGCGGTTCAAAATCTTATGGGGCAGCGCGTGGAAATTGATGGTAAGCTCTATAATGTTGATTCCGCAGATGAAACTGTCGCGCATCTCAGCGTCGTTTCATCCTCCAGCGAGAGCAATCACGATCCGGAACACAGAACCGAACCGGTTTCTGCTGTCCTCACACGAATTGCAGATCAGGGTCGTGAGCTTGCGCCGAATATTTCGGCATATCAGGCACTTCGTGCAGAGCATCCCAAAAAGCTCATCGGTGTCCGTGTCGGAGAACGGCTGCTTTTTTATGGCGCGGATGCAAAACGAGCCGCCAGCGCTTTGAATCGCCGCCTGCTGCAACGCGATATTCCCGGTATGGGCGAAACCGCTGTGACCGGCTATGATTTTGGACAATGGGCAAGCGCCGCAAAGCGTCTGCTGGAGCATGGACACAGCTTCGTGTTTGCGCAGCCAAATGAAACCGACGGCTATGATGTTATCAACGAGGCCGATGCCAAGGAGTATATCCCCATTGGCATGGAGCTGGAGATTGACGGACGGAAGTTTGTCATTGACAGCGTAAATTTCGGCACGGATGAAGTATCTCTGCGCGATGTGACTTTTCAAAACAGGCAGGGCTTTCCCATCTTCCGCGCTGAACACATTGCGTTTATACGCTCGTTTGTTGAAGAGCAGGAACGGGAGCAGCCGCAGCCTGTCACCAAACCCGTCGCGTTCTATCCTGCCGAGAAAACGCACTTGCCCTACGACATAGAAATCCAAACGCTGCACATCCCGGAACCGGAGCATGACCCGCCCTCTGCGGAACCCGCCGAGCCTGAACCGCCCGCCATGAGCGAGGAAGAAGCTCTGATTCTGGAGCAGGAAGGGCGCGCGGCACTTTCGGAAATGGGCGAGTTCGTGCCTGATTTTGATGATGCCATCTCTCAGGCCGAGATCGATGAGCCTCCCGCACACCGTCCTGCGGTATCTATCCCCGTTGACGGCGAGTGGCAGGGCTTTCCCAGCGTTGCCGCTGCGGAGCAGGCCGCTTACGCTGACTTCAAGGCGGCAAGCCACCGCGACGCGCAGAATTTTCACATCACTGATGATGCCCTCGGCGTCGGCGGCGCAAAAGCAAAGTTTCGGGCAAATATGGCGGCGATCCACCTCCTGCAAGAGCTGGAGTTTGAGGGCTTACAGGCCAGCCCGGAGCAGCAGGAAATCCTCTCCCGCTATGTGGGCTGGGGCGGTCTTGCGGATGCCTTCGACGAGAATAAGCCAAACTGGTCGGACGAGTTTGCAGAGCTGTACGCCACACTCTCCCCGGAGGAATACGCTGCGGCCAGAGCATCCACGCTGAATGCCCATTACACCAGCCCCACCGTCATCAAGGCAATCTATGAAGCGGTCGGCAATATGGGCTTCCAGAGCGGTAATATTCTGGAGCCGTCTATGGGCGTTGGCAACTTTTTTGGCCTGCTGCCGGAGCAGATGCAGGGCAGCAAGCTCTACGGCGTGGAGCTGGACAGCATCACCGGACGTATTGCCAAGCAACTTTATCCCAAGGCGGACATTACCATCGCGGGCTTTGAAACAACGGACAGAAAAGACTTTTACGACCTCGCCGTGGGCAACGTCCCGTTCGGACAATATCAGGTAGATGACCGGGCTTATAACAAGCTCGGTTTTTCCATTCACGACTACTTCTTTGCCAAAACCCTCGACCAAGTGCGTCCGGGCGGCGTGATCGCGTTTGTGACCTCCCGCTACACGATGGACAAGCAATCGCCCGAAGTCCGCAGGTACATCGCGCAGCGGGCGGAGCTGCTGGGTGCCATTCGTCTGCCCAACAATGCGTTCCGCGCCAACGCCGGTACGGATGTGGTTTCGGACATTCTCTTTCTCCAAAAGCGTGACCGTCCCATTGAGATCGAACCGGATTGGGTACACCTCGGCCAGAACGAGGATGGCTTTGCCATCAACCGCTATTTTGTTGACCACCCGGAGATGATTTTAGGCAGGCAGACCTCCGAAAGCACCCAATACGGCAAGCAGGATTTTACCGTTGTCCCCATTGAAGGGCTGGCACTTGCAGATCAGCTCCATGATGCCGTGAAAAACATTCGCGGCACCTATCAGGAGGCGGAACTGCCAGAGCTGGGCGAGGGCGAACAGATCGACACGTCCATCCCCGCAGACCCCAATGTGAAAAACTACTCCTACACCGTGGTGGACGGCGAGGTGTACTACCGGGAAAATAGCCGCATGGTCAAACCGGAGCTGAACGCCACCGCCGCCGAGCGTGTCAAGGGCATGGTCGCGCTGCGGGATTGCGTGAATGAGCTGATTGCCCTGCAAATGGACGAGTACAGCGCAGAAAGCCGGATTCAGGAAGCGCAGGCCGAGCTAAACCGCCTCTATGATGCGTTCTCCGCAAAACATGGCCTAATCAATGACCGTGCGAACCGTCTTGCGTTCTCTGACGATTCCTCTTACTACCTCCTGTGTTCGCTGGAAGTGCTGGATGACGACGGAAAGCTGGAGCGCAAGGCGGATATGTTCCACAAGCGCACCATCAAGCAGCAGCGCAGCGTAGATTCTGTGGATACCGCCAGCGAAGCCCTTGCTGTCTGCATCGGAGAAAAAGCCTGCGTCGATCTCGACTTCATGGCCTCCCTCATGGGCGGCAGCGAGAAAATCCCGCAGATCGTTGAGGATTTGAAGGGCGTCATTTACAAGGAACCCAACAGCGGCCCATTTGACTTGCAGGACGGCGGCGAGCATTGGGCGAAGGGCTGGCAGACGGCGGACGAATATCTCTCCGGCAACGTCCGGCAGAAGCTCCGCACCGCGCAGCGCGTGGCAGCGCACGACCCGTTCTTTGCCGGAAATGTGGATGCCCTGATTGCCGCACAGCCGAAAGACCTTGAAGCCAGCGAGATTGAGGTGCGGCTGGGTGCGACATGGCTTGACAAGAAGTACATCGAGCAATTCATGTATGAAACCTTTGAAACGCCCCGCTATCTGCGCGGACAGATCGAGATCAGCTATGTCCCGTACACCGCAGAATGGCAGGTTTCCCGCAAGAGCATGGTGCGCTACAACGACGTGGCGGCATTCACCACCTACGGCACAGACCGTGCCAGCGCCTACCGGCTGCTGGAGGATGCGCTGAATCTCCGCGACATTCGTATCTACGATACCATTGAGGATGCAGACGGACGGGAGCGCCGTGTCCTCAACGCCAAGGAAACCACCCTTGCCGCGCAGAAGCAGCAGCTTATCCGGGATGCGTTCAAGGACTGGATTTGGAAAGACCCGGAGCGGCGCGAAACGCTGGTACGGCAATACAACGAGGAAATGAACAGCACTCGTCCCCGCGAGTATGACGCCAGCCACATCGTTTTCTCCGGTATGAATCCGGAAATCACCCTCCGAGAGCATCAGAAAAACGCCATCGCCCATGTGCTGTACGGCGGGAATACGCTGCTGGCACACGAAGTTGGCGCGGGAAAAACCTTTGAAATGGTAGCCTCTGCGATGGAATCCAAGAGGTTGGGACTGTGCCAGAAATCCATTTTTGTCGTGCCAAACCATCTGACAGAACAGTGGGCGTCTGAGTTTCTGCGGCTCTACCCTTCGGCCAACATCCTTGTCACTACCAAGAAGGACTTTGAAACCCACAACCGCAAGAAATTCTGCGCCCGTATCGCCACCGGCGACTATGACGCTGTTATCATCGGCCACTCGCAGTTTGAGCGTATTCCCATCAGCCCGGAGCGGCAGGAACGGCTCCTTCATCAGCAGATTGAGGAAATCACCGATGGCATTCAGGATACCAAGCTCGCAGGCGGCAACAGCTTTACCATCAAGAGCTTGGAGCGCACGAAAAAGGGGCTGGAGGCGCGGCTGAAAAAGCTGCAAGCCAGCGACCGCAAGGATGATGTGATTTACTTTGAACAGCTCGGCGTAGACAGGATGTTTGTGGACGAGTCGGACAATTATAAAAATCTTTTCCTCTATACAAAGATGCGCAACGTGGCAGGGCTTTCCACCACCGATGCGCAGAAATCCTCGGATATGTTCTCAAAGTGCCGCTACATGGATGAGCTGACCGGCGGGCGCGGCGTGGTATTTGCCACCGGCACCCCGGTTTCCAACTCCATGACAGAGCTTTACACCATCCAGCGCTATTTGCAGCATGACCGGCTGCAAGAGATGGGTATGGGACACTTCGATTGCTGGGCAAGCCGCTTTGGAGAAACCACCACCGCGCTGGAGCTTGCCCCAGAGGGCACGGGCTACCGGGCAAGGACGCGCTTTGCAAAGTTTTTCAACTTGCCCGAATTGATGAACCTGTTCAAAGAGGTCGCCGACATCAAAACGGCGGATCAGCTCCACTTACCCACGCCGGAGGTTGCGTATCACACCATCGCCACCAAACCCACACAGATCCAGCAGGACATGGTGAAAGCCCTCTCGGAACGAGCGTCCAAGGTACACAGCGGTGCGGTCAGCCCGGATGTGGACAATATGCTCAAAATCACCTCGGACGGACGCAAGCTGGGGCTTGACCAGCGCATCATCAATCCCATGCTCCCCGACGAAGAAACCACCAAGGTCAATCAGTGCGTGGCGAACATTCTCCAATACTGGCGTGACGGCGAGGAGGAAAAACTGACACAGCTTGTGTTTTGCGACATTTCTACGCCAAAGACCACGCCCTCGCAGCGGGCGGCAAAGGCTTCCCCCGGTACGCTGGACAGCCCGGAAATCCATGCGCTGGAGAGCGCGATTTCATTGGAGGAAAGCGCGGAAACGCCGTTCACGGTCTATGAGGATGTGCGCCAAAAGCTCATTGACGCCGGTATGCCCCCGGAACAGATCGCGTTCATCCACGATGCCAATACGGAGGTCAAAAAGCGGGAACTGTTCGCAAAGGTACGCAGCGGTCAAGTGCGCGTCCTGATGGGCAGCACGGCCAAGATGGGCGCGGGCACCAACGTGCAGGATCGTTTGGTCGCACTTCACGATTTGGATTGCCCGTGGCGTCCCCGTGATCTCACGCAGCGAAAAGGCCGCATCGAGCGTCAGGGCAATCAGAACAAGCTCGTTCATGTATGCCGCTATGTAACCGAGGGGACATTTGACGCCTACCTCTGGCAGACCGTTGAGAACAAGCAGAAATTCATCTCTCAGATCATGACCTCAAAATCCCCGGTTCGCTCCTGTGAGGACGTGGACGCTACGGCGCTGTCCTTTGCGGAGATCAAAGCGCTATGCGCCGGTGATCCCCGCATCAAAGAGCGCATGGATTTGGACATTGAGGTGTCCAAGCTCAAAATTATGAAAGCAGACCACAACAGCAAGCAATTCCGCTTGGAGGACAGTCTGCTGAAATACTTCCCGGAAAAGATAGAGGAACACAAGGGCTTTGTTCGTGGGCTGGAGGCGGATATGCAGACCCTCGCGGCGCATCCGCTCCCGGCAGAGGGCTTTGTCGGCATGGAGATTCGCGGCGACCGGCTCACTGATAAGGAAAACGCCGGTGCCGCGTTGCTGGATACCTGCAAGGAGGTCAAGGGCAAAGACCCGGTACAGATCGGCAGCTATCGCGGCTTTACCATGTCCGTTGCTTTTGATTCCATGTGGAAAACGTACACGCTGACGCTGAAAGGCCAAATGACCCATCGCGTTGAACTCGGTTCGGATGCCAGAGGCAACCTTGTCCGCATCGAGAACGCGCTGGATAAAATGCCGGAGCGTTTGCGCAGCGTTCAGGAGCAGCTTGAAAACCTCTATAACCAGCAGGCAGCGTCAAAGGCTGAGGTCGGTAAGCCATTCCCGCAGGAGCAGGAGCTGGCCGCGAAAACTGCGCGGCTGATTGAGTTGGATATGGAGCTGAATCTGGACGGCAAGGGACAGCCGCAGCCTGAGCAGGCGATTGCAAAATCGACGCGGCCTTCCGTTCTGGACAGGCTGAAAGCGCCGCCTGTTCATGGCGCACCGGAAAAGCCCCACAAGAAAGAAATGGAGGCACGATGATGAAAAATATTCCTGTTTACAAGCACACGGCGGCCTACGCCAGAGAGCATGACGAGCTTGCGGCCTACCGCGCTTCCAATCAAGCGAACACGGCCTGCAAGGAAGCGATTGAAACCGCCATCCGCGACCACTACCGGGATAACCGGCTGGATGCAGCGGCAGTCGATCAGGTGGTGCAGCAGTTCGGCTATGACCGCGCATTTCATATCCTTGCCATCACCGTCTGTCAAGCGGACTGGGACAGACGCTATTCTCCCGACAACAGGGCTTGGGCAAACGCCATGTCCATCCCCGCCAACCCTGACGCATGGGGTACTGACCGCAACTGCTATCTGGCCGTCAACAGCCATCCCGGTCTGGTCGATCTGTTTCTCAGCCAGACCCGCAAAGCCTACGCGCAGGAGCAGCAGAAAACCTCTGTCCGGGATATGCTGAAAAAGCTGCCTGAAACAACTTCGCCGAAAATTTCGGCGAAGTCCAAATCCCCGGAGCGTTGAGCGATGGCAAAGCGCAAACGGGACATTCAGCTTAAATTCCGCGTCACGCCGCAGGAACGGGAAATGATTGAAACGAAGATGGCGCAGTTCGGCACCACCAACATGGCGGCATATCTCCGCAAGATGGCGATTGACGGATATGTGGTAAAGCTCGATCTTCCGGAGCTGCGGGAGCTGGTGTCGCTGCTTCGGTATTCCAGCAACAACCTCAACCAACTCCGCCGCGCCCACGAAACAGGCCGTATCTACGAAACCGATCTGGAGGACATTCAGCAAAGTCAGGAACGGATATGGACGGCGGCAGAGAAAATCGTTTCCTCGCTGGCGGCGCTGAAATAAGTCGCAGGGGCGGCGGAATAACCGCCTCCCCTGTCTATACAAAAGCAAAAGCCCCGACGCAAAACAGCATCGGAGCTTCTACGGTTCCAGATTATTTTCATCGAATAACGGCGAGGCAAAAAAACTGCTCAGGTCGATCTCCAATCCCTGACAAAGCTCGTGGATGATCCGCAGCTTCATGGATGGGTATGCGCAGTTCACAAGATTGCCGATGGTGGACTTCGGTACGCCGCTTTTCATATAAAGCTGATACTGCGTCATGCCGCGCTCCTGCATCAGCTCGACCAAACGCCTGCTGACGGCTTCATTCAACTGCAAGTATCACACCTCCCGTCCCTGTAACTGTACCAACATTATATTTCCCATCTGGAGAAAATTAGTTCAGGTAGCTGTACTAAAGAAGGATTATGTGATATGGTTAGATGTCGGGCAAAAGGCGAAAACTATTCGTATGACTTTGCCGCATCCTTGCAAAACACTAATGAGCAAAGTAATCTAATATCAGAAAGAGATTTGACCGCTTGGAAAGGAGCTGCGGAACGTATGCTGACAAACGAAATTGTGCTGAAAGTATTTTCTGACTACCTCAACCGCGATACGGATTTTGAAGTTGTCCTGACCAGCAGAGGCTACACGGTCATGGGTTTTGACAACCACCGTCAGGACTGGAACACCGTGGACTTTTGCCCTACGCCCGAAGCGCTGCGGGATTCTTTGTTAAACGCCTATGAGAGCTTCCGCGAGCTGGAGATCACGGGCGGTGATCGTGATTTGACCGAAAAGGAAGAAGAAAAGCTCGCCAAAGAGCGTGACGCGCTGACCGCACTTTGTGAAAAGGAGGCCGCAAAATGTTCATCCTGAGAATTCTCTTTGCGCCGCTGTCGCTTATCCTTTCCCTGTTCGTTTGGCTGTGCGCAGGGCTGCTGTCCTGCTCCGGCTTCGTGTTCAAACTGGCAAGCGGACTGCTCTCCCTGCTGGCTTTCGCCGTGCTGATTACCTACTCCGTAAAGAACGGCATCATCCTCCTTGTGCTGGCGTTTCTGATCAGCCCGATGGGACTTCCGATGCTGGCTGTGCAGGGACTTGGCAAGCTGCAAGGCGCAAACGCAGCCATGAAAAACTTCATCCATAGTTAAAGCGCAAGCCGGGGCGAACGCCTCGGCTTGCTTTTCTAAAATCGTTGTTTACTTTCTTGCTAATATCGGATATAATATTAGCAAGAAGGAAGTGATAACATGACCGCCTACGACCGGCTTGATCTGCTTTTTCAGCAAAACAATGGGATCGTCAAAACCGCGCAGGTTTTGGAAATCGGTATTGCCAAGTCCACGTTTTACGCCTACGCCAAGCAGCGCGGCGTAGAGCAGGCCGCGCATGGCGTTTATGTTTCGCCAGATGCATGGACGGACGCCATGTACCTGCTGCACCTTCGCTGTGCGCAGGCTGTATTCTCCCATGAGAGCGCGCTGTTTTTCCATGACCTGACCGACCGGGAGCCGAATCCGTATTCCATCACCGTCAAGACCGGCTACAATCCTGCCAGCCTGCAAGCAGACGGCATCAAGGTCTATACCATCAAGAAAGAATTGCATGATGTGGGGATCGTCACGATGAACACGCCTTTTGGCAATCCGGTTCCCGTCTATGATATGGAGCGTACCATCTGCGATCTGATCCGCAGCCGCAGCGGGATCGAGATGCAGACCTTTCAGGATGCACTCAAGCAATACGCAAAACGAAAAGACAAGGACTTGCGGAAGCTGATGCGCTATGCGCAGATGTTCCGTGTTGAAAAACTGCTTCGGCAGTATTTGGAGGTGCTCTTATGATTAAGACTGCACGGCAGCTCAAAGACCTGATACGCAATCTCTCCAAGGACAAATCCGCAGATGCGCAAATCCTGATGCGCAATTACATGATGGAGCGCTTTCTGGAGCGCATTTCTCTTTCGGAATATCGGGACAAGTTCATCCTCAAAGGTGGGATGCTGGTGGCTGCAATGGTCGGCCTTGACGCCCGCTCCACGATGGACATTGACGCGACCGTAAAGGGTGCGACGGTCGGCATCGAGGAAGTGGAGAACATGATTGCCTCCATCATCTCCGTACCGGTGGACGATGGCGTGGAGTTCCGTGTGAAGCGCATTTCCGAGATCATGGACGAGGCTGAGTATCCGGGCATCCGCGTCAGCATGGAAACGGAGTTTGACGGTGTGATAACGCCGCTCAAGATCGACATTTCCACCGGCGACGCCATTACGCCCCGCGAAGTGCGGTACAGCTTCAAGCTGATGCTGGAGGATCGCTCCATCGAGATTTGGGCATACAATCTGGAAACCGTTTTGGCCGAGAAGTTGGAAACCGTCGTGTCCCGCGCCACCACCAACACCCGTATGAGAGATTTCTATGATCTGCACATTCTGAGCCAGCTCCACGGCCAGAGCATCGTCCCCGCCGATCTCCGTGCGGCGCTCATTGCAACGGTCAGGAAACGCGGCACGGAGAAATATCTTGCCGACGCGCCTGCGGCCTTTGATGAAGTCGAGGCCGACCCGAACATGGAAAAGCTGTGGCGGGCATATCAGAAGAAGTTCTCCTATGCTGCCGACCTGTCGTGGCATACGGTCGTGGAATCCATCCGCAGTCTATATAGATTAGCGCGGGCTGAATAATATGGGAAACAGTAATAAGGTCTGCCCGAACTGCGGCAGAAAGATGAAGCAGCAGTTCATAGGCTTGCAGCATTGCAAATGCGGCATGAGCTGGAAAAAGGACGAAGGCTTTTTCGAACGCACCCCTGATATGATCTTTGCTCTGGAACGACGAACCATTGGAGGAAAGGTAAAACAGGTTCCGATTATCCGCTATCAATCCGATAAATGAAGAATAAAACGGTCTGCTTCGGCAGGCCGTTTTGCTTTTCAAGGAGGTGAACACCCATGGCAACCACGCGCCTGATGCCCCTGCACACCGGCAAAGGCCGCACGGTGGGACAGGCCATCAGCGCCATCATCGACTACACCGAAAATCCGCAAAAGACGGACGGCGGCAGGCTGATAACAAGCTGGCAGTGCGACAGCAGGATCGCCGACGCCGAGTTTCTTTTCACCAAGAATCAGTACATCCAAAAGACCGGCAGAGTGCGCGGCGAGGATGATGTGATCGCCTACCATCTGCGGCAATCCTTTGTTCCCGGAGAGATCACACCGGAGGAAGCGAACCGTTTGGGCTGTGAGCTGGCCAAGCGCTTCACCAAGGGCAATCACGGCTATATCGTCTGCACCCATATCGACAAAGCCCATATTCACAATCATGTGATCTGGAACTCCACCGCACTCAGCCAGACCCGGAAATTCAGAAACTTTTGGGGCAGCAGCCGCGCCGTGCGGCGGCTCAACGATACCATCTGCATCGAGAACGGCTACTCCATCGTGGAGAATCCGAAGCGCCACGGCAAGAGCTACAACAAGTGGCTGGGCGACAAAAAGAAGCCCTCCCACCGGGAGCGAATCTGCACAGCCATTGACGATGCGCTGACACAAAAGCCCGATAGCTTTGAAACGCTGCTGGAGCTGCTGCGGCAGGCCGGGTATGAGGTCAAGGGCAAGAAAGTCCCGTCCCTGTTAGGCGGCGAACAGAAAAAGTCCATTCGCATGGATACCCTCGGCGACGGTTATACTCCCGCAGATCTCCGCGCGGTGATTGCAGGTGAAAAGGCGCATACGCCGCGAAAGAGCGCCGCAGCGCCGGTCAAACCGGAAAAGCGCAGCGGGAATCTTCTGGTGGACATTCAGGCCAAATTACGCGCGGGCAAGGGTGCGGGCTATGCGCGTTGGGCAACGTTGTTCAACCTGAAACAGATGGCACAGACGGTGGCCTATCTGCAAGACCATGAGCTGTTAGATTACGCCATTCTCTCGGAGAAAGCGGCGGCAGCGTCCGCTCACTTCAACGAGCTTTCCGCAAGGATCAAGGCTGCGGAAAAGCGCATGGCCGAGATTGCCGTGCTGCGGGAGCATATCGTGGGTTACGCCAAGACCCGCGACACCTACGTTTCCTATCGCAAGGCCGGGTACTCCAAGAAATTCCTTGCAGAGCATGAAAGCGAGATCACGATCCACAAGGCCGCAAAGAACTATTTTGATGGACTGGGCTTCAAGAAGTTGCCCACCATCAAGGCGCTGAATACCGAGTACGCCGAGCTGCTGGCGGAGAAGAAAGCGGCCTACGCCGACTACCGAAAAGCCCGTGAGGAAATGAAAGAGCTGCTGACGGCCAAGGCCAATATCGACCGTATTCTGGAGTTGGATAAGGAGCAGGAGGAAGCGAATGAACGACGGGAAAAAGAGGCGGAGCAGCGCTGAGCTTCCCGCCCACAAGCGATTTGCAAAATCGCGCAGCCGATGGATTTATCCATCGTTTCAGAACAGAAGTTTTTTGTTCTGCGGGGATTGGGGCAGCGCCCCAACAAGCATGAAACAGGCGGGTTCCGTGTGAACGGAATCCGCCTGTTTTCGCAAAGTGGGTACCGCTTTGCATTGCTTGCCAGTTTCTTGTTCCCGTTCGTAACCCCTCTGAAGCCGTGGTTTTCGATGCCGCATATAGCGTAACGCTTCACCTCGCACGCGGCCGGTTGACCGTGTCTGCGTCTGCGCCTCGTCGTACCCGAACTGCGCGACATGGCACTCTGCCCCTGCGGGAACGTCCCTGATTTTTTCTGTAGCAGCTTGCATTCGTGCTGAAAATTGACTTTCAGGCGTAAATCGTGTAAACTATATTAGTGCATTAGTCACTGCTAACCGAAAAAAGGAGGGCATCCAATGACAAGCGAATACATGAACAACCTCTATCGGGATCTGCTCTCCAATTCACCGCAGACCGTAACGATCCCGATTCCTTCTGATATGGGAACCGGACAAATTGCGCAGGTGGTGACAAAACAGGGTGCCGTTGTTTCAGACTGGAAGATGAATTATTTTTCTGACATGAATGTGCGCGGGATTAACAGCGAGGACTATATTCAAATGCTGTTCTGCCTGAACGACGGCGTGTCGTGGAATATTGCAGGCAGCAGAGAGGGCGCTTGTCTTGCAAAGGGAGAATCCTGCATTTACCGTGGACACGGGAAAATGGAGTCTCTCTGTTATGCGCAAAACAGCGACTTCTATTTTAAGAACATCAAAATTCCCGTTCCATATTTCAAACGTTTATTACAGGACTACTTCGAGGATGGCGAGATTACCGTCTATGAAAAGAAACTGCTGACCGGAATTTCAAAGGTGAGCATAACGCCCTATATGGAGCATATTTTCGCAGAGTTACAAGACTTTACACATTATCGGGGTGGGCTTGGGTATCTGTTTCTGGAAAGCAAAATCCACGAATTGCTGTCAGTATATTTGAGCGAAGTGTTGGAGCTGCGAATCCTCTCGCCGGAATACTGCTGCATATCAAAAAGTGAACGTGATTGCATCATCGAGGCAAAGAGAATCATTGACAGCGAGCTTGCCTTTGCGCCAAGCTGTGAAGGACTGGCAAGGCAGGTTCAAATCAGCGTCTCTAAATTATCAAGGGGATTCTCCATGATGTACGGCATTTCGGTTCATGCGTATGTTATTGAGCAGCGGTTAGAGCGAGCCGCAGGATTGTTATTGGAGAGCAATATGAACATTGGGCAGATAGCGGTTCTTGTGGGTTATACAAAGCCCAGCAACTTTTCTGCTGCATTTAAGAAAAAGTATGGAGTTATGCCAAAAGATTATCGAGAGGCCAGCCGAATCAAATAGGTGCTTTGCATACCCAAAATAAATACCGATTTTGGGTAGAATGAAATTGCTTTTGGGTTGGATATTGGGAATGAAATTGCTAAAATGCGTGGTGTGGTTAGAACACTCTAACCACACCACATTTTCATTTTCTCAGATATAAGGAGGATACTGGTATGAGTTCCCAGAAAAAAAGTTCCCGGCTTGAGGGAAAAGA
>ENA-OPDE01000374-OPDE01000374.1-human-gut-metagenome-genome-assembly--contig:-NODE-374-length-26348-cov-5.065455_pt1 | contig 26348 bp, 19 predicted proteins | sample MGYA00241261_ERZ501502 | MGnify/ENA primary metagenome ERZ501502 (study PRJEB25962, sample SAMEA2042450) | human gut metagenome | biome: human gut; feature: human-associated habitat; material: faeces... | reverse complement strand
GCCCGCCGTGGTCCGGGCCGTAGCCGAGGATGTTCCACTTGAAGGTCTCGCCGAACAGGGTGATGTCGATGCCCGGCCAGCCGAAGTCCACCACCGGCAGGCTTGCAAACGCCTTGGGCAGGAACTGCAGAAGCAGATATTTGAACACGGTGATGAGGTTGGACACGATGACGAACAGTCCACCCTCCCGCACCCATTTGGCCGCGGCCGGATGCTTTGCGGCAAAGTTATTCCAGAAATTCATGGCCTTATTCCTTTCAGCTGTTTTTGAGCCGGTTTTCCATCTGGCTGTTCAGGATGAGATTCTTGACGAACTCATAGATGACCCGAAGGATGCCCACGAGCCAAAAGCCTTTCAGCTCCCAGACGAGGCCGTCTACCATGCCCATGCTCACCATGCCGTTGGTCATCTTGGCCAGCGCGCGCAGCGGCATATTATACTGGAACACGGTGTTCAGGTCGGGGGTGCCTTTTGCAAAGCTGCTGTCCAGACGGCAGCGCAGCACCTTCTGTGCCACCCAGCCCAGCGGACTGCGGCCATGGTCCATCTCGCCCAGCGTCATGTTGCGGTCGATGTGCACCTTGTTCTCCGGGATGGGACGACCAAGCAGCGCCTCAAACTCCGCGTCCGGCACGTTCTGCACCTGCGCAGTGCGGTAATGCTCCAGATTTTTGCCCGCGTAGGGGTCGGGTGCGCCAGTGCTCTCCACCGTAACAGCGGCAGTCAGACGGATATCGGCGCTGGAAGCGCCCACCAGCAGCTGATAGCTGCCGCCCTCCACCTCCCAGCGGTCGGTCTTGACGTTCCAGTAGCGGAACGCCTTATCGTCCAGCGGGATGGTGACGGTCTTGCTCTCTCCGGCTTCCAGCTGCACCTTGGCAAAGCCCTTCAGCTCCTTGACGGGGCGGAAAACTTTTGCATCCGGCTTTGCCACATACAGCTGCACCACCTCGGCACCTGCACAGCTGCCGGTGTTGGTGACAGTCAGGGTCACGCCCTTTTCGTCTGCTTTCAGGTCACTGTACGCAAAGCTGGTATAGCTCAGGCCGTAGCCGAAGGGGAAGGCGGTGGGCACACCGGCGGTGTCGTAGTAGCGGTAGCCCACATACAGACCCTCGCGGTACTCCACAGTGGGGCCGTCGCCGCCGAAATGCGCTTTTGCGGGGGTGTCGGCGTAGCTGCGCGCCCAAGTCTCAGCCAGCTTACCGCAGGGGTTCTGCGCGCCGGTGAGCACCTCGACCAGTGCGCCCGCACCGGCCTGACCGCCCAGACAGCCGTAGACCAGCGCCTTGCAGTCCTTGACCCATGCGCTTTCCAGCGAGGAGCCTGCGCTCAGCAGCACCACCACGTTGGGGTTTGCCGCCGCCACAGCCGCCAGCAGTTCCAGCTGGTTTTCTGCCAGCTTCATGTCGGCGCGGTCGATGCCCTCGCTCTCCTTGATCTCGTCCAGACCCATGCACAGCAGCACCACATCGGCGTTCTTTGCCAGCAGCACCGCCTCGGTTTTCAGTGCCTCGTCGGGCTTGCCATGCCGGTCAAAGCCCTTGGCATAGCCGACGCTGTTCAGGCCGCTTTCGGCAAGGCAGTCCAAGAAGGAATCCACCTTGATGGAGTTGACGGCGCTGGAGCCTGCACCCTGATAGCGGGGTGTCTGGGCAAAGTCGCCGATGACCGCCACCTTTTCCCCTTTTGCAAGGGGCAGCAGGCTGTTTTCATTTTTCAGCAGCACGATGCTCTGGGCAGCAGCCCGGCGCGCCAGCGCGTGGTGGGCGTCGGCATCGAACTTGCCGGGTGCGGCGTCCACCGCCGCTTTGGTGGTGAACACCAGCTCCAGCAGTTCCTCCAGCCGGGCGTCCACGTCTGCTTCGGTGATCTTGCCGGTCTGCACCGCCTTCATCAGCTCCCGGATGGCGTCCCCGCCGGGGGCGGGCATTTCCAGCGTAGAGCCGTTCTTTACGCCGAGGGCGTGGTCGTTGCTGCCGCCCCAGTCGGTGACCACTGCGCCGTCAAAGCCCCAGTCCCTGCGCAGGATCTCCATGAGCAGGTGGGCGTTCTCGTTGGCGTAGGTGCCGTTGACAAGGTTATAGGCGGACATGATGGTCTTGGGCTGCGCCTCCTTGACCACCATCTCGAAGCCGGTCAGGTAAATTTCCCGCAGGGTGCGCTCGTCCACAATGGAATCCGAGGCCATGCGGCGCAGCTCCTGACTGTTCACGGCAAAGTGCTTGGGACAGGCGGCAATGCCGTTTTTCTGGATGCCGCGGACGTAGGCCGCCGCCATCTTACCGGCAAGGTAGGGATCCTCCGAGAAATACTCGAAGTTGCGGCCGCACAGGGGACTGCGCTTGATGTTCAGGCCGGGGCCCAGCAGCACCGACACGCCCTGTGCTGCTGCTTCTTCGCCCATGGCTGCGCCCACAGCCTCGCCAAGCTCCGGGTCCCAGCTGTTGGCCACGGTGGCCGAGGTGGGGAAGCAGGTGGCGGGCACACTGGGGTTCAGGCCCAGATGGTCAGCCGCGCCGGCCTGCTTGCGCACGCCGTTGGGGCCGTCCGACAGGGTAATGGCCGGGATGCCCTTGCCCGGCAGCGCCCGGGTGGTGAACACCGTGCCGCCGCTCAGCAGGGCGCATTTCTGTTCCAGAGACAAGCTCTTGATGATATCTGTGTGTTTCATGGGTCTCTCCTGACAATCAAAAAAAGGGGGCGGGCGTTTGCCCGCCGCCCCTTCTGTTCCTATGTGTTGATCAGACGGTTTTTACGTCCTCTTTCTTTTTACGGAAGCGGAGGATCGTCAGAACGACCAGAACTGCGATCAGACCGCCGCAGACACCATCCACTGCGTAGATGACCTTCTGGTAAGGCTCGACCTTTGCCAGATAACGGCTGCCCGGCATACCGCCGTTCATTGCCTTGGAGTTTGCAATGGTGTACAGGATGTTATGGATTGCTTCACGACCGTAGTGGTAATCTGCAACGTCATCCTTGTTAAAGGTGTACCGTGCGCCGGTGGGCAGGTTCGTCAGCTTGCCGTCTGCACCGGCCTGGATCATCTGGCCAGCGTCCATAAAGACACCGGTGTTTGCGTTGTCGGTGATGATAAAGCCGTGGAAGCCCCACTCGTTGCGCAGCAGGCCGGTGATCATGTTGTAGTTGCCGCCGGCCCAGGTATAGCCAACGCGGTTGAAGGAGGTCATGATGCCGGTGACGGACGGGATCTCGGTGGTGGCATTGCTGTAAGTGCCGTCGCCGTTGTCCTTTGCATAGTTCATCTCGACCTTATCAGACTTGACGCACATCTCAAAGGGCTTGAGGTAGATCTCGCGGGCCGCCTGCTCGTTCAGGAAGGTCGCAATGCTGTACTGGCCTTCACGGTCGCCGCGGTGGTCCTCCTGATCGTTGATGGCGTAATGCTTGACAAAGACATACATACCGCGGGAGGCGACACCCTCACACTCGAGGGAAGCAATGTGACCGCCGATGAACGGATCCTCGGAGTAATACTCGCTGTTGCGGCCGGAGAATGCCGTGCGGTGCATATTGACAGCAGGTGCATACCAGCCATCAACGCCCAGATAGTAGGACTCGTCGCCAATGTTCTCGCCGTAGTGAGTGGCCAGATCATCGTTGTAGGTCTGTGCCAGAACGATCACGCCGCAGTGCGTGATGTTGCCCTTGAAGTAGAGGTTGCCGCTTGCATCAAAGCCGTAGTTGACCAGGCCGGTGGCAGTGTCGCGGTCGGTCGTGGAGGGCTTATCCACCGACTTGATGGCAGCCGTGCCATAGCCGGACTGCGTGATCAGGGTCTGATAATCGCTGGGGGTCAGCTGGTCGAGCAGTGCGTCCCACTTTTCATCATCGTAATCCAGACCGCGCATATCGATCAGACCCAGACCGTTGTCCTTGCCGTAAACGATCTCATCGGTCAGGGTGGAGAAGTCGGTGGGGTTCAGGGAATCAAAAGAATCCAGCTTTGCAAGGTCCTCCTTGCTGATCGTCTTGCGGTAGGTATAGGATGCAGCCTTGCCGCTGGCATCGGTACCATTGATGGGGTTGCCCCAGGTGCTGATCTGGTCGCTGACCTCGCCGTCAACGGTCGGCCAGGTGCCAGTCCAGTCACTGCGGGAGAGATACTGCAGCCCGCCGTTTGCATGGTCGAGCTGATTGGTGATCTCCACACCGGTCGTGGTGTCAAGCTTGTAGGTTGTGGTATCCACGGTGCCGTTTGCCGGGGTGTAGATTTCAACAAAAGCAGTGTCGCCATCCGCGGTCATACCGTCTGCCACGCTCTTTCCCTTGGCAGAGAGGATGTTGTTGACCGCTTCGTGTGCGTTTTTAGCCGCAGTGATATAGTAATCACCTGCGTCCAGAATGTAGGTCTTGGCATTGACGTAGTCGTAGGACTTCAGCTGTTCCTGGTCGAAGGTGACCGTCACGGTCTCGCTTGCACCGGGAGCCAGCTCCGAGGTCTTGGCGTAACCGACCAGTTCAACGGCAGCCTTTTCCACCTTGTTGGCCTTGTCATAATCGGTGTAAGGGCTCTGTGCGTAGACTTCCACAACGTCCTTGCCTGCAACAGAACCGGTGTTGGTGACCTTGACCGTCACGGTGCAGGTATCGCCATCCCAGCTGGTGTTGTAATCCGACCAGTCAAAGGTGGTGTAGGACAGGCCGTAGCCGAAGGGGTACATCACAGCATCGTCGTAGTTGTAATCGCCCGCATTGCCCTGACCGAGGACTTTATCCTCGTAACGGGTCTCGTAGTAGCGGTAGCCAACATAGATGCCCTCTTTGTAGCTGACGTAGTTGTACTTGGTGAGGTTGCCATTCTCATCGTAGTAGGCAAAGTCGCCGAAGTTCTGCGCCGCCGGGCTGTTCATGGCATCCACTTCATAGGTATCCACGGTGCGGCCGGAAGGATTGACCTTGCCGGAGAAGATCTCAGCCAGAGAGCACAGGCCGTAGTCGCCCATGGCAGGAGCCGAGATGACCGTGTGGATGCTGGGATAATCCTCCACCCAGCTCAGATCGACCGCTGCACTGGAGTTGAGCAGCAGCACCACATCGTCAAAGTTGTCGTTCAGATACTGCAGGATCTCCAGTTCCGTAGAATCCGGCTCCAGATAAGTCTTGGTCTTGTCCTCTTCCACATCGGTGTGGTTGTACATGGAGCGGGGCATATCACGGCCTTCGCCCGCCACACGGCTGAACACAAAAACAGGAACCGTATTCTTCATGGAATCGGTCAGACCCGGCTCTGCTTTCATAACAGACAAGGGGCATTCGTTGATGGAAAAGTCCTCGTCATCACCGTAGGAAACGGAACCAACGCCCAGACCGTAATCCTTGCCGTTGCCTTCGGAATAGAATTTCCAGAGGTCCTCGTTGACACCGAACCCGGCATCTTCAAAGGCCGTTTTCATATCGACTTTGTTGCCGCCGATGTAGCTGACTGCCGAATGGCTGACAAAACTGAAGGTGGTATCCGTGCTGTACGGCATCTTTCCTGCATCGTTTTTCAGTAAAACAATGCCTTCGGCGGCGATCTTCTTATTCAGAGCGATCTCATCCTCAATCAGCGCAGCCTCTGTGTCAAAACCGGGCTTGCTGTATTCCATATTGATGCCTTCGGTCTTTGCCTTGCTGTTGTCGATGCCGCCGCTCTTCAGGCCCAAAATGCTCTGCACGCTGCTGGCATTAGGCGGGATCAGCACATTGGCCGCAACCATACCGCCCGCCAATGCGACACACAACACACCCGAAACGGCAGTTTTGATGATCTTGCCCATCATCTTACTGTCCTTCTTTTTCTGTGCCATAACTATTAACTCCTTCTCTTTTGGGTACACGACCCGGTTCATGGCTGTTCTCCGGAGTGCGTCCACTCCTTTGCTTGATGTCATTTTATCATATATACTGCAAAACGAACCGTTCTTCGCACAATCTGTCGTTTTGGATGCATGATTTGCAAAAGTTACAATAAAGTTTCAAATTTTATTGTGCTAATACACAAATATCACCGCATTGCATTTGTGCACCCTGCCAGACAACAAAAAACGGCAGGGGATGCCTGCCGTAAAGATTTATTCGTTTTGGGGCAGCGGAAATAAGATCCGCAGGGTGCACCAGTTGTTTTCCCAGTGCATCGTCATGCTGCCGCCGTGCTGCTGCGCAGTGGTGCGGACGCTTTTCAGGTCTGACCCCTGCTTTGGCAAGCCGTCCGCATCCAGCGCGGGGGCGGCCTCTGTATAATGCTCGAACCGCAGCATGGCAAAGCCACCCTGACTGTACACCGCCACCTTAATGAGCCGCTTTTCGGGGTCCGGCTCGGCGCGGACGGCGGCAATGGCGTTGTCCAGCGCCACGCCCACAATGGTGCACAGCTCCCGGATGGTGAGAAAGCCCAGCATCCTGCCGTCCGCTACGCTGGTGATGGTGATGTTCTCCTGCTGGCATTCCATGGTCTTGGCGGTGAGCAGGGTATCCAGCACCGGGTTGCCGGTCTTGTTCTCGGCCTCGTACTGGCGGATGTTCTGCTCCATGGCGGCAATGGCGGCGTTCTGCTTGGTCTGGTCCTGCTCCTCCCGGATGCGGGCAAGCTGGATCTTCAGCTCATGGTACCGCCGGTTGATGAGGTTGATGCCCTCCTTGCTGCGCTTGTACTGCTCGTACTGGCGGTGCAGCACCTCGTCCATGGCGGCAAGCTCGCCGTGCAAAGCGTTCTCCCGCAGCTGCTCGTGCTGCACGGTCAGGATCAGCACACCGGAAAAATCCACCAGTGTGCGGATGGAAAAGATGCTCATGTTGATATCGCTGCCGGGCAGAAAGCCCAGATTGCTTACCGCAAAGGCAGTCAGCGCCAGCATGACCGCCGTCAGGGCGGCGCTGCCGCCGATCTGTAAGTGCCCGGCGGGCCGGGGACGGCGGTGCTGCAAATAGCACATGATGCCGAACAGCGTCCCATACACCAGCGCCAGCAGCAGCAAAGACAGCGGCTCCCACGGGCCGCGGGCGGGCCAGAGGGCGCAGTGCAGCTGCCACTCCACGCTGGCGGCAAGCTCTGCCAGAATAAACGCCCGGGCGCAGTGATACCCGGCTTCCAGCAGGGTGATGCTCCACACACCCCATAAATATAAGTAAGAAAACCCGATGGCCGTTACCATGCAGGGGATCCAGAGCCCGCCGGGCACATTGCCCGTCAGCCCCAGAAAGGCCGACAGCCCCGCCGCCCACAGCAGGGTGACACCCACGGTAACTGCCTTGGAAAAGCGGGGCATCAGTGCCGGGGTGACCAGCAATACCGCCAGACACTCGGCAAGGGCGGTGTACAGCCGGGGGATATCCGGCAGCGCGGTCATGAGCCTTCACCTCCGATGTAATCGGTCAGTGCAGCAAGAAAGGCCTTGCGCTTGGGGCGGCTGACCTGCAGCTCGCAGGGGCCCACCTGTACGGTGCTCTGCCGCAGCTCCCGCACCTGTGCCAGATTGACAAGATAGCCGCTGTTGCAGCGGGCAAAGGGGCAGTCTGCCAGCTTTTCCTCAAAGGCCTTGAGGGCGCCGGGGGCAGAAAAATCGCCCTCATCGGTATAAAAGTGCACCCGGTGCCCCTCGCTTTCCAAGTAATAGATGCTTGCGGTGTCCAGCCGGCGCAGTCCGCCCTCCACCGGCACAGTCAGGTAGTGCTTTGCCCGCTTTTCCAGCCGGGCAACCGCCTTGAGCAGCTGCTGCGAAAAGGCAAAGTAGGGCACCGGCTTCAGCACATAGTCCAGCGCTCCCACCGAGTAGCCCCGGATGGCATACTGCGCCATATTGGTGATGAAGATCAGGATGACGTCTGCATCCATCTGTCGGATGCGCTCTGCCGTGGTCATGCCGTCCAGATGCTTCATCTCCACATCCAGAAAAATAATGTCGTAGACCGCGCGGTAATCCTCCAGAATATCCACCCCGTCCGCAAAGACCGTCACTTCAAACTCTGTCCCGTACTGCCGGGTATACCGCCGGACATACTCCTGCAATACCCCCTGTACCTCCGCGTCGTCCTCTACGATCGCCACCCGGATCATGACCGCACCTCCCTTACCACACCTTTGTGGAACTGTTACGGCTCTATTATAGCGCAATCCCGTCCGGTTTGCCAAGGGACACTCCGCAACAAAGGGCAGGGCAGCCCACAGCTGACCACCGTGGACGTCAACCCCTACCAGCTGGGCATGGAAGCCGCCAGCCAGACCATCAACCACATCGAGAACCCGAACCTTCTGGCCACAAAGATCATCGTGCCGCATAAGCTCATCCCCCGGGAGAGCTGCTGCCCGCCGGAGGAGCAGCGCTAGGAAGTGCTTTTTCAGCAATACAGTGTCCGCTTCCGGGAGCTGCCGCGCAGCGCTTGCTATCCTGCCCCCAGAGTAGACAGCGTAAAAAACGCTGCATCCTCCGGGGGTATTTTTATGCCCAAAAAACACAAAAGAATGCCCGCCCACCTGTGGAAAACCACGGTGGGCGGGCATTTTATGGTTTATCGTTTGCGCGCTGTAAAAGCGTTCAGAGGGCGGTGGGCTGGGGTACCAGCCGGAAGAGCATCACGGGCAGCTCGCTGTTTACAAAATCCAGCGTAAGGATGATCTTTCCGCGCTTTGTTTCAAAAGGCATCTCCGTCTGTGTGCCGTCCGGGGCAATGCGCACAAGCGTTTTGCCTTCCAGCAATCCGGCGGGCAGCGCGAGCCTTACCAGACCGGTGGGCTGCGTCAAGCTGCCTGCGGTTTCAAAGGCCACACTCAGGTATTCCCCGTTCGTCCGTGCGGTCACATCCTCCGCAGAAAGACTGCCGATGAGCGGCCACGCCGTTGCGGCATCGATCTTTTCCAGCTGCGCGGCGTTTTCTGCCTGCCCGCACACGGGGCAGAAGATCAGCGTTTCGCCTTCCGCAGTGCGGAAAGTAAACTTCCGGCAATCCGTGCTGCCAGTGTGCCCGCAGCCATGCCGCAGACAATCGGCGCTCTGAGAGCCGGTTCCGTTCGGGGACCATGCACCGAACTGATGCCCCAGCTGATCGGTCGGGTTTGCGGTGTAGCTGTCTTTGCAGCGGGAGCAGGTAAAAACAGTATAGCCGTCTGTTTCACAGGTAGGCTCTACGGTAACAGCCTGATAATCATGGTTCAGCGCGGGCAGCTCCGCATAGGTGGTATGGTCGCAACGAGAGCAGGTTTTGTAAGCATCCCAGCCCTTTTCCGTACAGGTGGGGGCTTTTGCATCGTGATTCACCAGATCATGGTTCAGCGCGGGCTGCTCCGCATAGGTGGTATAATCGCAGCGGGAGCAGGTTTCGTAAGCGTTCCAGCCCTTTTCCGTGCAGGTGGGGGCTTGCGCGTCGTGATTCACCAGAGCATGATTCAGCGCGGGCTGCTCCGCGTAGGTGGTATAGTCACAACGAGAGCAGGTTTTGTAAGCATCCCAGCCAATTCCCGTACAGGTGGCGGCTTGCGCGTCATGATGCACCAAGTCATGTTTCAGTGCGGGGATTTCTTGATAAGTGGTATAGTTGCAGCCGGAGCGGGAGCAGGTTTCGTAAGCGTTCCAGCCCTTTTCCGTGCAGGTGGGGGCTTTTGCTGCGTGCTGCTTCAAATCATGCTGTGCGGGCAGCTCTTTGCGGGTGGTATAGCCGCAGCGGATGCAGCGGTCGTAAGCGTCCCAGCCGATTTCCGTACAGGTGGGGGCTTTTGCTACGTGATGCACCAAATCGTGGTTATTGGGGTCTTTTTCGCCGTATTCCCCACCACACACCTCACAGACCGCTTTGGTGGTGCAGGTTGCTTTGCCACCGGTACACTTTGCAGTATCAACTTCGCGGCAGTAGTTCGTGCAGCTGCGGGTGTGCGTGCCGTTGCCGGCGGATGACCACTCGCCCCATGCGTGACCGCCGTAGTAACTCCCTCCGCAAGTATTGCACATTCCCAGAGTGTCGCAGGTCGCGTAGCCGCCGCTGCAGCTTCCAGTCTCTTCTGCGTTGCAGCGCTTGCATCTGCGGGTGTGCGTGCCGTTGCTGGCGTAGTTAGGCGTCCACGCGCCCCAGTCGTGACCGAGAATGCCGTATTCCGCGCCGCATTTTTTACAGATTTTGCCCTCGGTGCAGGTGGGACCTTGGGTACCGCCGCTATGTACCTGTAAATGCGTAATATTGCCATCCTTGTGGCAGTTCTGGCATTCAGTTACATAAACCCTATGATAGGTCGAATCATATTTTTCGTATCTGCGGGCCTCACGTTCTTCCCTAATCCCACAGAAGGCGCAGTGCACCGGGACTGTTTCTGCCGCCGCTTTTAACACGATCCCCGGTATCAGGCACACCATTGCCAGCACCGTCAAACACCAGATCAGCCATTTTTTCATGTTACTCCCTCCTTGTCATCAAACCTTGTTATCCTTTCAGATCAAACTGCACGGACAGCGATGCAAGCACGGCATCTACCACCTTCCGCGCCTCGGCAAGCATATCGATCTCCGCCACAAAAGCGATGACCTGCTCGCGCTCCTGCGCGGGGACCTGCAGCGCACTCAGGCTCATGCTCAGATAGCGCCGTATTTTGCGCTCCAGCGTAAAGTAGGGGTCGCACCGCCGTGCCATGTAGCCGCGCATCATGCCAGCCGTGCCCAGCTCCATCTCGTAGAAATCGCACTCGGCGCACCCGGGCAGATACGCGCTGAACGCCGCCTGCAGCTCGGCCGTGGTGCTGCGGTGGATGATCTCCGCCGTGGCGGGGAAGGTGTACGCTTCCACATAGATATCCCGCAGATTCTCGCTCAACTCGCTCAGCGCCAACTGCAAAGCCGTTTCCACCGCGTAGAGGTACACCGGCGAGGGGGCGTTTGCCGCCAGCGGCCTTACCGCGCCGAACTGCCTGCTGAACATCATGCCGATCAGCTCGGTCAGCACGCCGTCCTTGGTGCGGAAAATATTCTGGAACGACCCGGCGGAAACATCTGCTTCCTTTAAAATTTCTGCCACCTTGGTGTTCGTGTAGCCTTTTTCCAGAAAAAGCCGGACACAGGCGGTCAATATCCGCCGTTTTGCTTCTTTGCTGTCGTATCTGCGCGCCATTGGGGATCATCCTTTTCTATGATTGGTTTCTGACCCAATTATATATTGATTTGAGAATTGCGTCAAGTAAACTTTTAAGGGCGTATTTTGGGCAGTTTGACGAGGGAGAGCTTTCTGCGGGTGCGCATCCGGGCAAAACAAAGCGCAATGGACATTGCTGTTATCCGCTGCCGCAGCCAGACAGTTCGCGGCAGCAAAAAAGAGGCCACCGATCGGGGCGACCTCTTTTCAGCGTATTTTCAGCGTAAATCCCGCAGCAGGCGAACCCACCATCTCCATGACGGCTCTTTTGGAGTTGCTCTTTGCGTAAGATTGCAAAATAAATCTTATTTCTGACAGAAAGAGCCGAACCCGTGCAACGAGTCCGGCCCTTTCCGTGCTTTGGTTGGATCTTAAGCAAAGTTATGGTAAATGAAGAAGTTGGCTTTGGGAGTTTACAGCAGGCTCAGTGCTTCCTCGTCTGCCACAAGGATGCAGTCCGGATGCAGCTGCAGGATGCTGCCGGGGCAGGCAGGGGTCACAGGGCCGGTCACGGCGTCCTTGACGGCCTGTGCCTTGGCTTTACCGTTGGCTACCACCAGCACCTTGCGTGCCTGCATGATGGTCTTGATGCCCATGGTGTATGCCTGTTTGGGGACAAGGTTCTCGTTGCCGTCAAAGAAGCGCTTGTTGGCTTCGATGGTAGTGGGCGCAAGGTCGATGCAGTGGGTCTCCAGCTCAAAGGCTTCGCCCGGCTCATTGAAGCCGATATGACCATTGGGGCCGATGCCCAGCAGCTGCAGGTCGATGCCGCCCAGCTTGTGGATGATACCGTTGTAACGGGCACACTCGGCGGCGGTGTCCAGATTGGTGCCGTCCGGCAGGTTGGTCTTGGCCGGGTCGATATTCACCTTGCTGAACAGGTTCTCATTCATGAAATACCAGTAGCTCTGGGGGTGCTCCTTGGGCAGGCCGCGGTACTCATCCAGATTGACAGTAGTGACCTCGGAGAAATCCAAATCGCCTTTGTTGTACCAGTCCACCAGTTGGGCATAAGTGCCCACCGGGGTGCCGCCGGTGGCAAGACCCAGTACACAGTCCGGCTTCATGATGACCTGTGCGGAGATGATGTTGGCCGCTTTGCGGGACATATCCTGATAATCTTTTGCGCGGATGATCTTCATAATAACGCTCCTTTTATAGTACTGTTACGCCTGCGTTCCGGCAGGCCTGTAAAAATTCTACGGGCAGCTTTCCGTCCGAGATCACAATATCAATATCGGACAGCTCGCAGATGTGGAATGTGCTTTTCAGTCCGATCTTGGAGGAATCCAGCAGCACGGCTTTCTGCTCACAGTCACAGCGGCGGAGCACGGTCTGCTTGAGCCGTGCTTCATCCTCCACGCCGCAGGTAAAACCGGTTTCCGGGCTGTAACTGGTCACGCCCAGCAGCAGCAGATCAAAGTTGATGCCCTCCATCGTCTGGATGCTCTGTGCACCGCAGACGCTCAGGCTGAACCGGTTCAGTCTGCCGCCCGGCAGGGACACATGGGGCTTTTCCAGCTTTGCCAGCTCCATGGCGCAGCTCAGGCCGCTGGTGTAGATGAGCATGGGCTGATCCGGGATGCACCGGGCCACTGCTGTGGCGGTGCTGCCGGAATCCAGAAACAGGGTGGTGTTGGGGCGCAGCAGAGCAGCGGCTTTTTCGGCAATGATCTGCTTTGCTTCGGCATTGCGGGCGGAACGGCGGCTCAGCAGGTCGTCTGTGCCTACCACCTGCTCCACCGACTTGACACCGCCATGCACCCGCACCACACGGCGGGCTTCATCCAGTGCTTTCAGGTCTGTGCGCAGGGTCATTTCCGAAACGGAAGGGAAAGCTTCCTTGAGCTGGGCAAAGCTAATGCTGCCTTTGCGGTTCACCAGCTCCACGATCTGATTGCGGCGTTGTTCCATGGGGGATTCCTCCTGTCTGCGTTTGTCCTGTCCCATGGCACGTTCCGCTTAGTCCTCCGGGTTGAAGTTTGCCAGCAGATATTCCTCTGCTTCCGGGCACCACAGGCCGTTGTGGGCATCCACGATGTCAGCCAGTGCGGTATAGCGGGGGTCGTTGTCCTGTTCGCCCTTGGCACGCAGATCGGTCAGGGCAATGAGGGGCATGGTCAGGTGGGTGTAGATCAGCTTTTTGCCGCCGGGGATCTTGGGCAGGTTGAGGGTGGTCTCGGCAGCGGCGTTCAGACCGCCGATGTGGGTGACCATCACAGCCGGGTCGATGCGCTTAGCGGCGGTCAGTTCCAGCGACTCGATCATGTCGGCGGTATTACCGCCGGTGGTGCCCATGACATGGGTAGAATTGTAGTGCACATCGTAGAAGTTCATCTTGGCGCTGAACTGCTTGTCGGTGGGGCCTGCAAAGAAGTTCAGGCAGCCGTCACGACCCAGTACAGCACTGGACAGCTCCACCACCGGCGCGATGGGGGCGTAGCAGAACACATCATCAAAGCCGGTACCGCCGGTCAGCTTCCGCAGCTCGGCAGCGGGGTCTGCCATGTTGGCGGTGTTGACGAAGTACAGGTCGATGCCGTCCTTCTCCTTGACCTCCTTCGGGGGGAAGAGGGACTCCGCACGGGCCAGACGATCCTCGTTGATATCGGTGACCACCACCATGCCGGGGCGCACATCACGGTGCAGTGCGTAGGTCAGAGCACCCAGACCCATGGGGCCTGCACCGGCCAGAATCGCCAGCTTGCCACCCTTCTTGATGCCCATATCGTGATGGTACACACCCATCTTGGTGTGGTAGGCGGCGTTGAAAGCACCGATGGAGCAGCTCATAGGCTCGGCCAGAGAAGCCTCGTAGTAAGCACGGCCCTTGTACTCCAGCAGGCAGCCCAGTTCCATGACCTCGGCAGGGATGATGCAGTAGGTGGCGTCGCCGCCGAAGAACTCGTAGGAGTAGCCGGGGCTCCACATGGTGCCCTTGTAGTTCAGGGCGGGCTGCAGGGTGAACTTCATGCCGGGCTTGAACTTGTCCTGATGCGCCTTGCCCACCTTGACGATATCACCGGCGAACTCGTGACCCATGATGGCGGGGTGCTCGGCTACATCCGGATGCACACGCTTGTGAGCAGTACCGAGGATGGCGCACTTGTAAGTAGACATGCAGATGCTATCGGAAACGACCTTGACCAAGATCTCATCGTCCTTGATCTCCGGCAGTTCAAAAGTATCCAGACGCAGGTCGGCAGTGTTCAGCTCCCGCACCGAGCAGCACCCCTCCACCTGCAAAGAGGGAAACTCGTTTCCCAGCCGGGAAGCCAGAAAGCGGCTGGAGCCCATGCCCAGCGGACAGGCCACTACCACCCGCAGCCGCAGCCGGAACATGGCATTCTGTTCCAGCACTGCGCCAAAGTGCATGGCAAGGTAGGCCGCTTCGTCGTCCGAGATGGCGGGCAGGACGAATTGCTGCTGCACCGCATCACAGGCGGCGCGGGTGGCTTTCCACAGGCCGGGGTAGTCGGTGCGGATGGTGTCCAGCTGGGGGTTTTCGGTACGAATGTTCTGCTCCACCCGCAGCAGCATGGGGCGCAGGTGGCAGTACAGGTCATCCCGCAGGGAGGTGTAACCGGAAAGGTCTGTGTGCAGCGCCTTTTCCATTTCCCGGATAAGGGCGGCTTCCAGATTCCGCAACTCCATCTCCTGTGCGCTACCCCAAGGGTCCTCTGCGCCCAGATAGGCGGAGAGATACAGTTCCAGATACTGCGCTTCCTCAGGCGGCAGGGTCAGCCCGAAGGCGCGGTTCAGCGCCGCCACCAGCCGGGCAGCATGATTGCCCGCCGGGCGCAGCCCTCTGGGGGCGCTGCCCTTGTCGCCGCCCTGCCGCAGCTGCTGAATGGTCAGGGTGCAATGGATCGCCAGCGCCAGAAAACCTGCATCCGGCAGATGGAGCTGCTCTTCCTGTTCAAACTGCTGCAAAACCGCCCAGACCTTTTCGGCCGTTTTTGTATCCAGCAGGGTCGAGAAGATCTCGTTTTCCGGCATCCGTCCGCAGAGCACCTCTGCCAGTTCCTTTTCCGGCATACTGCTGCGCAGCAGGGCAGACACCACCCTCCGGTAGGAAGAAGCATCCCCCTGCAGCCAGACCCCCACGCCGGGGCGGCGGAACATCTCCACCCGGTAGGGGTGTAGCTTGGTCTCAAGTTCATCCAAGTCCGCAGACAGCGTGCTTTCCGAAACGCCAAGCGCCCGTGCCAGTACCGCTGTTTTGCAGGGCTCCTGCTCGCTGAGCAGCCTTGTCAAAAGCTGCTGCCGCCGCTCTGCGCGGGAAAGTTTTTTCCTGTCGCCGCTGTTCAGCTGGGTGCGCAGTGCGTCTCGCCGCTCCGACGCTTCATCCAGCAGCAGACCCTTGCCGGGATTCCGCACAAAATGCGCCCCGGCAGCCTGCATCCACTGCTCCACAGCGGGCAGCTCCCGCAGCACGGTGCGGCGGCTGACCCCGATGCTTTCAGCCAGCGCCGCCGTGGTGGGCTGCATCTGCGGCTCGGACTACACCATGCTGATGGGCGCCATGGTCATGGGCCCTCTGGCCGGCTGGGTCATCAAGCAATTCGATAAGAAGGTGGAAGGCCATATCCCCGCCGGTTTCGAGATGCTGATCAACAACTTCTCCATCGGCATTCTGGGTATGCTGCTGGCCATCCTCGGCTACTACGTCATCGGCCCGTTCATGACTGCCATCCTCACCGTGCTGACCGCCGGTGTGGACTTCCTTGTGGCGCACAGCCTGCTGCCGCTGGTGTCCATCTTTATTGAGCCTGCAAAGGTATTGTTCCTGAACAACGCTATCAACCACGGCATCTTCAGCCCCATCGGTGCAAGCCAGGCTGCTGAGACCGGCCGCTCCATCATGTATATGCTGGAAGCCAACCCCGGTCCCGGTCTTGGTGTCCTGCTGGCCTACTGCTTCTTCTGCAAGGACGACACCACCCGCCAGTCCGCTCCCGGTGCTGTGATCATCCACCTGCTGGGCGGCATCCACGAGATCTACTTCCCCTACATCCTGATGAATCCCGTGATCATCATCGCCCCCATCGTGGGCAACTTCTGTGCCATCCTGTTCTACTCTATGACCGGTGCAGGTCTGTCCGGTCCTGCTTCTCCCGGTTCCATCATCGCCTACATGGCAATGGCTCCCCGGGATTCCATTCTCACCGTTCTGCTGGGCGTTGTCATCGCCGGTGCAGTCTCCTTTATCCTGTCCTCGGTCATTCTGAAAGCGACCTCCGGTCACACCAAGAGCCTGACCGATGCCCAGAACGAAATGAAGGAGATGAAGGCACAGGCTAAGGGCGAGATTCCTGAGCCTACTGCCGTAAATGTCGGTCAGATCCGCAAGATCGTCTTTGCCTGCGATGCCGGTATGGGTTCCAGCGCCATGGGTGCTACCAAGTTCCACAACCGCATTAAGGCGGAGCGCCCCGACTTGACCGTGACCAACTCCAGCGTGGATACCATCCCCGCCGACGCGGACGTGGTGGTCTGCCAGCGCGTTCTGGCTGACCGTGCCGCCAAGTGCGCCCCGCAGGCACAGCTTGTTACATTGGATAACTTCCTTGCAGATCCGCATCTGGACGCATTGTACAACGCACTGACCTCCACTACCCCGGCACTGGATGCCAAGGCCGAAGCTGCCGCCAATGAGGAGATCGTATCCGACCTGCGCAATGCAGCCGTAGCCCCTCTGGCGGCTGCCGTGACCGAGGCTTCCAAAGCCAACGGTTCCGTGATGAAGATCCAGGCGGAGGACATCCAGCTGGGTCTGCCTTCCGTCACCAAGGAGGAGGCCATCCGTGCCGCCGGTGCGCTGCTGGCAAAGCGGGGCTATGTGGATGACAGTTACGCCGATGCCATGGTGGAGCGCGAAAAGCTGGTGAGCACCTACATGGGCATGGGCGTAGCCATTCCCCACGGCACCAGCCAGAAGAAGGGCACCGTTAAAAAGTCCGGCGTTGTCCTGCTGCAATATCCGCAGGGCGTGGACTTCGGCGATGAAAAAGCCTACCTCGTGTTCGGCATTGCCGGTGTCGGCAACGACCATCTTGACTTGCTGGGCAATGTCTGCGAGATCCTTGAAGACGAGGATGCGCTGGAACAGCTCAAGACCACTTCCGATATGAACTATGTGCTGGAGCACTTACAATAACGATTCCAAAAAGGAGAGATTTTTTATGAAGAGCATCGATATCACCATTCAGGACAAAGAAGGTCTGCACGCCCGTCCCGCCGGTATCCTGAGCAAAGCTGCCAAAGGCTTTGAGAGCAAAGTCACTATGACTAAGAACGGCAAAGTCGCCGACATGAAGAAGATCTTTGCCGTAATGGGTCTGGCCGTGAAGTGCGGCGAGACCGTGACCATCGCCGCCGATGGCCCGGACGAGGATGCCGCCATCGAAGAATTGACCAAGCTGTGCAAGGACGCATGACTTCTCCCTCCGTCTATGACCATTCTGCATAAATACTGCTGACGCAAAACCGCTCCGGGCAGAACGCTCGGAGCGGTTTTACTGTCAGTATGCGTTTTTCATCACCGTGTTTTCCAGAAAGCTGAAAAACACATCGTATTCATTTGGGGTCAGCATTTTGGGAGAACTCATGATCACAAGATCATGTCCGTGGTTCCCCACATGATAGGGTGGATGAGTGTGAGAATAGGGGTTTTCCAAAACCCTCTTGACGAATTTCACATACAGTAGTATTTTTCCTGTAAATCCCACCGTCTTTGTGGATTGGTTTGAAACCACCCACAAAATGTGGTCGTGTTCATTTTGAACACAGGCACAGAAAGTGGTTGGTTATCACCGTGAGACCCACCACTTCCGTGAGGAAAAGTCCACGAAAGAACTTACCGTCCCGCAACACACCCGATTCATTTTGCCGCTTACTTCACCCGACAAAATCATCGCTACGCTGCGTGGGCGGTATTTTTCTTTTATGGTCACTTGTCGGGGCGGAGGCCCCTCCATCTTGCTAACGCAAGACCGTTCGGTCGCTCAAAAGCCCCACTGGGGCTTTCATTGCTGCGCAACCGCGGCATTTTGTTTTCCGAAGAAACAAAAAATCCGAACCCTTCTCCTATTGAGAAAAGGTTCGGATTTTCATTATTTGGTGCGATGGAAGGGACTCGAACCCCCGGCCTACTGATTCGTAGCGCACACCGGGCGATTCTCTCAATTTTTGGAAGTTACGTTTTATCGTCATTTCTCAACGATACATCGCAAGTTTTGAGCTTGGAGTTTCTGCACCCTTTGTCCGATTTTGCAACGATTTGCACCCTTTGCACGTTTTGAAACCGTGCAAAAACCGTGCAGAAACCGTGCACTTACTCCCAGACAAACTAAAATCCACTTCATCCGACAACGACTTGACGGCATTGGTTCGAGTGACCGCACACCAAAAATCAAGTCTTGGAGGATACGACTATGACGAAATTGCTTTCCTGCCGCTACAATATGGACACCAACCGGGTGGAAGCCCGGTTCGCAGATGGCACCACTCTTGCCATCGACTGCATCGCTGTGGAGGACGAGTACGGCCATACCCCAACGCAGCGGGTAGAGCTGGACTGGCTGCTGTACAACAAGCCCTTGGAGTACGCACAGATGGTGCTGAGAGGGGAGATGGGGCAGTATCTCTCGCTGGGATGTGAGCACGGTAGGTTGGAAGATTAAGCATACTTCATAAGGAACAGGGTGTCCGCTGGCCTGTGGCTTCACTATGGGCCAGTGGGCATCTTTCGTTTTACAACTCATCTAAAGGCATTACTTTTTTATATTCACATGAATTTCATCGTCGTTATCGTCTTCATCCGTCTCATTCTCTGCGTTTCCATTTAAACTCTTATTTTCGGCTGCATTGAGGAGTTGCCGCATCATTTCCAAAACGCGCTTGGTTTTAATTGCTCCAACTACAATAGATTCAAATTCTTCCCGGTTTTTACATATAACAATATATCCAAGAGATGCTTTATCCTTGAGTTGTCTTGAAATATTTTCCTCCAAAACGACCGTTACAGGATAGACAGACAAATCATATTCAATAAACATCAACCTATATCTAAATTCCTTGAACGACTGTGCCGCAATACAGAATTCAAACCGTTCGATTTTATTTCCTACCGCGCCCAAACTATCTTGAATATCTACTTCCTGTTCTGTCTGGATGCCAAACATAGCCAACCCACTTTTTTTAGTATAAGATTGGATTGGCCCTTTGTATGGAAGAACCATTCCTTCTATTTCTCCATCCGTTTCAGCCTTCAATTCGTTACTTATATTTTCAAGAATTGTTTTGGGTAAGGTCAAATCCTGTTTTGCGGTGTCCAGTTTTCCCTTTAATCCTAATTCATAACTCATGATTGTTCTCCTTTACTTCAAATACTATTGGTAGATGGTCACTTATCTTTTTGCTTGGATGTCTGTTTTTATCCACCAAACTTGTGGTTTCTGTTTCAGTTATGATTTTCAGGCTTGTGTCAACAAATCTATTTCTGAGCTGCGGGCGTATCATAACCTGATCGAATATATTCCAGAATTCCGTTTTCTCTTGAGATGATTTGTAATAATACGTTCCCGGCGGATATTGAAAATCGCCCAGAAGATTCCACATCGGATTATAGAACATCTTCCGGTCTTCTCCTAAAATTTTTCTTGAAAGACGTTTTGTTTCCGCGGCAACTGGGATGCTATGGAATCCTGTTGCTCCCAAACAACCGTGGTCGTATGGATTTTGATTGAAATCGCCAACTACAATGCTTTCCAGTGATCCGCTTTCTTTTTCAGCAAGTTCAATATCATACGCGATTGAATGAGATTTCATGAGCTGTGTCGATGGGTCTGCATGTAATCGACTTGGCAAGTGCACGGCACATAGTAAGAAATCTTTTTCCACAATTTGCATTGTATAGTACGTATCCTGTCTACTCGGAAAGACGTTCTCATTTGTTCCAAGCATTGTGATTCTATCACATCCGAGTGTGATATATGGGTGCATAAGAATACCTTTTTGGAAAAGATGTTGAATCAAATCATCAACCGAATCTTTGTACTCGGCTAGGATGATTGTATTTATATTTTGTTCTTCAACAATTTCACAGATAATGGGATTTATGTCAGTGTTGTTGTATGTATTCCAAAACAAAAATCTCACAGCTTCTTCACCTTTATTTTCTGAAACGACATCTGATGCTATATATTTCTTTCATTTTCTATAGTTTCCTCGATTTGCTGCTCTGCTAGTTCTCGAATCGTTTCAATACATCCATCCGTATCCTTCAGCACTTCCTTTTCCCAGAAGTGAACAGGATACCAGTCTCTCGTCTTTAAGTCCTTATCATTCCGAACATCCCGTGCGATATTTTCCTCGATTTTGGCTATCCAGTATTCCCGGTTGCGCTTCAGCTTTGGCTTGCGTTCTTCCCAGTTTTGCCCGTGCCAAAACTCGCCATCCACGAAGATAGCAATACGGTACTTCAGGATAGCAATATCTGGGGAACCGGGGAGGCGTTTGTCATTCAGTCTATATCGAAAGCCGAAGTGCCATAGGCGTTTTGCTAAAAGCACCTCGGCTTTTCCTTGTTTTAAGTGGACATGAGACATTCGCTCGGATGTTTCCGGGGTCGTATCATACGATTTAGGATGTTTCATTTGATTTTTGTCAACGCAGAGGTGGTGTCACATCTTCATAAACAATTTCACCATCAACGCATGTATATTTCAGGAGCTTCAAATTATTCCATTGCTTGTTGCGAACTGGGTGACTTCCCTGTGTATAATGCCGCTGAACTACTTCTCGATAGTACCTGTCCATACCTTCCTCATAACCGGCTGCAATGATACAGGCTTCTATCATTTCATAGTCACCGTACGCATATTCTGTGCATACCCAATCGACATATTTCAGTATTTGATCAATCGTCGATTTTTCTGCTTCATCCTTTTTGAGTTCAACTGTAAGATATTTGCACGTTATCTTTGTATCCGTCAAATATCTTGCGGCAAGCACATCGATTTTATCCATATAGTCGATTGGCTTAAAAGGTGATGCTATCACCTGATGCGATACATAATCCCATCGACCTAAATCTACGATTCTTTCATGGCATAAATCATAAACGACGGCTGCTTCTAATGCCATCTCATGTTTTACTCTACCTGCTCTCACACCGTTGCGCAGCAGACTTTCCGGCGTGATCAAATATCGATTCAAGTCATGTAAACGCAGCAAGTCATGTACGGTATCATCTCTTTCCCAGATATGCTGACCCGTTATCATTTCGTTCTGGTGCCGCAGCAGGAAAATTTCTCTCAGAGATTCATTTTCTTCATCGCCGAGTTTGATAAAAGAGACCTTCCAAAAAGCACGAAGCATTTTGAATGTATCTGGCTTATAGACCAATACCTCATCAGTGTCGATGCCTTCTTCAAAAAAGTATGGTGCCGCCTTAAAAGTGCATAACCACCGATACCAAATACTGTCCGAACCAGAATCGACCAGCAAATCATCTTTTACATCTGCATATGCGACCGGTTCACAGGCTGACGAATCCGGGAAGTTTGAATATTTGCAGTCTGGGCCGACTGCGACCAATTCGCCGATACCATATATTTTACGGTCACTAAAAAAGTAAACATTATCTCCCGGTTTCATAGATATATAATCCGCCAAAGTTGCTTCAAACGGCCTTGAAGTCAAGCTATTCAACCGGGTCGAGTAAATTCCACGTTCGGCACAGGTTCTTATTATCTCGGTATCCCCACCGATAGCAAAAACATATCCGGCCATTTTTATACTTCCTTTATCTGCTCCGCAACATACGAATTATTCAACCAGAAGCACTGCTTTGTCATAGAACCACCCGTAGGCAGGGGAGCGGTATCCGTGCTATCCCGCCCATGGGGGCGGACATGAGCCACACGGCTTTCCGATGCCTTGGGCAAGTTATTGCGATTCCGCCCACTGGCATCTTTCCAAATGTGGACCCCCTCCCGCAGGGTATCCACAGTGCGCTGCCACACACGATGTACCTCTTCCAAATCATCAGCCGGGATATTCCAAAACTTTATCCGCTGGAAGTAGCACTCGCCGTCCTCTGTTTTCTGGAAGATAACGAATAAGAACTTCGTTGGTGCAAGGAGATTATACAGTGTCGATTCTTCCCATGTTTCGTTCATCATTGCACAGAAATCCATCTTCGGGAAGGACACATTCTGTTCGATGCTTCCGTCTACCTCCACAGTGATAGCTTTCAGCTGGATACCAGCCTTTTGAAATTCTTCTGTCTTTGACAGATGACCTTTCACACCAAGCATCGCTGATACCAAAAGCTCGTTGAGGTTTTTAGCATTCGTTTTCACATCTAGCTGCGCTTTGAGTTCTGTTCGACTCATGCCCGTATAGGGCCGGACTTTTGCGCTGAACCAGTCCTCAAAGCTGGTCGACCTTAACGCTGCCGGATCTTTGATAATCTTTTCGCAGGGTTCGTCCCCGAAGATGTACCGCCGCAGGATCTGCGTCATGTAGCTGGACTTCAGCGAGTACGCCCGCTTCATGGCAGGGATAGGACTGAACGGCTGCGACCGGGTATCCTGCGAGTTACGGCCCTTCGGGCACGCCGCCAGATACATGGTGTCACCCTCACTGATCAGGTGTGCCTGTCCTGCCTTGATCTTATCCATCAGGACCTTCCAGTCATTGCGGATGACCTCCAGATCCTCGTCCGGGAACTGGAACAGCACCGCCTTGTCGATGGTGAAATCGACTTTTGGAACACCATCCTTGTGTTCATAGGACATCAGGAGCATACAGGCGCACTTTGTCCAGAAAGCACTGGTCTCGAAGGTCTTGCCATATTCTTCTTCATAGTTCAGCATATCGCAGACCAGACGCTCTTTGGCCAGAATGCCGCGAGGTGTCTGGCGATAAGGAGTCACTTTCAGCTCCACGCCAGCTTCTTCAAAGTCCGGGGCGGGTTTGCTGTTGGGCTTGTACCCGAACCAGCTTTCTTCTATCACCGTGCCGACCGCACCTTTACCCGTAGCGATACGCCCTGTCTTGTCGATCTCGCCCAGCGTTTTACCTACTGCTTCCTGACCACGAATGAGAACTTCCTGCTTGGTCTTATACTTCCGCTGTTCCATCACACCTTGCCCTCCTCAAAAAAATAGCTTGATCTTTTTACCTATTTTTGCTATAATCATATCGAGCCATAGAAAGCCCCTGATATAAAAGAGAAGCTTTCTATAAAAATTTCAAAAAAATCTTGATCTTTTTAACGAAAAATTGTATACTTAGTATTAAGTATATCACAAAACGAGGTGTTATGAAAGTGTCAGCAAATAGCGATATCCGTGTTGTTGAACTATTTGCCGGCGTTGGCGGTTTCCGCGTTGGATTAGAGCGTTGTTCCGAAAGATTCAAAACGATTTGGGCAAACCAATGGGAACCCGGCCAAGCTGGTCAATGGGCTTATAAGTGCTACAGCAAGAACTTTGGCGAAGATTCCCACTGTGTGAACGCAGACATCGCCACTGTTATCGATCAAGTGCCGCCGCACGACCTTCTGGTGGGCGGCTTTCCCTGTCAGGACTATTCTGTTGCCAGCACAGGCGCAAAGGGCATTGAAGGCAAAAAAGGTGTCCTCTGGTGGTCTATCTATAAGATCATCCAGAAGAACCATCCGAACTATGTCCTGCTGGAAAACGTGGATCGCCTGCTGAAATCACCCGCATCCCAGCGGGGCCGTGATTTTGGCATCATCCTGAAATGCCTACAGGAAGAAGGCTATGGTGTCGAATGGCGTGTGATCAATGCCGCAGACTATGGCTGTGTCCAGCGCAGACGGCGCACCTTCATCTTTGCATTCAAGAACACCACCAAGCAGTATGAGCGTATGACCTCGTGTTTCTCTGAGAACACAAAGGACGGTCGTGTCTGGCTGATGCAGGAGGGTTTCTTCGCCCATGCGTTCCCGGTGCATTCTGAGGTCGCAGACTCCAAGAAAGTGGCCACCATCGATTTCAATGAATATACCGACACCGTTGATGTGACCAACCGTTTCAGAGCCGCTTTCTACAACAGCGGCGTGCTGTGCAACGGTAAGATCTTCTCTCTGGAAGCCGTCCCGAACGGCAAGGAGCCGATGCTGCTCGGCGAGATCGTTGTCAACGGCGATATCGACAAGAGCTTCTTCATAGAGGACGAGGATTTGGAGAAGTGGAAGTACATGAAGGGTGCCAAGACCATCGAGCGTACTTCCAAAACCGGTTTCTCCTACACCTTCTCGGAAGGCCCTATTGCATTCCCGGACCCCCTCGACCGTCCCGGTCGCACGATGCTCACCAGTGAGGGCACCAAGAACCGCAGCTCCCATGCGATCACCGACCCCAAAACAGGGAAGTTGCGCATCCTGCTGCCGGAGGAGTGTGAACGCATGAACGGTTTCCCGACGGGCTGGACCGACACCGGGATGCCGAAGCGTCAGCGTTACTTCATCATGGGCAATGCCCTTGTCGTTCCGCTCATCACCCAAATGGGCAAGCAATTACTGGATATCTTATAACAAAAAACCAAGGCTGCTTAGTCGGCCTTGGTTTTTATGCTTTTTCGCCACGATCAAGAGGTGCCCTATCATGGAGAATATCCGTGTTGTTGAGCTTTTCGCCGGGGTCGGCGGCTTTCGCCTTGGGCTGGAGCAGGCTTCCTCCTGCTTTCAAACTGTCTGGGCGAATCAGTGGGAACCATCCATGCGTTCCCAGTTTGCTTTCGAGTGCTACGAACGGCATTTCGGGCATCGTCCAGAACACGTTTGTCAGGACATCGTGACCGCCAAAGGAAACATCCCTCCACACGACCTTTTGGTCGGCGGCTTTCCCTGTCAGGATTATTCCATCGCCAAAAAGGGCGCACGGGGGATAGAAGGGAAGAAGGGCGTTCTTTGGTGGGAGATCAACGCTATCCTACGAACACACAGACCTCGCTATGTCCTTTTGGAAAACGTAGACCGGCTCATCAAATCTCCGGCATGGCAAAAAGGGCGTGATTTTTCCATCATCCTTCGGTGCTTCTATGAAGCAGGCTATGCCGTTGAATGGCGGGTGATAAATGCCGCCGACTATGGCGAAGCACAGCGCAGGCGGCGCACCTTTCTCTTTGCCTTCCGAAACGATACTGCCCTGTTTCGAAAAGCGGCGGACCTCATCTGTGTGGAGGGTCTGAAGGGTGCCCACCAGTTGCTCCTGCAGGACGGCTTCTTTGCTCCCATCTTCCCCTTGTATGGCTTTGAACGGAAATACAGCGAGGGATGGCTCGATGAGTTTCGTTACCTCGATCTGAAGGATCTGTCTGCCGCACAATCCTGCCACTTCTACACCTCCGGGCTCATGGTCAACGGACGCTTTTATTCCGTCGAGAGCATCCCCCTTCAATTCCCATATAAGCCGCTCTGCTCCGTGCTGGAGACTGCCCCACTTGCAGAGCGATATTTCCTTTCCGCCGCCGACATCGACCACTGGCGGTATCTCAAGGGCGCAAAGCAGGAGATCCGCCACCGCAGGAACGGTTCTACTTATTTCTTTTCGGAAGGCTCCATGGCGTTTCCCGATCGTTCCGACCTTCCTGCCCGTACGATGCTCACCAGCGAAGGCTCTGTATCACGCAGCACCCATGTAGTCGCAGACCCACAGACCCAACGTCTGCGTACGCTAACGCCCATCGAATGCGAACGGCTCAACGGCTTCCCGGATGATTGGACAGCCGGGATGCCGGAACGACTGCGCTATTTCACCATGGGGAATGCGCTTGTCGTTCCTCTGGTCAAGGCTATGGGCAAGCGGATCAGCGCACTGGCCGAGGACGAGCAGCGTAGTTGATGGGCGTTTCTCTTGGGTTTCCAAAGGGGTGCGGGTCGCCAGTGGCGACCTCAAAATGCTGCAGGCATTTTGAAGCACCGACCGAGCCGACAGGCGAGACCCGGGAAAGTCCAGCTTTTTTCGGCTGTTGGCGGTCAAGGATGAATGGTTCTCGGATGACCTGCGGCGGCTGGACGATGACAACGTGTACCGCAAGCTGCAAGGTCACTGGATCATCGAAATGTCGGAGATGATTGCCACCGCCAACGCCAAGAGCATCGAGGAGATCAAGAGTTTTCTCAGCAAGCAGAAGGAGACCTATAAAGTCCCCTACGAGACCCATCCTGCCGACCGTCTGCGCCAGTGCGTCT
>ENA-OPDE01000367-OPDE01000367.1-human-gut-metagenome-genome-assembly--contig:-NODE-367-length-26862-cov-6.897415_pt1 | contig 26862 bp, 20 predicted proteins | sample MGYA00241261_ERZ501502 | MGnify/ENA primary metagenome ERZ501502 (study PRJEB25962, sample SAMEA2042450) | human gut metagenome | biome: human gut; feature: human-associated habitat; material: faeces... | reverse complement strand
AAAGGAAACAATGCTCCTCCGACGAAATCTGCAATAAAGCCACCTTATGCGACTGCCCTTTGGTGAATGACGGACGCGTTTCGCTGTCGATACCCAGTATGGAGCATTTTTTCAGATAAGCCACAGCACGCTCTGCCTCTTGAGGAGTCTGGACAACGTGTATCTGTCCGGGGAAGACGGCTTTCGGCATGTCCTTTACTTCTTCTTTATTTATACTTCTTCTGATAATCATAGCTTAAAGTTTATTCATCTTCCTCCGCTTCCTCGTTTTCCTCTTCCTCATCCGGTTGGTTGTACTTCACATCGTGCAGGGCACGCAGGGTGTTCACCAGCTTTTGGCCCCAGTATAGGGCGAAGTGTTCCTGGCAGGCGGCGAGTGAATCGTTCATCGTCTCGTTGAGTCCCAGCTGGAATACGAAGATAAAGTCTCTGATGTCCTGGTAGATGTCGGCCAGATCCTCGGAAATGTTTTTGGTGATGGGCTGGTCGCTGTACTTCATATCCGATACAAATACATCCAGGTAATCGTCCTTTTCGGCAAGAATACCGGCCAGGTTCATGCGGAGTATTTCGTAAGTTTCCTCTGTTACGAATGTTTCGAGGGCTTCATCGCCTATCGTTTCGCATTTGGGAAGCATGGATGCCTTGAGATAAAGCAGGGGAAGTATCTTTAAGGATGTATCGACGAAGACGGAACGCTTCATGGTTTCCGTCTGTTCCAGAAACTTGCAGAACTCGGCAGCTACGGTTACGAATTCCACGACATTGCGGTCGAATATCACTTGACTTTCTTTTTTCATATCTTCTTGATTTGAAACGCAAAGGTACGAAAAAGGTTTGAAAGCATTACTGCATAAGCTTTTTTTTGTTACTTTTGCGTCATTGTACGGATATTAGCAGAATACATTATGGTCAAAAAAAATACAACCAAAGATACGGAACACTCTATCTCTTTTTTCGGAAAGGCAGCTGCTGTCTTAAAGAATGAAACCGTTCATTTTGTTGCCGGTCTGATACTGGTAATCTTTTCGGTTTATCTGCTGCTGGCCTTTTCGTCTTTCTTCTTTACGGGGGCGGCAGACCAGAGCATTATAGATTCGGGTAATGCGCAGGAACTGATTTCCACGCATAACGGCGTGAAGAACTATGCCGGTTCGCGTGGGGCGCAGCTTGCCAGTTATTTGATAAACGATTGCTTCGGCATCTCTTCCTTTTTCATCTTGGTGTTTCTGGCTGTAGCCGGATTAAAGCTGATGCGTGTCCGCGTGGTACGTTTGTGGAAGTGGTTCATAGGATGCTCCCTGCTGCTGATTTGGTTTTCGATATTCTTCGGGTTCGTGTTTGTGGACCAATATAAGGACTCTTTCCTCTATCTGGGCGGCATGCACGGATATAATGTCAGCAACTGGCTGGTGTCTCAAGTGGGAGTGCCGGGGTTGTGGATGATACTGCTGGTTACTGCTATATGCTTCCTTATTTATCTGAGTGCACGTACCGTTATCTGGTTGAGAAAACTTTTCAGTCTCAGTTTCCTGAAACATAAAGAAAAGGCGGAACGCAAATCCGGTGAAGCTCCGGAAGAGTTTACAGATTCCTGGACTGTAAAGGGGAAGAAATCGCCGGTAATGGCGGAAACGGCTTCTGATGCGGGAAGAGAAGAAGAAACGAAGGCTCCGGAAGAAGCCGGAAAAGAAGAGAAGGATGAGGATGCTCATGAGATAATGCTCGACTTGGGAGATGCCGCAACGCATAAAGCTTCACTTGCCAAAGAAAAAGAAGAAGACGAAGTGCTTATGACGATTGAGACTCCGCCGTCCGATACCGTTTCCACTATTCCGGCATCGGGACGGCAAGAGGAAAAAGGTCCTGTCTTTGAGGTGGAGACAGTGGAGGATGAAGAGTATCGCGGTCCGGAAATAGAGCCGTATAACCCTTGTCTTGACTTGGAAAACTATCATTATCCGACCATTGACCTGATGAAGCATTATGACAATGCCGAACCGACCATCGATATGGCAGAACAGAATGCCAATAAGGATAAGATTATCAATACGCTGCGCAGCTTCGGTATCGAAATCAGTACCATTAAAGCTACGGTGGGCCCTACGGTGACGCTGTATGAGATTACGCCGGAACAGGGTGTCCGTATCTCCAAGATACGCGGTCTGGAAGATGATATCGCACTCAGCCTTTCCGCGCTGGGCATCCGTATCATTGCTCCGATACCGGGAAAGGGAACAATCGGTATTGAAGTGCCTAATTCCAATCCGAAGATTGTCTCGGGCCAGAGCATCATCGGCAGTAAGAAGTTTCAGGAGTCTACGTACGACCTGCCTATTGCATTGGGTAAGACCATTACCAATGAGGTCTTTATGGTGGATTTGTGTAAAATGCCCCACGTGCTCGTGGCGGGTGCTACCGGTCAGGGTAAGTCTGTCGGGTTGAATGCCATCATTACTTCCCTGCTCTATAAGAAGCATCCTGCGGAACTGAAGTTTGTGCTGGTGGACCCGAAGAAAGTGGAGTTCAGCATCTATTCGGTGATAGAACATCATTTCCTTGCCAAGCTGCCCGACGGTGAGGATGCCATTATAACGGATGTTACCAAGGTTGTACAGACTTTGAACTCTATCTGTATCGAAATGGACACCCGTTACGACCTGCTGAAAGCTGCGCATGTGCGTAATATCAAAGAATACAACGAGAAGTTTATCAACCGCCGCCTGAATCCGGAAAAGGGACATAAGTTCATGCCGTATATCGTGGTGGTGATTGATGAGTTCGGCGATTTGATTATGACAGCCGGTAAGGATGTGGAACTGCCTATTGCCCGTATCGCCCAGTTGGCGCGTGCCGTAGGTATACACATGATTATCGCTACCCAGCGTCCTACGACGAATATCATTACGGGTACGATTAAGGCCAACTTCCCGGCACGTATCGCTTTCCGGGTGTCGGCTATGGTGGATTCCCGTACCATTCTCGACCGGCCGGGAGCCAACCAGTTGATCGGTCGCGGCGATATGCTGTTCCTGCAAGGTGCGGACCCGGTTCGTGTGCAGTGCGCGTTTATCGATACGCCGGAAGTGGCGGAGATAACGAAGTTCATAGCCCGTCAGCAGGGGTATCCCACTGCATTCTACCTGCCTGAGTATGTGGATGAAAATGCAAACGGCGATTTGGGCGATGTGGATATGGGACGTCTTGACCCGCTGTTTGAAGATGCCGCCCGGCTGATAGTGTATCAGCAGCAAGGTTCCACTTCGCTTATCCAGCGTAAATTTGCCATCGGTTATAACCGTGCGGGGCGTATTATGGACCAGTTGGAGAAAGCCGGGATTGTAGGTCCGGCGCAAGGCAGTAAAGCGCGTGAGGTGTTCTGCGTGGATATAACGGACTTGGAAACGCGTTTGAACAATTTGTAACAAATCAACGTTTGAAGTACATGAAAATCAACAGTCTTTTATTCACAGTCTGGATGCTTTTCCTGACTATCCCTATGGTTGCACAGCAACCGGATGCCAGAGATATACTTGACCGTGCGGCAGATGCTTTCCGCAGGGAAGGTGGGGTCAAAATCACTTTCTCTGTCCGTGCGCCTGAAGGGAATACGAACGGTTCCATCCGTTTGAAAGGCGATAAATTTCTGCTGGAGACGGAAGGAGTGACGACATGGTTCGACGGACGCACACAGTGGAGTTATCTTGCTTCGAGCGATGAGGTTAATGTTTCCGAACCCACTCCCGAAGAGTTGCAGAGCATCAATCCTTATTCGTGGTTGTCGCTTTATAAGCAGGATTATAAGCTGAAAGTGGCTAAAACCGGCAATGCTTCGGATGATACGGCGTATAAAGTGGTGATGAACGCTACCAAACGCAGTCAGGATATGCAATGTATTATCCTGTATATAGAAAAAGGTTCGTTCCGCCCGTTAAAACTGAGTATGGTTCAGCGGGGCAGCAAAGATGCGGCAGTAGTGTTCATAAATTCCTATCAGACGGGCAAGAACTATGATGACAGCCTTTTTGTGTTTGACAGGAAAGCATATCCTACAGCTGAATTGGTTGATTTAAGATGATAAACGTTACTAATAAAAAAGAATAATATGGAAGCAGAAAAAGTAAAGTGTTTAATTATAGGTTCCGGTCCTGCCGGATATACCGCAGCTATCTATGCTGCACGTGCCAATCTTTCTCCGGTGCTTTATGAGGGGCTTCAACCCGGCGGACAGTTGACTACCACCACCGATATCGAGAATTTTCCCGGTTATCCGGAAGGCATCAGCGGTACGCAGATGATGGAGGATTTGCGCAAACAGGCTGAACGCTTCGGTGCGGACTTGCGTTTCGGCGTGGCTACGGCTGCCGATTTGAGTAAGTCTCCCTATAAGATAACCATTGATGAAGAAAAGGTCATTGAAGCGCAAACCGTTATTATTGCTACCGGTGCTGCTGCCAAGTATTTAGGACTGGAAGACGAGAAGAAATATGCCGGCATGGGTGTCAGCGCCTGTGCTACCTGTGACGGTTTCTTCTATCGGAAGAAGGTCGTAGCGGTAGTTGGCGGCGGCGATACGGCTTGTGAGGAAGCCTCTTATCTGGCGGGTCTGGCAAGCAAAGTGTACCTGATTGTGCGTAAACCGTTCTTGCGTGCTTCCAAGATTATGCAGAAGCGTGTAATGGAGAATGAGAAAATTGAAGTTTTGTTTGAACACAATGCGGTAGGATTATATGGAGATAACGGTGTGGAAGGCGTACACTTGGTGAAGCGTATGGGTGAAGCGGACGAACAGCGTTATGACCTGGCTATCGACGGCTTTTTCCTGGCTATCGGCCATAAGCCTAATTCCGATATTTTCAAACCGTATGTGGACACCGACGAAACGGGCTATATACTGACAGAACCCGGTACTCCCCGTACAAAGGTTCCCGGAGTGTTTGCAGCGGGAGATGTTGCCGACCCTCATTACCGTCAGGCCATCACAGCGGCAGCTACAGGATGTATGGCAGCGATTGAGGCGGAAAGATTCTTGTTAAATTAAAAATTGGGAATTGAGAATAAAAAAATAGGGCTGCGCGGTGTTTGTTATACAACACTTGTATCGCGCAGCCCTATTTTTTTATTCTCAATTTTTAATTTTAGAAGTTTATCCTATCTTGCTTATCTTCTTCAGTTTTTCCTCGTCGATAATTTTGATTTTTCTTCCGTCAATGGTAATCAGGCGTTCCGCAGCAAATTGTGAGAGGGTGCGGATAGCATTGGATGTTGTCATATTGGAAAGGTTGGCTAAATCTTCACGGGACAGGTAGATACTTAAAGTAGAACCGTCTTCTTCCAGGCCATAGCTTTCTTTGAGGAAAATAAGCGATTCTGCCAGACGGCCGCGGATATGCTTTTGGGTGAGGTTCACCGTACGTTCGTCGGCAATACCGAGGTCAATGGACAATCGTCTGATAAAGAACATCGCCAGTTCATTGTTTTGCGATAGTAATGTCATTATGGCAGTCATAGGTATCAGGCAGACCAATGACGGTTCAAATGCACAGGCAGCGGTTACATAATCTGCTTTGGCAAAATAAGGGCGATATCCGAAATACTCAGTGGGCTTGATCATACGGATAATCTGGCTTCTTCCGCCCACACCGTCTTTATAGATTTTGACTTTTCCATTCAGCAGACACATCAGGCAAGTAGGTGTCTCGCCTTCACAATGGATAATCTCGTTCTTCTTATAATTCTGAAGCGTAAAATGGTTGGCAAGAAACTCTCGCTGTTCTTCATTCAGAGGTGACCATATATCGGGAATCAACTCCGGAACATTAATATCGGATAAATTTATTTTTACCATAAATGCTGCAAAACTGTGTTGTACAGCACAAATGTAAAAAGAAAAAATTAAAAATGACACATTTGTATCAAAAAAGTGCAAGGAAAGGGGGAAGGAATTTTAAATTATGAATGATGAATTACCGTTTGGCATGACAATGCGGCAGGTTCATCATTCATAATTTGAAGTCGGTTTATCAGTAAAGCCGTTCATTTATCATTTGGTGAACAGCAGTTCCCTGTACTTCGGCAACGGCCATATCTCATCATCTATTTCCATTTCAAGATTGTCGATATGCTCGCGGATGCTTTCCAGGTAGGGGCGTACTGTTTCTTCGTATGCAAAGGCCTTGTCTTTGTAATTGTCCATGTGGTTGGCAACCTTGCGGGCTTCCGTCATTTCACGTACCTGCATTTTGATGGCTGTTACGCGGTGGGAGATTTCACGTATCAGTTCCTTGCGGTCAGCGCTGAGTATTTCATACTCTTCCGGAGTGAAAGTTTCGCGCAGTCCACGTAGGTTTTCCAGCAAACGGTTCTGGTAGATAACGGCAGTCGGTACGATATGGTTGATGGCAAGATCACCTAAAACGCGGCTTTCAATCTGTACTTTCATTGTGTACTTTTCCAGTTCCACTTCAAGACGGCAGGCCAGCTCCGTTTCGTTGAAGATGCGTTCGCCGATGAGTACGGAACGTGCCTGGTTGTCCATATAACGCATCAAGGCTTCCGGCACATGGCAGATATTGGTCAGTCCGCGTTTGGCAGCTTCCTGTTTCCATTGTTCGGAATAGCCGTCTCCTTCAAAACGGATGGGTTCCGAGGCGATGATTGTTTCTTTCAGAATGCGGAAAATAGCTTCGTCCTTGCCGACACCCTCTTCCATGAGCTTCTCAATGGATACTTTGAATTCGTTCAGTTGGTTGGCCATTGCCGCATTGATGGCAATCATTGCCGCAGCACAGTTGGCTGATGAACCGGCGGCGCGGAACTCAAAACGGTTTCCCGTGAAAGCGAAAGGAGAGGTGCGGTTGCGGTCTGTCGTGTCCAATAGAATTTCAGGGATACGTCCGATACCTAACTTTAGCGTAGTCTTTTCCTCGGCTGTCATCTTACTGTTGCTTACCTGACGGGCTATCTCATCGAGGATGGAAGATAACTGCTTGCCCAGGAATATGGATAAAATGGCAGGGGGAGCCTCATTGGCGCCTAAGCGGTAGCTGTTTCCGGCACTTGCAATGGAAGCGCGGAGCAAGTCCTGGTTTTTGTATACCATCATCAGTACATTCACAAGGAATGTGAGAAACAGCATGTTGCCTTTCGGATTTTTTCCCGGAGCAAAAAGGTTTATTCCCGTATCGGTGCAGAGCGACCAGTTGTTATGCTTGCCCGAGCCGTTCACGCCGCTGTATGGCTTTTCATGCAACAGCACGGCAAAGTTGTGTTTGCGTGCGATGCGTTTCATCAAATCCATAACCAGCTGGTTGTGGTCGTTGGCAAGATTGGCGTTCTCGAAGATGGGGGCCAGTTCAAACTGGTTGGGGGCAACTTCGTTGTGGCGCGTCTTGACGGGAATGCCCAGTTTGTGGCACTCTATTTCCAATTCTTTCATAAAGGCAGTGACACGTGGCGGGATAGAGCCGAAATAATGGTCTTCCAACTGCTGGTCTTTGGCAGAAGAGTGCCCCATGAGTGTACGTCCTGTCAGGCATAGGTCGGGACGTGCGTTATAGAGCGCCAGGTCGACGAGGAAATATTCCTGTTCCCAGCCCAAGTTCGTATATACGCGTGCTATGTTCTTGTCGAAAAGCTGGCAGACATCCGTTGCGGCTTTGTCCACAGCTGCAAGAGCCTTGAGCAGAGGTGTCTTATAGTCCAGCGCCTCGCCTGTGTAGGAGATGAAGATTGTTGGGATACAGAGCGTGGTGTCTACGACAAAAGCCGGTGAAGAAACATCCCATGCCGTATATCCGCGTGCCTCGAATGTGTTGCGGATACCACCGTTGGGGAAAGAAGAAGCATCCGGTTCCTGTTGGATAAGCAGCTTTCCGGAAAAGCGTTCAATGACATCTCCGTCTTCTCCGAATTCGATGAAGCCGTCATGCTTTTCGGCTGTACCGTCTGTCAGAGGTTGGAACCAGTGGGTGTAGTGGGTAACGTTCAGGGATTTTGCCCAGCTTTTCATGCCGTTTGCTATTAAATCGGCCATTTCCCTGTTGATGGGAGTTCCTTTTTCAATGGCGTCTGTTACAGCTTTGTAGGCTTCTTTGGGCAGGTATTCCTGCATCTTTTTACGGTCGAAAACATGGCTGCCGTAATAATCGGACAACTTGTTTGAAGGAGTGATGACTTCAAGAGGGCGGCGATTGGCGAGCTCTTGCAAAGCAAAAAATCTCATTTTTGACATATTAGTCTCTTCTTTTATTGGTTGTTGGGCGCAAAATTATATGTTTTTTCTGAATTACCCCCTACTTTTCAGGGGGTAATCTTGATTTTTTATATGTTTTTTGAAGATATACCCCTAAAAAATAAGGGGTACTCTTGAAAATAATGTTTTTTGGAGAAATATCGTCCTCTGAAAATGAAAATGGAATAAAGGTGGAAGTTATTACTTTTTTTCTATATTTGTTCCCTCATAAGAAGATATTGCGGTTGAAACATATTATATGCATATGGATAGGAATCTGTTTCTTGTGTGCAAGTTTGCAGAAGGCGGGTGCTACGGCTGTTCCCCAATCGTATGCGGGACAACGGGCTTATGCGGATTCCATTATGGACAAGGTTATCTTCTTTGCGCCTTTTTACGAGCGCGTTGTCGATGAGTACAAGGCGGAACTTTATATCAAAGGCTGGGCAAACATAAGCAAGAAAAATCACCTGCTCCGCTTTATCCCTTCCATGTTCCGTATGAAGAAAGGGGTCCGGGAGTATATGATGGAGACATACAGCGAACTGCATTATACCGCTCCCGATATTTACGACCAGAAAGTGAAAGCCAGTGTGGGCACTTCTTCCGAACTTTGGGAACTGGACGGCCGTTTGCTTGAATACTTCCACATCAATATCTACTCTTCCACCTTGCTGTATGATAAGCTGCTCTCTCCGCTGGCTTCCAATGCAAAGAAATTCTATACCTATTATATAGATTCCATAATGGGTGAAGCGCACAACCGTGAGTTCCGTATCCGTTTTATGCCGAAGAGCAAGAGTTTTCAGCTCGTGGGGGGATACATGGTGGTCAGCGACAATGTGTGGAGTGTGCGCGAGATTCGTTTTTCCGGGCGTTCCGAGATGCTGCGTTTTAATAATCTGGTAAGAATGGGACAGGTGGGGAGCGCTAATGAGTTTTTGCCTGTGCATTTCAACATCGATGCCACATTTCGTCTGCTGGGCAATGTCATCGACGGCAGCTATACGGCGGTACTCGACTATAAGGAGATTAGTCAGAAAGACCCGGCTGTTGTGCGGAACAGGACAAAAAGCAAATATGACCTGTCGGAATCTTATACTCTGCTGACGGATACCAATGCTTACCGGCGTGATACCGCCCACTTCAATAAGCTGCGTCCTATTCCGCTGACTTCGCATGAGAAAAAGCTGTATGAGGACTTCTTCTTGCGCCGTGACACGCTTCTCTATAAGAAAAAGCCCAAGAACAAGCGGCTGGAGTTCTGGGGGCAGATAGGCGATGCGCTGGTAAGCAAGTATACGGTAGACCTTGCCAAAATGGGGAGTGTGCGCTGTTCGCCTCTTATAAACCCTTTGCTGCTGAGTTACAGCAAGAGCAACGGTTTCTCTTACCGTCAGGAATTTAAATACAACCGGCTGTTTAAGGGCGACCGTCTGTTGCGTATCGTTCCCAAGTTAGGTTACAACTTCAAACGGAAGGAGTTTTACTGGTCGGTCAATTCCGATTTCGACTATTGGCCCCGCAAGCGTGCCGCCCTGCATGTCAGCGTGGGTAACGGTAACCGTATCTACAGCAGCGATGTGCTGGACGATTTGAAAGCTATTCCCGACAGTATCTTTGATTTCGACCAGATTCACCTGGACTATTTTAAGGACTTGTATTTGCACATACGCCACAGCTGGGAAATTGTCAACGGTCTGACTCTGGATGTGGGGCTTTCCTTACACAGGCGTACCGAAGTGGAGCGTTCTAAATTCGTTCTTGTCTACCCCGATGCTCCGAATGTGATGTCTGCGGGTGTGTCATCCGTCTATCCGGGATTCGACCCTTCGGTTCTGAAAAAGTTCCGCCACAGTTATAACAGCTTTGCACCCCGTGTACGCCTGACGTGGACTCCCGGTCAGTATTATTATATGAGCGGTGACCGTAAAATCAACCTTCATTCCAAATATCCCACCGTTTCCGTAGACTGGGAGCGCGGTATCAGCGGTGTCATGCATAGCACCGGAAAGTACGAACGTATTGAAGTGGACTTCCAGCACAACATCCCGTTGGGATTGATGCGTGACATTTACTACCGCTTCGGCTGGGGTGCTTTTACGAATCAGAAAGAGCTTTATTTTGTGGATTTCGCCAATCTGGCCCGTTCCAATCTTCCCGTAGGCTGGAATGATGAAATCGGCGGAGTGTTCCAGTTGCTCGACGGGCGTTGGTATAACTCGTCCCGTAAGTACATCCGCGGGCATTTTACGTACGAGGCTCCTTTCCTGCTGCTCCGCCACTTGAAGAAATATACTCAATACGTATTGAATGAACGGTTGTATCTGAACGCTCTGGTGGTTCCCCACCTGAATCCTTATCTTGAGCTTGGGTATGGCATCGGTACGCACATCTTCGATTTCGGCGTTTTTACAGGCTTTGCAAACTGGAAGTACCAGGAAGTAGGGGTTAAGTTTACGTTTGAGTTGTTCAATAGGTAGGTCCGAAAGGCATATTATAAGAATTTATACTTTATCTTTGTGCCAAAATTTTAAGACTATGGGAATTGTAATAGGCATAGACGTAGGTGGAAGCACTACTAAAATCGTAGGACTCAATAAAGGCAAGATACAGTCTCCGATGTTCATAACGGCAGCCGATCCGGTAACTTCCCTGTTCGGAGCGTTCGGCAAGTATATCTATGATAACGGAATCCATTTGTCCGATGTGGAGCAGGTGATGCTGACCGGTGTGGGCAGTGCGTTTGTGGACAGCCCGCTTTACGGACTTCCCACCCGCAAGACGGATGAGTTCATAGCCAACGGACTCGGGGCGCGCCATGCCACGGACATCGACCGGCTGATAGTTGTCAGCATGGGAACAGGCACCTCCTTTGTAAGAATCAACGGGGATGAAATACAGCATATCGGCGGTATGGGTATCGGTGGCGGAACCTTACAGGGACTTTCGCGGCTGTTGCTCAAAACACACGACATTCATCAGGTTGCCGGTTTGGCGGCAAAAGGCGATGTGACCCGCGTCAATCTGCAAATCGGCGATATCTGTAACAACGCATTGCCCGACCTGCCCGTATCCGCTACCGCTTCATTGTTCGGAAAGGCCGACAGTAACGCCTCACCGGAAGACATTGCCTGCGGCATCATTTATACCGTGCTCCAGACTATCGGCGGTGCGGCTGTGCTTTCCGCCCTGAACAGTCCGGTAAAGGACTTTGTGCTGATAGGTAATCTTACCCAGTTGCCGCAATGCCGGGAAGTGTTTCCGAAGATGGAAAGCATTTATCATGTGCGTTTCCATATCCCGCCCTATGCGGAATACCGCACGGCCATAGGGGCGGCTTTGGCATATGTCAAGGAGAATTCTACCATATAATAAGGTGTAAATCTTTAGAAATCGGGCATAAAGACCGGATATTTTCAGAAAGAACTTTTTGTCATTCAAGAAAATACTCCTATCTTTGCGCCCGATTTAATATGAGTCAACATAAAGTCTCACTTAATTAACGAGTTAAACAATTTATTTATTAATGGAAAATTTAAAAAATGTTGCTCCCATTGAGGACTTCAACTGGGATGCTTACGAAAACGGTGAAACCGTAACAAACGTAAGTCACGAAGACTTGGAAAAGGCGTATGACAACACGCTGAACAAAGTTAACGACCGCGAGGTAGTTGACGGAACCGTAATCGCAATGAACAAGCGTGAAGTAGTTGTGAACATCGGTTACAAATCAGACGGTATCATTCCTTTGAATGAATTCCGCTACAATCCCGACCTGAAAGTAGGTGATACGGTAGAAGTGTACATCGAAAACCAGGAAGACAAGAAGGGACAGCTGGTTCTGTCTCACCGCAAAGCTCGTGCTACCCGTTCTTGGGATCGCGTTAACGCTGCTTTGGAAAATGAAGAAATTATCAAGGGTTACATCAAGTGCCGCACTAAGGGTGGTATGATTGTCGACGTATTCGGTATCGAAGCATTCTTGCCGGGTTCTCAAATCGACGTTAAGCCTATCCGCGACTACGATGTATTCGTTGGCAAGACTATGGAATTCAAGGTTGTTAAAATCAATCAGGAATTCAAGAATGTCGTTGTATCTCACAAGGCTCTTATCGAGGCTGAACTGGAACAACAGAAGAAAGAAATCATCGGTAAACTCGAAAAAGGACAAGTTCTCGAAGGTACCGTTAAGAATATCACATCCTACGGTGTATTCATCGACCTGGGTGGCGTAGACGGTTTGATTCACATCACAGACCTCTCTTGGGGCCGCGTCAGCGATCCGAAAGAAGTGGTTGAACTCGACCAGAAGCTCAACGTCGTTATCCTCGACTTCGATGATGAGAAGAAGCGTATCGCTCTCGGCTTGAAGCAGCTGACTCCGCATCCTTGGGATGCTCTCGATCCTAACTTGAAGGTAGGTGACCACGTGAAGGGTAAAGTTGTCGTTATGGCCGACTACGGTGCATTCATCGAAATCGCTCCGGGTGTTGAAGGTCTGATTCACGTATCCGAAATGTCTTGGTCACAACACTTGCGTTCTGCACAGGACTTCATGAAGGTAGGTGACGAAGTTGAGGCTGTAGTTCTGACTCTGGACCGCGAAGAACGTAAGATGTCTTTGGGTATCAAACAGCTGAAACAAGATCCATGGGAAACTATCGAAGAAAAGTATCCTGTAGGTTCCAAGCACACTGCAAAAGTTCGTAACTTCACTAACTTCGGTGTATTCGTAGAAATCGAAGAAGGTGTTGACGGCTTGATTCACATCTCTGACCTGTCTTGGACTAAGAAGGTTAAACATCCTTCAGAATTCACTCAAATCGGTGCGGACATCGATGTACAGGTATTGGAAATCGACAAGGAAAACCGTCGTTTGAGCCTCGGTCACAAGCAACTCGAAGAGAATCCTTGGGATGTATTTGAAACTGTATTCACAGTAGGTTCTGTACACGAAGGTACTATCATCGAAATGCTGGACAAGGGTGCAGTTGTTGCTCTGCCTTATGGCGTAGAAGGTTTCGCTACTCCGAAACACCTCGTTAAGGAAGACGGCTCACAGGCTCAGTTGGACGAGAAGCTCGAATTCAAAGTTATCGAGTTCAACAAGGACGCTAAGCGTATCATCCTGTCTCACAGCCGCATCTTCGAAGATGTAGCCAAGGCTGAAGAAAGAGCAGAAAAGAAAGCTGCCAAGAAGTCTTCCGGTAAGAGAGAAGAAGCTCCTGCTTCTATCCAAAACCAGGCTGCTTCTACAACTTTGGGCGACATCGACGCTCTGGCTGCTTTGAAAGAGCAAATGGAAGCCGGAAAGAAGTAATTACTTCTCCATATAAATAAGGTAAGGGTGCTTGTGGCAAACACAAGTGCCCTTTCTTTTTAGGCAGGCTCTTAATTTCTTACCCATAATCTGTGCAATCTGTGATGATTACCCTTATCTTTGCACCATCATGGAGAAATTCGAACTACATATTCTCGGCTCCGGTTCGGCATTGCCCACCACCCGCCATTTTCCTACTTCGCAGGTAGTGAACTTACGTGACAAGCTTTTTATGATAGACTGTGGAGAAGGCGCACAGTTGCAATTCCGAAAGTCACGCCTCAAATTCTCGCGTTTGAACCGTATCTTCATCTCCCACCTGCACGGCGACCACTGTTTCGGGCTACTGGGACTGATATCCACGCTTAATCTTTTGGGGCGTACGGCCGACCTGCATATACACTCTCCCAAAGGTTTGGAAGAACTTCTTACGCCGATGCTTGCATTCTTCAATCATCAGATGACCTATAAAATCTTCTTCCACGCGTTCGAGACGAAAGAAGCCGCCTTGATTTATGAAGATCGGTCGCTTACGGTGACAACCATTCCTTTGCGGCATCGCATGCCTTGCTGCGGTTTTCTGTTTGCCGAGAAGCCGCGCCTCAATCATATCCTGCGCGACATGATAGACTTCTATCAAGTGCCGGTGTACGAGCTGAACCGTATCAAGAACGGTGCGGATTACGTTACGCCGGAAGGAGAGGTGATACCCAATGCCCGTCTCACCCGTCCCTCGGCTGCCCCGCGGCGTTATGCCTATTGTTCGGATACGATTTATCTTCCTTCCATAACGGAACAGATAAAAGGAGTGGATTTGCTTTTCCATGAGGCCACTTTTGCCGAAGATGCCGCCCCGCGTGCCAAAGAAACGTTCCATACCACCGCTTCGCAAGCCGCACGGATAGCCCGCGATGCGGAAGTGAAGAAGCTGTTGATAGGTCATTTCTCCGCCCGTTATGACGATGAGCAGGTATTGCTGGATGAGGCGCGCGCTGTCTTTCCGGACACGCAGTTGGCCAAAGAAACGCTTTGTATATCGGTGTGAATCGGAATTTTGCTATCTTTGCTGACGTATAAATATTATAAGTATGCAAGATATAATAAACGGACGTTGCGGCTGGTGCGGAACGGATGAACTGTATGTGAAGTACCACGATGAGGAGTGGGGAAGATTGGTGACCGATGACAGGACGCTGTTTGAGTTTCTTGTATTGGAGAGTTCCCAAGCCGGACTGAGCTGGATCACAATCCTCAAAAAGCGCGAGGGATACCGTAAAGCCTTTTGCAACTTCGATGCCGGACAAGTGGCGCAAATGACTGATGAGGACGTTGAGCGTCTGATGCAGTTTGAGGGTATTGTGCGGAACCGTCTGAAAATCAAATCGACCATTACGAACGCAAGGCTGTTCCTTGCCGTGCAGAAGGAGTTCGGCAGCTTTTATAACTACACCCTTTCATTCTTCCCCGACGGGAAGCCTATCGTGAATACCGTTCACTCATTGAGCGATATTCCTGTATCATCGCCCCAATCCGATGCCATGAGCAAGGACATGAAAAAACGGGGATTCAAGTTCTTCGGGAGCACGATTTGCTACGCGCATTTGCAGGCAGCAGGCTTTGTCAACGACCATCTGGCAGAATGTATCTGCCGCCAAGTCTAAGAGGAGCATTAAACAAACGAATCGGCAATATGCTTTTGTGCCTGCCGGGCTTTTTGCCTCTTGCGGATGGCTTTTCGTTTTTAATTTTCTATCTTTGCGTAGAGAAAAGATATAAATGTGAATAGACTATATGAACCCTTCTTATAACGAACGCGAAGTGCTGGCGCTTCTTCAGGAAGAGAGTACGCAGAAGCGGGGATTTGAGATGATTGTGGCGCAATACAGCGAGCAGTTATACTGGCAAATCCGGCGCATGGTGCTTTCGCATGAGGATGCCAACGACTTGCTTCAGAATACCTTCGTCAAGGCATGGCTCAATATCGATTATTTCCGGGCAGAGGCCAAACTCTCCACCTGGCTCTACCGCATCGCCCTGAACGAATGCCTTACTTTCCTGAACAAACAGCGGGCGGCGAGCACCGTGTCGTTGGACGCTCCCGAAGCCGACACCCTTCAGAAGCTGGAGAGCGATCCTTACTTTTCGGGCGACAAAGCTCAGATGGCCTTGCAGAAAGCGTTGCTCACCTTGCCCGAAAAGCAACGCATGGTGTTCAACCTGAAGTACTACCAGGAAATGAAATACGAGCAGATGTCCGATATTTTCGGTACTTCGGTGGGGGCTTTGAAAGCGTCCTACCACCATGCCGTAAAAAAAATAGAGAAGATATTGGGAGAAGAAGATTAAACCTTTAACGTGAAAAAAAGTCTAACCAAACAGAAAGGAGAAGAGCTTATGAAAGAAGAAGACAACATACTCAAGAAAGTAGGGACGGAGAATGCTTTCCGTGTTCCCGAAGGATATTTTGAGAATTTCACTTCGGAGCTGATGAACCGTCTGCCCGAAAAGGAGAAACTTGCCTTCGAACAGAAAGAGCCTACGATGTGGGAGAGAGTGAAACCCTGGGCCTATATGGCAGCTATGTTTGTAGGTGCGGCATTGATTATCCGCGTGGCTTCCTCTGACCGTACGCCGGCTGCAACCGACCGCATGGCTGCCGACGAAACGGAAACCGAAATGGAATATATCAACATGGCGGTGGATAACTCCATGCTTGACGACTACTCATTGTATGTATATCTGGCCGATTCCGATGCCGAATAAGCCGTAGAGAACTTTAACCGATTGAAAAAAGAAATGAAAAAGCTGATTGTTTTATTAGTAATGATGTGCAGTCTGGCACCCGTATTGCGGGCAGCGGACGGATGCAACCAACGTTTGTCGCCTGCTGAGTTCCGTGCCAGACAAAAAGCATATATCACAGAAAAAGCCGGATTGACCAAGGAAGAGGCAGCCAGGTTCTTTCCTCTTTATTTTGAATTGCAGGACAAGAAAAAAGAGCAGAATGACAAGGCGTGGAGTCTGATTCGTCAGGGAAAGGACGAAAAGACCACCGAAGCCCAATATGATGTGATTATGGAAGGCGTGTACGATGCCCGTATCGCTGCCGACCGTTTGGACAAGACTTATTTTGCGAAGTTCAAGAAGATATTGTCTGCCAAGAAACTTTATCTGGTGCAGAAAGCCGAGATGCGTTTTCACCGGGAATTGCTGAAAGGGATGCGGCATAATGACAACAAAGATAAGGCGTCGAAACCCCAGTCGGGCAAGAAATGAAAAAGGATATATGTCCGGATTGAAAATTGTGCGGGTGCGTCAAAACTAAAATGACTGTTCTGAACAGTTACAGGTTGTAACTGTTCCTTTAAAAGGAGAGTGTGTCCAAATACACTTGATGATTTCTTTCGGACGCGGAATTACACGGATTTATTTTATCTTTTTCCGTGAAATCCATGTAATTCCGTGCCTGAAAAGAAACAGATAGTAAGTGAATTTCAGTTTCCTTTCTTTTCCAATGCTTTGGCTTCTTCCCATAATTTATCCATTTCTTCCAGCGTCATGTCGTGCAGGTTTCTGCCTTCCTTGATGCTATGTGCTTCCACATAGTTGAAGCGGCGGATAAACTTCTGGTTGGTATGCTCCAGTGCATTGTCCGGATTTATTTTATACAGGCGTGCGGCATTGATAAGGCTGAACATTACGTCACCGAATTCCTCTTCTGCTTTCTGCTTGTCCATGCGGGCCACTTCGGCTTGGAATTCTCCGATTTCTTCTTTTACTTTATCCCACACCTGTTCCCGTTCTTCCCAGTCGAAACCCACGTTGCGGGCTTTGTCCTGAATGCGGTATGCCTTGATGAGCGAGGGCAGGGCGGCGGGCACACCGCTCAACACCGTTTTGTTGCCCCCTTTTTCCTTGAGTTTCAACTGTTCCCAGTTTTCGGATACCTGTCCGGCAGTCTCCGCTTTCACATCACCGAATACGTGGGGATGGCGGAAGATAAGCTTTTCACATAAGCGGTCGCATACATCCTTTATGTCGAAATCGCCGGTTTCCGAACCTATCTTGGCATAGAAAGCCACGTGGAGCAGCACGTCTCCCAGTTCTTTGCAAATATCCTGCTTATCGTCGCGCATCAGGGCATCGCATAGTTCATAAGTCTCTTCAATGGTATTGGGACGCAGGCTTTCGTTGGTCTGCTTCTTGTCCCAGGGACATTTCACACGCAGTTCGTCGAGTATGTCGAGGAAGCGGCCGAAGGCTTCCATCTGTTCCTTTCTTGTATGTTGCATGAGTTATTTTTTAATTAAACATTATTGACGCAAAGATACTGTTTTTCTTCCATTCCTCATACGAAATCAGCAGACCTACCACTTCCGAGTAGTTTTTCCGTCCGCTTTCTATCTTGTTTCCTTTCAGGTATAAGTCGTATATCCGGTCCTGAATGCGGCCGATTACAGGATTGTATTTCTTCATCCAGTACTCGCTGTTCTTCTTTGCCAGTCCGATAATCTCCGGACGTATGCGCCGGAAGAGCTGCGCGTATTCCTCTTCAGCCATGAGCCGGCGGGCGTTGTTCAGGACATGCGGCAGTACGGAAAGGTAACCGCTGAAGCGGATGGCCTGCACTTGCGAGCGTGTACATACCTGATAGGCGTAGAAATTGGCTTCCGCCTCGCTGGTGATACCCAATAAGTGGGCAAGCTCGTGGGCGTAAGTAGCCGGATATTGCGAGGGGAGCAAGTCGCCGTTCAGGGTGAACTCGCAGAAGAAAGGTCCCATGCTGCCGGTGACGCCTACCATGGAAATCAGTGGGGTGAATAGCATCGTCTTTGCGCGGGGTGTTTGATGGAAGGGGCGGTGAACGCCTAAGGAGTCACCGATTTGATTATATACCCGTACGCTTTCACGGCAGACCAGCTCTTTTTCGACCGACGTAATATCGGTGTAAGAGCTGTTCAGATTCTCGATGTAGCTGTCTGTAAAACTCCGAAAATTATCAGGAGTATAGGCGGTGTAAGGAATGCGCGTCCGCTCGTAAAAGTTTTTTTGCGAGTAATTCAGTCCCCATGCCAGATAGAACCATACGTACACCCATAGAAGATATTTTACATCTTTCTGCAGGATACGGTTCCATTTCTGTTTGCGGATGCAGTGTGCGTAAACAGGGTAGAGAAGTACGCCGGCGATACTTAGCGCAATGAACAGGTCGCCGATGGCGAAAGGCACAAGCCGGGAGAAGGACGAAAGTACCCGGGCGATGGGAGGGTATACGTACATGGCGTAGGCATCTCCCAAACCGGGTACTGTCTGCACGCACAATACGAGCAACAAAAAAAATATCAAAAGTAATGACTTGCCTCTGAATCTCACTCCTGCTATTGTTATGCTACGCTTCATTCTATTCTTCTTTTTGGAGCCCGTGCCGGTTTCCTGCCTTCGGTGCTGTTGTTTCTCCCTGTGGGAACGGGAGTTTCACGCGGTGGATACTCCGGTTTCCTTACGTGGAAACTGCTGTTTCCTTACGTAGACACTGTCGTTTCCCTGCGTGTATACTCCTGTTTCCTTGCGTGGAAACTTCCGGTTTCGGTAGCCGAAGCCGAAGCGGCACCGGGTGCTTGTTACGGCAACTCCGTATAAAATTATCATTTGTAAAGCAAAGGTATGTAATTCTTTTCATTGCTTTTGCCGGATAAAGCTATTAATTTATTAATTTTGCGCCCATTATAACAAAATATAGATTTTAGAAACATGGAATTAGCAAGTAAGTACAATCCCGCTGACGTAGAGGGAAAGTGGTACCAGTATTGGTTAGACCACAAATTATTCAGTTCTAAACCCGATGGTCGTGAGCCCTACACCATCGTCATTCCGCCCCCTAACGTCACCGGTGTGCTCCACATGGGACACATGCTTAATAATACCATCCAAGATATCCTTGTACGCCGTGCCCGTATGGAAGGCAAGAACGCCTGCTGGGTTCCGGGTACGGACCATGCTTCCATTGCCACCGAAGCCAAGGTTGTGAACAAGCTTGCCGCGCAGGGCATCAAGAAAACAGACCTTACCCGCGACGAATTCCTGAAGCATGCCTGGGAATGGACGGACGAGCACGGCGGCATCATCCTGAAACAGCTCCGTAAGCTGGGTGCTTCCTGCGACTGGGACCGTACTGCCTTTACCATGGACGAGAAACGCAGCGAAAGCGTGCTCAAAGTATTCGTAGACCTTTACAACAAGGGACTGATTTATCGTGGCGTGCGTATGGTGAACTGGGACCCGAAGGCTCTCACCGCCCTTAGCGACGAGGAAGTCATCTACAAGGAGGAACATAGCAAACTGTACTATCTGAGATATTACGTTGCCGATGATGATATGTCAGGTGAGACGGGAGCCGAAGGCGAAGTCGTTCATCGTGACGCCGCCGGCAAGCGTTATGCCGTGGTAGCCACTACGCGTCCCGAAACAATCATGGGTGATACGGCGATGTGTATCAACCCTGCCGACCCGAAGAACCAATGGCTGAAAGGCAAGAAAGTGATTGTGCCGCTGGTGAACCGCGTTATTCCTGTTATCCAGGATGATTATGTAGACGTGGAGTTCGGTACGGGCTGTCTGAAGGTAACTCCTGCACACGACGTCAACGACTATATGCTGGGCGAGAAATACAACCTGCCTGCCATCGACATCTTCAACGACAACGGTACGCTGAGCGAAGCAGCCGGACTGTACGTAGGAATGGACCGCTTCGATGTACGCGAGCAGATTGAGAAAGACCTGCAGGGTGCCGGGTTGCTGGAAAAGGTGGAAGCCTATACCAATAAGGTCGGTTTCTCCGAACGTACCAATGTGGCAATCGAGCCGAAGCTCTCCATGCAGTGGTTCCTCAAGATGCAGCACTTTGCCGATATGGCTCTGCCCCCGGTGATGAATGATGACTTGAAATTCTACCCTGCCAAATATAAAAATACCTATAAGAACTGGCTGGAGAACATCAAGGATTGGTGTATCAGCCGCCAGTTGTGGTGGGGACACCGCATTCCCGCTTACTTCCTGCCGGAAGGCGGATATGTGGTGGCAGCCACTCCCGAAGAGGCCTTGAAGCTGGCACAGGAAAAGACCGGAAATCCTGCCCTTAAAATAGAGGATTTGCGTCAGGACGAGGATTGTCTCGACACCTGGTTTTCTTCCTGGTTGTGGCCTATCTCCCTGTTCGACGGTATCCTGAATCCGGGCAACGAAGAAATCAACTATTATTATCCTACCAGCGACCTGGTAACGGGGCCGGATATTATCTTCTTCTGGGTGGCGCGCATGATTATGGCAGGGTATGAATACGAAGGTAAGATGCCGTTCAAGAACGTTTACTTTACGGGTATTGTCCGCGACAAGCTGGGACGCAAGATGTCCAAATCGCTCGGCAATTCACCCGACCCGCTTGACCTGATAGACCGCTACGGTGCCGATGGTGTGCGTATGGGTATGATGCTTTCGGCTCCTGCCGGCAACGACATCCTTTTTGACGATGCGCTTTGCGAACAGGGACGTAACTTCAACAATAAGATATGGAATGCTTTCCGCCTGGTTAAGGGCTGGGAAGTGAGTGAGGAAGTGCCTGTGCCGGAAGCTGCCGAACTGGCTATGCGCTGGTTCGAGTCCAAACAGAATGCCGTGGCTGCCGAATTGGCAGACCTGTTCGGCAAGTATCGTTTGAGCGAAGCATTGATGGCGGTGTACAAGCTCTTCTGGGATGAGTTCTCTTCCTGGTATCTGGAGATGATTAAGCCTGCTTACGGACAGCCCATCAACAAGAAGGTGTACGATACGACTATCGGTTTCTTCGATAATCTGTTGCATCTGCTGCACCCGTTCATGCCGTTCATCACCGAAGAGTTGTGGCAGCACATCGTCGACCGTAAGGATGGAGAAAGCCTTATGGTAAGCCCTATCTCCATGTCGACGGAAGTGGACGAGGCTTTTGTACAGCAGTTCGAGGTGGTGAAAGAGGTTATCAGTAATGTACGTTCTATCCGTTTGCAGAAGAACATCGCCCAAAAAGAACCGTTGGAATTACAGGTTGTCGGTGAAAACCCGGTGGCTGCTTTCGATGCTGTCATTATCAAGATGTGCAACCTTTCTGCCGTAACCGCAGTTGAGGCTAAGGCCGACGGCGCTGCCGCTTTCATGGTAGGCACAACGGAATTTGCCGTTCCTTTGGGCAACATGATTGATGTGGAAGCCGAAATAGCCCGTATGGAAGCTGAATTGAAGCATAAGGAAGGCTTCCTGCAAGGCGTTCTGAAGAAACTGAGTAACGAGAAGTTCGTGAATAATGCTCCTGCTGCCGTTATCGAAATGGAACGCAAGAAACAGGAGGACGCGGAGAGTATCATCAGCTCACTGAGAGAAAGTATTGCCGCTTTGAAGAAAGCGTAAGACAGTATCTCCGATATAAAAGAAAGGTCCGGACTCAATAAAGTCCGGACCTTTTTTATGTACGTTGTACGATTCGTATATGATTCGTTATTTCTCCAGTAAGTCTTTTAGGAAAGCATCCAACTCCTCATCCAATCCCTTCAGCAGCTCTTCGTTTACCAGCAGGGTGTCATCGTCCAGCAACAAGAGTTCGGCTATGGTTTCCTTGTCGTCATCTACCAATACGAAAGAGAAAGGCTTCATGATGGTCAGCTTGTCAAAAGCACCCCGGTTCTTGAGGTTGCAGAGCAGATTGCTCAGGATGCGTTCCATGTTTTCGTAGAAATCATCGCCTTCGTATGTCATCCATTCTTCTATGGTGGTACTGGCGAGTTCTTTGTCATCATCATCGAATATGGAAAATTCGCCCGAACTTTGGTTGGCTTGCAGATGGATATCCGTAACGACTGTCTGCTCACAACCGCAAGCGTACTTGCCGATTGCCTGTTTGATAGTTTCTTCGAGAAGAGATAATGCCGGTTGACTGAGTTTCATAATTGCTTTTCTTTACTTAATGGATGTTCAAAGGTATAAAAAAAACAATTACATTTACAGTATTTGACTAAAAATCATTATTAAATCGCTGCATTTGCATATTTAGGCGCGATAAGCCTTCTTTCCGTTCCTTTAATTCGGTGGCGTAAAGTGTTGTAAGGACGTAGTAGGGGATATCCGCTTTGCCAAGGTGAGTCAAACCTTTTTTATCCACGCCGTCTACGATACGTGCTTCGGCTTGCGCTTTCAACGCCCAGTCGAGAGCGGCGGCAATACTGTCCTGCATTTCATAGCCGACAGCAAGGTTATAGGCTGCCTGCATCTTTTTCTTTCCTTTTTGGGTGGCGTAGGTTTGCTTCCATAGCCCGATGGCTGTGTTCCATTGCTTGTCCCGAGCATATACGGCGGCATCGCGCATGTTTACGGAACCGCCGCAGAACAGATAGCGGTTGGCGGTTTTCCAATACGGCAGCAGTTTTTTTACCGGTATGGTTCCGGCAAAATCAGAAGCTTGTTTTATCAGTTCTTCTTCACTGATGAGGTTGCTTTGTACAAAGGGACCGTTTCCGGTTTCTTCCCAGAAAATGCTGTCGTTAGCGTTGATTGTAGCCATAGGGGTACTGCGGTTGGGCAGGTAAATCCTGACAGTAGGATATATCCGGGCATCTACCGTGCCGTAATAAATGCCCCAGTCGCGCATGTACTTTATTTTGCGGACAGAGCGTATCTGTACGTTTTCCAATGCGATGAGGAAATCTACGTCCAAGTCATGCACCAACCGGTTTGTTTCTTCTTGTGACAGCGCTCCTTCGCGAGGAGTGACATCGTGGGCACGTAAGGCCGAATCGCAGATAACCACTTCGTTGAAGTAGTTCTCGTGGGCAAGGGCTTCGGCAAGGGATTCCGTGGCAATAGCGGCATTGCCGTTGTAATAATCTGTTTTGCTGGCTATCTCAAAATCGTCTTTTTTCTTCTCTTTGGCAAGAATAGGCTTGTTGTCCGGAACTTCAGGCATGTTATTGACAATGGCTACCCGTTTCAAACTCGGTGGGAAACTTACATCCGCCGGTAACATATAATCTATGGCAAGCGGTTCGACGGTTTGGCAACCCGCCAAAAACATCAAACAAGACAGTAACAGGTAATAAGAGTATTTAGTCATAGTCTTTTATTCTTAGTTCTGAAAAACAAAAGTAATCTTTTACTTGAATAAATAAAAGCCTCGAACAGTTTTTAACCGTTCGAGGCTCTTATTATAGTGATTAGCGATTAGTGGTTAGTGGCTAGTGGTTAAGATTGGTACTCAATGAACCCTTAATCACTAACCACTAATTGCTATTTTATGCATTCTTTCCGTGACAGTTCTTGTACTTTTTACCGCTTCCGCACGGACAAGGGTCGTTACGTCCCACCGTCTTTTCTACGCGGATAGGTTCGCGTTTCTGCTGTTCGCGCGTATCTTGCTGGGCGGCGGCTTGCTGGTTTGGGTCGGTCAGGTCTTGCTTTTGCTCGCGATACTTGCTTAAATCCTGACGTTGTTCGGGAGCTGCCTGACGAACTTCCTGCGGTTCCTGTACCGGGATTTGTCCGCGCATCAGGATGGAAACTGTCTGATTGTTTATCTTGTCTACCATTGTATCGAACAGGTTTACAGACTCCAGCTTGTAAATTAACAGCGGGTCTTTCTGTTCGTAGCTGGCATTCTGTACAGAGTGTTTCAAGTCATCCAGTTCGCGCAGGTTCTCTTTCCATGCTTCATCGATGACATGCAGCAGGATAGACTTCTCAAACGCTTTCACTACTTCCTTGCATTCGCTTTCATAAGCGGCTTTCAGGTTGCAGGAGATGTTATACATGCGCTTGCCGTCTGTAATGGGAATCAGGATGTTTTCGTACATGTGTCCTTGATTCTCGTATACCTGCTTGATAACCGGATAAGCGATTTGTGCCATACGTTCGGTTTTGCGTTTGAAAAGTTCCATGGCAGCATCGAAAGCCTTATCGGCAAGTTTCTCCTTTTTCTCGTTACGGAACTCCTCTTCCGTGAACGGAGTTTCCATGGCAAGTGTCTGGAGAAGATCCATCTTGCAGTCTTCATAGGTAGGAGCTTCGATCGCATTGACACAACGGTCCCAAATCATGTTCACAATGTCCATGCCGATACGTTCGCCCATCAAAGCGTGGCGGCGTTTGGTGTAGACTACGGTACGCTGTTTGTTCATCACATCGTCGTATTCCAGCAGGCGTTTACGGATACCGAAGTTGTTTTCTTCCACTTTCTTCTGTGCACGTTCGATAGACTTGGAAATCATGCTGTGCTCAATCATTTCGCCTTCCTTGAAACCGAGCTTGTCCATAACGCCGGCAATACGGTCGGAAGAGAACAGACGCATCAGGTCGTCTTCCAAAGAGACGAAGAATACGGATGAACCGGGGTCACCTTGACGTCCGGCACGACCACGCAACTGGCGGTCTACACGGCGCGATTCGTGACGCTCCGTACCGATAATGGCAAGACCGCCCGCAGCTTTTACTTCCGGGCTCAGCTTGATGTCCGTACCACGACCCGCCATATTAGTGGCAATGGTTACGGCGCAACTCAAACCGGCTTTGGCTACGATGTCGGCTTCCTTCTGGTGCAGCTTCGCATTCAGTACGCTGTGCTCGATATGGCGCATAGTCAGCATCTTGCTCAGCATTTCGGAGATTTCAACGGAAGTAGTACCCACCAGGACAGGACGTCCAGCTGCCACCATTTTCTCAATCTCTTCGATAACGGCTTTATATTTTTCGCGTTTGGTCTTGTAAACGCGGTCGTTCATATCGTTGCGGGCAATGGGGCGGTTGGTCGGGATAACGACTACATCCAGTTTGTAGATGTCCCAAAGTTCGCCTGCTTCCGTTTCGGCAGTACCGGTCATACCGGACAGCTTGTGATACATACGGAAGTAATTTTGCAGCGTAATCGTTGCAAAGGTCTGTGTGGCGGCTTCCACTTTCACGCCTTCTTTGGCTTCGATGGCCTGATGCAAGCCGTCGGAGTAGCGGCGGCCTTCCATGATACGACCGGTGAACTCATCGACGATCTTAACCTCGCCGTTGGTGACCACGTACTGCTTATCGCGGTGGAACATGTACTGGGCCTTCAGCGCCTGCTGCAGGTGGTTGACCAGCTGGCCGGAGAGATCGGCATAGATGTCATCGATACCCAGGCGGCGCTCGATCTTCTTAAGACCGCGCTCGGTGGCGGCGATAGTGTGCTTGGCCTCGTCCATGACGTAGTCGCCCGTGGGCTCGACGTCCTCGGTGGCGGTGAGCATGTCGTGCGACACGTCCTCACCGCGCTCAAGGCCGCGCACGGCACGCGCGAAGTCCTTGTAGGTGCTGGCGGACTTGGTGCCGGCGCCCGAGATGATGAGCGGGGTACGCGCCTCGTCGATCAGGATGGAGTCAACCTCGTCGACGATGGCGTAGTTGTGGCCGCGCTGCACACGCTGCTCGGGGCGGTTAACCATGTTATCGCGCAGGTAATCGAAACCGAACTCGGAGTTGGTGCCGTACGTGACGTCGGCCTGGTAGGCCGGACGCTTGAGCTCGAGCGGCATGTTGTTCTGGAGCAGACCGACGGTCATGCCCAGGTACTTGTAGATGCGGCCCATCCACTCGGAGTCGCGCTTTGCCAGGTAATCGTTGACGGTTACGATATGCACGCCCTCTCCCGCCAGGGCGTTGAGGTAGGCGGGCAGGGTGGCCACCAGGGTCTTGCCCTCGCCGGTCTTCATCTCGGCGATGTGGCCCTCGTGCAGTGCCATGGCGCCAATGAGCTGCACGTCAAAGTGGCGCATACCCATGGTGCGCTTGGAAGCCTCACGCACGGTGGCAAAGGCCTCGGGGAGCATGTCGTCGAGCGACTCACCGTTGGCGTAACGCTCGCGGAACTTATCGGTCTGGGCGCGGAGTTCCTCCTCGGTCATCTTCTCAAACTGGGGCTCAAGACCGTTGATCTGGTCGACGATCTTGTAGTAGCGCTTAAGGTCCTTATCGGATCCAAAGGACAGCAGCTTTGACATGAATCCCATGTGGTTTTCCTTTTTGGCCATCGCCCACGCCATGCAGCCTTGGGCGAGTTAAACACAGATAAATGTACTTTAGCCAAACAAGGCGCGGCCTATACGGTCGACCTCGACCGCCACGTAATAACTACGACCAACCTGCCACAATGGGACAGGTTAATTTTGGAGGGTTTATCTGGGCAAACGCCGCCTCTCCGCCATTTGATGCCATGGGGACAGGTTAGTTTGCACTAATCAAAAAGAAAAGGGGCGTGCACCCAAAT
>ENA-OPDE01000366-OPDE01000366.1-human-gut-metagenome-genome-assembly--contig:-NODE-366-length-26900-cov-3.638778_pt1 | contig 26900 bp, 23 predicted proteins | sample MGYA00241261_ERZ501502 | MGnify/ENA primary metagenome ERZ501502 (study PRJEB25962, sample SAMEA2042450) | human gut metagenome | biome: human gut; feature: human-associated habitat; material: faeces... | reverse complement strand
TGGCGATTATGGGCGGTATTTTTGTTGTTGAAACACTGTCCGTGATGATTCAAACAACGTATTTCAGGCTCTCGGGTGGTAAAAGAATTTTCTTGATGGCGCCGATTCATCATCACTTTGAGTTGAAGGGATGGAAAGAAACGCAGGTGGTTACACGTTTTTGGATTATCACCTTCATCCTCGTACTGATCGGTTTGTCGACGTTAAAGATTCGTTAAAAAGGCGAAGATTATGCAACAGAAAGCCTTGGTGGTCGGTTTAGGAGCTTCGGGAGAAGCTTGCACGAAATTTTTGCTTAAACGGCAATGGCAAGTCCGAGCGACGGATACTCGAAGCGAGCCGCCGGCGCTTTCTCGCCTATCCGATACTGAGGGCTTTAGCTTTGTTTCTTTGCAAGAGGCTCAAGCTCAATTAAAAGATTGCAATCTGTTGGTAATGTCTCCGGGAATCAGTCCTTGGCATTCTGCGGTTACTCCATTGGTGAGGTCGGCTCAATCTTTGGGAATCGAAATAGTTGGCGAGATCGAACTTTTTGCCAGAGAGCTGCTTCGACTGAAAAGTGAAAAGGCTTATGAACCGAAAGTGATTGCCGTCACCGGCACCAATGGTAAGACTACGACGACGGTGTTGACAACGAAAATGGCGGCCGCTTCCGGCCTGAAAGCTGTCGCGGCAGGCAATATTGGTCCAAATGCAGTTACAGAACTGGATCGTTATTTGGAAAGTGGAGAATTGCCGGATGTTTGGGTGCTGGAGCTGTCTAGTTTCCAATTGGAGACAACCTCCTCGCTTGCGCCGGATGCCGCCGCGCTTTTAAACATTACCCAAGATCATTTGGATTGGCACGGCGGAATGAATGAGTATGTTGCGGCCAAAGGGAAAATTTTTGCTCACGAAAAAACAGCAAGAATTTTAAATCGTGACGATACAACGGTGATGAATTTTGCAGCGCATGACAGAAAAGTTTTTACTTTCGGTGCAACAGAACCGCAGCATCCCAATGAATGGGGATTGGTGAAAGAAGACGGCATCGTTTGGCTTGCCTTTAATGAAGATGATTCTGTGCAACTGACCAAGCGCAAAGTTCTGGAGGGGCACGTTTTACAACGTTTGATGCCGGAAGACGCTTTGCACATCCGGGGGCGCCACAACAGCATGAACGCATTGGCGGCCTTGGCACTTATTTACGCTGCGGGTTTGCCCATTAGCGATGCATTGCGGGCGCTGGCTCAATATAGAGGTGAACCGCATCGAGTTGAATATGTCATGACCGTAAATGGGGTTGACTACATCGACGATAGCAAGGGAACCAATGTTGGCGCAACCGTCGCAGCTCTTGAAGGGCTAGGGGCTAACGGAACAAAATTAGTTGTCATTTTAGGTGGCGATGGAAAAGGACAAGATTTTTCACCAATCGCAGATTCCATGGGTAAACACGCTCGTGCCGCCGTTTTGATCGGTCGTGACGCGCCTTTGATTGAGAAAGCTTTGCAAAGCGCAGAGTACCCGATTATTCACGCCAAGGACATGCCGCAAGCGGTTCAGAAAGCGTCTGAATTAGCTCAGCCTCATGATTGTGTATTGTTATCCCCTGCTTGCGCCAGTTGGGATATGTTTAAAGACTATGCACAGCGTTCGGCTATCTTTATTGCCAGTGCTAAGGCTTTAGCCGGTGATACTCAGCAATGATCAGCATTAAGAATTTTTTTCAAAATCGTAATAAAAAACATGAGGACTGGTCATCTCGGAGCTCTTTTGCAACCATTTCTTCGATTGACTACAGTGTTATAGCTGTCATTTTGGCCCTTCTGATTTTAGGGCTCATCATGGTTTATTCGGCTTCTATTTCACTGGGTGACTCACCGAAATACCAGACTTCAGAGGGCTACTTTGCCGTTCGTCACGCCATTTATATTGTGATTGGATTAATGGCGGCTTTTTTCGTTTTTAAAGTCCCGTTATCTCGTTGGTATCCCCTTAGTTACCCTTTGGGGCTGTTTGGCATTTTGCTCTTAATTTCGGTGTTTGTGCCGGGGCTTGGACACGAGGTAAATGGCTCAACCCGTTGGATTGGGTTTGGCCCGATCAATCTTCAAGTTTCGGAAGTTGTTAAGTTTGTTTCGGTATTGGTGATTTCACACTTTGTGGTGACACGGCAAGCCTATATGCATTCATACACTCGCGGCTTAATTCCCGTCATGCTCTACATTGGAGCCGTGGCAATGCTGTTGTCGTTACAACCTGACTTGGGAGCTACGGTTGTCATCAGCGCGATTGTTTTGGGTGTTGTTTTTTTAGGCGGCTTGAGTTGGAGCATCATTATCCCCTTTGGCATAGTGATTTTTGCCGTCATTGTCTTTTCAATTGCGTTGTCACCTTGGCGTACGGCGCGCGTGTTTGCTTATCTCAATCCCTGGGATATCGAAAATCAATTAGGTAAAGCCTATCAGTTAACTCACTCGTTGATTGCTTTTGGCAGAGGAGAGCTTTTTGGTGTTGGTTTGGGGGCGAGTGTGGAAAAAATGCACTACTTGCCCGAAGCGCACACGGACTTTATCTTAGCCGTCATTGGTGAAGAGCTCGGACTAGTGGGATTCACATTTGTTTTATTGCTCTTTTATTGGCTAGTCAGGCGCGCTTTTGAGATTGGACGTCAAGCGGTGCGTTTGGAGTCCGTTTATTCCGGTCTTGTTGCCCAGGGTGTCGGGCTTTGGATTGGTGTACAAGCTTTGATTAATATTGGCGTAGCAATCGGTGTTTTTCCGACGAAGGGGTTAACTTTGCCGTTAGTAAGCTATGGCGGATCGTCAATCGTTGTAACACTGTGTGCACTAGCCCTATTGCTACGGGTGGACTATGAAAATCGCCTTCTGATGAGAGGAAAGAGGAGACGGTGATGCAAACAAAACATTTGATTATTGCGGCTGCTGGTACGGGCGGACATGTTATGCCCGGATTGGCTGTAGCTGAAGAAATGAAAAAACGCGGTTGGACGGTATCTTGGATTGGGACACCGGTTGGGATGGAATCTCGCTTGGTGGGACAGAGAAATATTGAATTCGACGCTCTAGATTTTACCGGTATGCGAGGTAAAGGCATTAAGCACATGTTTACCGGGGCATTGAAATTGGTAAAAGCTTGTTTTGCCGCCAAAGCGCTTGTGGAAAAAAGACAAGCCAGTGCAATGTTTTCAACAGGGGGCTACATTGCCGTGCCGGCTGCTTTCGGAGCTCGAAGCAAAAATAAGCCGCTCATTATGATGAATTGCGATGCTGGCAGCCTCATGAGCGTGCGGGCTGTGATGCCTTGGGCTCAAGCGGTGATGTGCGGATTTGACGGCGAATGCGCTCATCGGGCCGGTTCCAAAGCGATTGTATCCGGCAATCCCGTCCGCGAAGATATTTTGGCTTTGCCCGAACCGCAACAACGTTACGCTGCCCGTACAGGAAAACTCAATTTATTGGTTTTCGGCGGTTCTCTCGGAGCCAAAGTTCTCAATGAAACAGTGCCGGCCGCTATCGCCAAATTCCCTTTAGAAGAACGTCCGATTGTTACCCATCAGTGTGGTAAAAATGCGGTTGAGGATGTTAAAGCTCTCTACGCGAAGTATGGAGTTGAAGCGCAAGTCATCAGTTTTATTGATGATATGGCAAGTGCCTACAATAAAGCCGATGTCGTTGTGTGCAGAGCTGGCGCAACAACAGTCAGTGAATTAACGGCGGGAGGAATTCCTGCGATATTGGTGCCTTTTGTTGTCTCGACAACTCAACATCAATTGGGTAATGCTCGCTACATGCAAGATGAAGGAGCGGGGATTTTGCTTGAACAGAAAGATTTAACCCCTGACTCACTCTATGAAAAATTAAGAAGTCTGACCCGTGAAGATCTTCTGACAATGGCTGACAAGGCCCGAAGCCTTGCAAAACGGGGGGCTGCGAAAACAGTAGCCGATACTATCGAACGTTTGGCAAAATTATAGTTTCTGGTGGTTTAACGAAGGCAAGTAAACAATGAGATTTGCGGTAAACAAAATCCACTTTGTGGGAATTGGCGGAACCGGTATGAATGGTATCGCCGAAGTATTGGTGACTTTAGGTTACAAGGTGACAGGCTCGGACATGGCAACCAACGCGGCGACTGAACGCCTGAGTGGTTTGGGTGTTCAGATTTTTCATGAGCATGTTGCCGAAAACGTAAAGGGCGCAGATGTCGTTGTTATTTCTTCGGCTATTAAAGCGGATAATCCTGAAGTTGTCGCGGCCAGGCAAGCTCGTATTCCGGTTGTTCCCAGAGCGGTAATGTTGGCTGAGTTGATGCGATTCAGAAGCGGCATCGCCATTGCCGGGGCTCACGGTAAAACAACGACCACTTCATTGGTTGCAAGTTTATTGGCAGCCGGCGGTCTTGATCCGACCTTTGTTATCGGCGGTCGTTTGAATTCAGCAGGAGCCAATGCCCGATTGGGCAGAGGGGAATTCATTGTGGCAGAGGCCGATGAGTCGGATGCCTCTTTCCTTTGTTTGTCTCCAGTGATTTCTGCAGTTACCAATATCGATGCTGATCATATGGATACATATGATCATAACTTCGAAAAGCTCAAACAGGCATTTATTGATTTCCTGACAAGACTGCCGTTTTACGGCAAGGCGGTTTTGTGTTTGGATGATGAAAATGTTCGCTCCATCATCGCCCGCGTGCCGCGTTCTGTTGTAACTTACGGTTTAAGCGAAGAAGCGGACGTTCGAGCCATTAATATTCGTGCTGAAGGCACACAGATGTGCTACACCGTTTTACGTCAAGGACGAGAACCGCTAGATGTGCGTTTGAATTTGCCCGGTTTACATAACGTTCGCAATAGCTTGGCGGCTATTGCGATTGCCACAATGGTTGATGTGCCGGATGACAAAATTCAATTTGCTTTGGAAAACTTCACCGGCGTAGGAAGGCGTTTTAGCCGTTATGGTGAAATTGCTTTGCCGTCCGGCGGATCATTTACGCTGATCGATGATTACGGCCATCATCCGCATGAAATGAAGGCAACACTGGATGCTGTGCGCGGGGCTTTTCCCGGGCGCTTTCCAACCCCATCGCTACACGAGAACGAGAGATTGCTTCGAGGATTTTGTTAAGGTTCTGAGCAGTGTTGAAGCTCTTGTGCTCGCCGATGTTTATCCGGCGGGAGAAAAGCCCATCGTCGGGGCCGATGGACGATCACTTGCTCGTGCTATACGAATTGTTGGTCAAACGGAGTTGGTGTTTGTGGATACGCCTGCAGAAATGGACGACGCCATTATGAAATTGGCTCGTGATGGGGACGGAGTTGTGACCCTGGGGGCAGGCAGCGTCGGCGGTGTACCGGGTCGTCTGCAAGCTCGTGCCGGTTTATCGAAATAATGAGGATACGATTAAATGCAAGAAGAGAAAAAGGAAATTAAGCCTGAAAGTTTAGGTAAGGTTGTATTGCTTCTCGGTGGAATGTCCAGTGAACGCGAAGTCTCATTGATGAGCGGAAAGGGCGTTTACGATGCATTGGTTGAGGCAGGCGTGGACGTTACGCGTTTTGACCCGAAGGAGCAGAGCATTTCTGAGCTTGAAAAGGGTGCCTTTGACCGCGCGTTTATTGCCTTGCACGGCCGCTATGGTGAAGATGGAACGATTCAAGGTGTTCTGGAATATTTAGGTGTTCCTTATACCGGTCCCGGTGTTAAAACGAGTGCGATTGCCATCGATAAGAATTTGACCAAACAAATTTGGCGTGAACGTCAGATTCCCTGTCCGAAGGGAATGCTAGTGTCAGCTGATAGCGACTTACACTTCGTGATGCAGGAATTGGGACGTGATTTGGTTGTGAAACCTGCACGTGAAGGCTCTAGCATCGGTCTGACGAAATTAAAGGATGCTACTGTTGAAGAGTTGCACGAGGCCATTGAAAAAGCCTTGGTTTTGGATCGCCACGTTTTAGTCGAGGAACGAATTTTTGGGCGTGAATTGACGGTGGCTGTTTTAGGAGCCGGTCAAGACGCCAAAGTTTTGCCTATTATCGAGATCATTGCTCCGAATGGTGATTACGACTACCAAAACAAATATTTCACGAACGACGTGCGTTATGAGTGTCCGGCGAAATTGTCCGATGATCTGCGTGAAGACATTTCAAGAGCTTGTTTGAGTGCCTATCGAGCCTTGGGGGCACGAGGCTGGAGTCGAATCGATTTGATTTTGTCCGAAGATGGTTCGTTTAATCTTTTGGAAATGAACACTTCTCCCGGAATGACCGCGCACTCATTGGTTCCGTTGGCTGCCAAAAATGCAGGTATGAGTTATCAGGAATTAGTGCTTCAAATGTTGTCTGAAGCTCGTTTAGACTTTCCTCGTCACTAAAGAGTTCTGTTCTTGGGTTGATGAAACGGTTTTTTAAAGCGGTTTTAATTGCATTTGCGTTGGTATTGCTGCTTGCTGCTGTGGCAGTAAGCAGCTTTCCGCGTTATGTGGAAACTTTTTTTACCATTCGCTCAGTGGAATTATCCGGTGAAATTGACCACATTTCATCATTGCATTTTCGTCGAGCTTTAGGCAACACAGCCTCAGGGACCTTCTTTAATGTCAATTTGGATGCTATTCGAGAGGCAGCGTTAAAAGCTCCTTGGGTTAAATCGGTAAATGTCAGGCGAGTTTGGCCCAATAAAATAAATATTGAAATTACCGAATATAAACCACTTGCCTTATGGGAAGATGGACGGTTAGTGTCTGTTAATGGTGAGTTGTTTGCCGCTAATCCTGAGGAAGTAGATAACCCTTTAGCTTTACCCGAATTCTTTGGGCGAGCCGAAATGGTTGGAGAGGTAACGAGACGTTATAAACGCTTCAATAAAATGCTTCAGGTTGTCATGCCCAAAGCACGAGTGACGGAAGTAAGCGTAAACGATCGTGATAGTTGGGCATTAGCCATAGCCTCTGACACTATTCCGCCAACTCGGATTGAATTGGGGGTTGAACATGAAAATTGGACCCTTGAAGATCGATTTGGGATTGTTATCGTACAATACCCGGATGTGGTCAAATTGATGAAAGGAGCACCGTCCAGTATTGATGCTCGGTATGAATTAGCTTTTTCGGCCACATTGCCGGAAAAAAGTTTGAGGCAATATCGTTCACAGGCTGGTCGTCGCCAGGCGGCTGAATCCATTGCAGAGGCTAATAGGCAAAGTAACGCGCGATGAAAGAAAATAAAAAAATTGTCACCGCATTGGATATTGGTTCAAGCAAAATCCTTGCAGTTGTCGCCGAAGTCTATAAGGACGGTACGTTTCGAGTTCTGGCTCAAGGGCGTACCGAGTCTCAGGGAGTACTCGACGGAAATGTAACGAGTATTGAGGAGGTTCAGCCTCAGGTCAAGTCTGCTCTAGTCGAGGCTTTTGGTATTGCAGGCAAAATTCCCAGTAACGATGTTTGCACCAATATTTCTGGCAAATCTGTGGAAGGAAAGGACTCCAGTGCCGAAATGCCGCTTAGGGGCAGGACGGTGACGTTGTCGGACATGAAAAATGTCCAGAGTATGGCCCAGGATGCCGTTGAATTAAAAGAAGATCAGCGTTTGATTAAATCGGAGCTGTTGTATTACATGCTCGATAACCAAGACGAGGGTTATGTCGGCCAAAATCCGATTGATGCGAAAAGCTCTCGTATTTCCGCCCATATGCATTCGGCGGTGGCCAGTGCAGCTAATGCCTTAGCTCGTGTAAAAGTGATTCGTCGCAGCGGCATGGACATTTCCCGAATCCTTCCGGAAGCCTGGGCCAGTGGTTATGCAGTGCTTACGGAAGATGAAATTCAAAATGGTGTAGTGTTGATTGATATCGGGGCCGGGACAACAGATGTGGCGGTCTTTCAGGCCGGTCTTCCCCGTTTCACGTACACTTTAAATTACGGCGGTCGCCGCATAACTCAGCGAATCAGTGGCTTTGTGCATTGTTCCATGCAAGAGGCTGAATCCATTAAGAACAAGTTGGATCTGCGTTGCTCTCCGGAAGATGAAGAGGTCATTCTCTACCGTGCACCTCTGGAAGAGGGAGGTAAAAAGTACTCCAAGCTCGAATTGTCAAAGATGGTTTACCACGAGATTCGCAGTTTGAATCTGACTATTGGTAAAAAACTCTTTGAGGCCGGATGGTACAAGTCTGTTAATGGTGCGCCATGCAATACGCTCACGGGTGGCATTGTGCTCACGGGCGGTACTTCGTTGTTGTTAGGAATAACAGAGCTGTTTTCAGCCATGCCGGGCCCCTTGGCTTATACATTCAGTACTCGTTTAGGTCGGTCGCGTTATACCGGTGATGCTTGCATTGGTTTGAATTCTCCCAAGGAAAGTGCCGCCATGGGATTAATCGCCTACGAGGCACTGCGATTCAAAGAAGGTGATGAGGACGAGGAGGAAACGGCGGCCTCTGATGACTCTTTGTGGGCTAAAACCAAGCGTTTTTTGATTGAATTCTTTATAGGCCAGTACTAAGCTTTCTTCCTTAACTCGCGCCTCATTTGCACTTGATTTGGATGAACTAAAAAATAGCAATTATGATTTTTAAAATTGAAAAAAGTTTTTGAAAATCCAAGCAAAACGATCCTTATTCATACATAATTACAAGATTGGATTTGGAGGCCTATTCCCATGTTTGAAGTACTCAGTGATAATGATCCCCGTCAGACCGTCATTAAGGTTGTCGGTGTGGGCGGCGGCGGTGGTAACGCCGTAGAACATATGATTGAGCGCGGTGCTCAAGGTATTGAATTTATTGCGATTAATACCGACTATACGGCATTGTCACATTCTAGAGCTCATGCCACTTTGCAAATCGGTAAAACTGGACTTGGAGCCGGTGCTCGTCCGGAAGTTGGCGAGCAGGCTGCAATTGAAGCCAAAGATCGGATTCGTGAACTTTTGCAAGGTGCAAATCTCGTTTTCATTACTGCCGGGATGGGTGGTGGTACCGGTACCGGTGCGGCCCCTGTGGTGGCTCAAATTGCTCGGGAAATGGGTATTTTGACGGTTGCTGTTGTAACTAAGCCCTTCAGTTATGAAGGAGCTCTTCGCATGCAACGCGCCGAAGAAGGTTTAGTCAAACTCAAACAATGCGTGGACAGCCAAATTGTCATTTTGAATGACAAATTGGAAGATGAGTTGGGAGAGGATGCCTCCGTGAGTGAATGCTTTGCCGCAGCCGATGACGTTTTGTTTAAGGCTTGTGCAGGCATCACCGAAATTATTCAAACACCGGGTCTGATCGGTGTGGACTTCGAAGACTTGCGCACGGTGATGAGTGAACGCGGAACGGCCATGATGGGTTCGGCTATTGCCTCCGGTCCTGATCGCGCCCGTATTGCCGCTGAAAATGCAGTGGCCTGTCCGTTGCTTGAGGGGGTAACGCTCAACGGAGCCCGCGGCGTGTTGGTATACATCACGGCTAGTGAAGAAACGATGAAGATGAAGGAAACCAAGACGGTTATGAATATCATCACGAACTTCACGGCAAAAGGCGCTCAAGTTATTTACGGTTCAGCCTACGATGACAGTATGGGCGACTCCATGCGTGTGACAGTGGTTGCCACAGGCCTGGATGGCGGTAAGGACAAAGAAGTTGCTCCGCTCGAAAAACCCGATGAAAAGCGAGATGTTTGGGAACATAACAACCGCAGTTATGCAGAACCGCAACAAGCAGATCCTTGGACCAGTCGTCAAAGTGTAGCTCAGCAGCCTGCCGCTCCGAAGGTGGCTCAACCGCAGGTGGAATCTAAGCCTACGGTTGCCAAGCCCGAGCCTCAACCGAGTACTCCGGCTGCTCAACAACCTGCTCAATCGGAACCCCAACAGCCGCAAGAGCCTGAAAAACAGGAAGAAAAGGCAGCCGATGAATGGGAAACGGGTTGGTGGTCTATTCGTCACGACAATAAGTAAGAACAAATTTAGTTATGCTCAAACAACGAACGCTTAAAAAAGTCGTCCGTACGGTTGGTATCGGTCTGCATTCCGGTCGAAAAGTAAATTTGACTTTACGTCCGGCTGACCCCGATACCGGCATTGTGTATACCCGTGTCGATTTAAATCCGCCCGTTGTTATGCCGGCAGAAGCTACGCGTGTGAATGACACGCGCATGGCAACAACATTAAACGAAGGTCCGGTCAAAATTTCCACCATTGAACACTTGATGAGTGCGTTCAATGGTTTGGGAATTGATAATTGCTATGTTGATGTTGATGCACCGGAAATTCCGATTATGGATGGATCCGGTGCAAGTTTTGTCTTCCTGATCCAAGCTGCCGGCATAGTTGAGCAACCCGCTCCAAAGCGTTTTGTTCGAGTGAAAAAAACTGTTCGTGTAACCGATGGCGATAAATGGGCCCAGCTGGAGCCTCATGAAGGTTTTTCATTGGCTTTTTCCATTAATTTTGGCCACCCTGCAATCGACAGCACTTTGCAATTTACTGAAGTTGATTTGGCTAAGGTTGATTATGCTCATGCTGTCAGCCGAGCCAGAACATTTGGTTTTGTGCAAGACGTAGAGATGCTTCGTTCTATCGGCTTAGCTCAAGGGGGAACTCTTGAAAATGCTGTTGTAATGGATGAGTATCGGGTGCTTAATCCCGAAGGCCTCAGGGGACAGGACGAGTTTGTGAAGCACAAGATCTTGGATGCCATGGGGGATCTTTATGTTTTAGGTCACCCGCTTTTGACTCGCTATAGTGCCAATAAATCCGGTCACGGTTTGAACAACCAGCTCTTAAGAGCGTTGTTGGCTGATGATTCAGCTTGGGAATGGGCAACATTTGAGTCTGAAAAAGCCCCAAGAGATTTTTCTTTTGAGCGTGTTTTTGCGATCTAAAGCCGCGCTGTAACCGATTTTCTATTTGCGGTTGGGTGTTTCTTTTGTGTTTGTCTGCACAGAAAAAGCGTAATATCCAATTGGTTAGAAAATCGGTTGTTTCTTTCTGATATGTCACTTTTTTCCCTATTCCTCATCACCTCATTGGCCAATATCCTGTCGCCGGGAATGGGTGTGATATTTGCCATTGTTTTATCGCTGCAGCAAGGGTGGCATAAGACCGTTTTTTTCAGTTTAGGTCAAGCTATTGGCATATCGATATTGTTTACTGCCGCCATGTCCGGTATGGGGGTGGTTTTAGCCAACAGCCCGACCTTATTTAACGTGATTAAAATCGCCGGTGCTTTTTTCATTCTTTATTTGGGTTGGAGAAGTTGGCATAAACCGGCCATGCACTTTGGCACTTCTCCCGATAAGGAAAAATCAGAAGGTAGGCACACGGTCCCTGAAGATGGGTTGGCAAACTTTACGAAAGGCATCGTGATCTCGCTTTGCAATCCACAACCGATTATCTTTGGAATCAGTGTCTTACCCCAATTTGTGGATCCGCAACAACCCTACGTCGCTCAAGCCGTATTGATGATTTCCGTTTACGCTGTGATGGTCTTTATCAATCTGGTTGTTTACGCAATTTTGGCTGAAAGAGCCAGACGCTTTTTTACTGGTCCCAGGGGTTCACAGATTATTAACCGGGCAACCGCATGTGTTTTCTTTGCGATCGGTTTTTTGGTGTTGGGGTTCGCTCTGGTCGGTTTCTTCTAATCAGGCTCTGTTTTCCAGCGCGTCAGCCAGTTTTTCAAGAACTTCTTTGATATCTTCGTCTTTAGCTCTTTGCGCGTTTTGCCGAACGGCGTCAGCGGCGCCAGGTTGGGCAATCCGAGGGGGATCCTTGGGATAATTTTCCAAATCAGGCAGAGGGAGAATTTTCCCCGCTTTAATTCCTAGAATCGGAAGATTAAGACCGCTATCAAAAAGATATTTTTCAAGTGAAGGTTGAATTTGCTTGAGTCGATTAGCGATTGTCGGCGTCGTTGTGTTAATGATGATGCCTTGAGAGGCACATTCAACATGCACAGCCCGTTGAAAATCAATATGCAGACGCTTGCTTTGGCAGGCACGTTGCAAAACTTGAGCCACCCTGACGCTTAACATTTGCCGCGCAATGAGCGTATCAGGGTTTAAAGAGTTTAAAAGTTTGTCAATACTTTCCAATCCGTACATGCCGTTTTCCTTTTGGGTGCATTTTCTCACAAATAGGCATTGAAATCGAAACGAAAAAAGTTACAAAAAAGGTCGGATTTCTTAAAAAACAAAGAATTTTCAAAGGAAAATCATTTCTGCAATATGCGATAATTGCCAGCTGTAGTTTATTCTCTCGACAAATTTTGTCGTCCAAAAATTAACAAAACGCGTGCTGCCTGAAAATGCAGTGACGTGCAGGGTATCAAAAGATGTTTTCTGAGCTTTTAACGAAAGTGTTTGGCAGTCGCAATGACCGCTTGATTAAACAGTACCGTCGTCAGTGCGCTGCGATCAATAAGCTGGAGCCGACAATCAAAGCTTTAAGCGATGATGAGCTCAAGGCTAAGACTCAAGAATTTCGTGATCGTTTAGCCAAAGGTGAGACGCTCGAAGCGTTGTTGCCTGAAGCGTTTGCAGTCGTCAGAGAAGCCAGTTGGCGTGTGTTGGGAATGCGTCACTTTGACGTTCAACTTATCGGCGGTATGGTGCTCAATGACGGCAAGATCGCCGAAATGCGAACCGGTGAAGGTAAAACATTAACGGCTACATTGGCCGTTTACTTGAATGCCCTGCCAGCTAAAGGTGTTCACGTTGTGACAGTGAACGACTACCTTGCCAAGCGTGACGCAGAGTGGATGGGACGCGTGTACAACTTCTTAGGGATGACAGTTGGTACCATCTACAGTCAGCAACCTAATGACGAGAAAGTTCAAGCTTACGCGGCCGATATCACCTACGGTACCAATAACGAATTCGGCTTTGACTATCTGCGCGACAACATGGAGTATGACATTCATCATCGTCGTCAACGCGGTTTGCATTATGCAATCGTTGACGAAGTGGACTCCATTTTGATTGATGAAGCGCGTACGCCTTTGATCATTTCCGGCCCGGCTGATGACAACACCGATCTTTATGCCAAGATTAATGAAATTCCTCCGCTTTTAACGCGTCAGGCAACCGAAAAGGGTGAAGGTGACTATTGGGTAGATGAAAAAGCCCATCAGGTCTACATCTCCGAACAAGGACACGAACATATTGAGCAAATCCTCACGGAAAGAGGATTGATTCCTCAAGGCCAAAGTCTGTACTCTGCTCAAAATATTATTTTGATGCATCACTTGATGGCCTCTCTTCGCGCTCACTCTTTGTTTAAGCGCGACCAGCACTACGTTGTCCAGAATGGCGAAATTGTCATTGTGGACGAATTTACGGGCCGTTTAATGCCGGGTCGTCGTTGGTCCGAAGGTCTTCATCAGGCTGTCGAAGCTAAAGAAGGCGTGAAGATTAATCAAGAAAACCAAACGTTTGCCTCTATTACATTCCAGAATTACTTCCGTATGTATGAGAAGCTTTCCGGTATGACCGGTACGGCTGATACGGAAGCTTATGAATTCCAGGATATTTATGGTTTGGAAACGGTTGTCATCCCGACTCATAAGAAGATGATTCGTGTTGACCAACAAGATAAGGTTTTCCGCACAATCAACGAAAAGTACCAAGCCATTATTGAAGATATCAAGGAGTGCAATAAGCGCCAACAACCAGTGCTGTTGGGTACGACTTCTATTGAAAATTCTGAAGCGCTCAGCAAACTCTTGGATAAGGAAGGTATTAAGCACAATGTGTTGAACGCCAAGCAACACGAACGGGAAGCTCAGATTGTGCTTGAAGCCGGTCGTCCTGGGGTTGTGACAATCGCCACTAACATGGCCGGTCGTGGTACCGATATTGTTTTGGGCGGTGGCATTAATAAGCATATTGATGATGTTAAGACCAACCCCGATCTTTCTGATGAAGAAAAGAAAGCGGCGATTGAAAAGATCAAGGCTGAGTGGCAGATTGAACACGATAAGGTGGTTGCCGCCGGTGGTTTGCGCATTATCGGCAGTGAACGTCACGAGTCACGTCGTATTGACAACCAATTGCGTGGTCGTGCTGGCCGCCAAGGTGACCCGGGCTCTTCATGCTTTTATCTGTCGATGGAAGATCCGTTGCTTCGAATCTTTGGCGGTGACCGCATGCGCGCCATTGCCGATAAGCTCAAGCTTGAAGAAGGCGTTGCCATCGAATCCAATATGCTTACTCGTATGATTGAGAGCGCTCAGCGTAAGGTTGAAGGCCGAAACTACGATATTCGTAAGCAACTGCTTGAATTCGATGACGTGCAAAATGATCAACGTCGTGAAATTTATCGCTTGCGCAACGAGATTTTGGAAAGTGACGACTTGAGTGAAATGGTGACCAATTTACGTCACGGCTATTTCACCGACTTATTCAGAACTTATGTGCCTGCCGATACCGTTGAAGAGCAATGGGACTTGTCAACCCTTACGACCATTCTCAAGAGTGAATGGGGCATTGATATCGACTTTGCCGGAATGCTTGAAAAGAGCAATTCAACCACCGATGAAGACTTGTTGAAGGTTCTCATTGATGAGTGTGACCGAATTTACAATGACAAGGTTGAATTGGCCGGTCCGCAGGCGATGAATGATTTCGCCAAGCAGGTGACGCTGCAAGTGTTGGATAGCATTTGGAGAGCGCATATCACCGCTTTGGATGCTTTGCGTCAAGGTATTTACTTGCGCGGTTACGCTCAAAAGCAACCTAAGCAAGAATACAAGCGCGAAGCATTCTCGATGTTTGAAACGTTACTTGACCGAGTGCGTGAAAATGTCATGCGTGTATTGATGACAGTCAGAATTCAAACACGAGAAGAAGCGATGGCTGAACAACAACGAGCCCAAGAAGAGGCGCTTGCTCGTGCACAGGCCGCTGCGCGTGCTCAAGCGATTGCTCAAGCCCAACAAGAAGCTAAAAGCAAAGTTGTTCACGATGACGAAGGACATGAATTATCCTTCACCGGAATCTCAGCGGCCGGTGTAGACCTTGATAAGGTGGATTGGCGAGGTGTTTCTCGCAACGATCCGTGTCCTTGCGGTTCAGGCAAAAAGTTTAAGAACTGCCACGGTCACATTGACTAATTGCTAAACCCACTTAAAAAGCGCTCTGAAATGGGCGCTTTTTTTGAGAGATGAATATGACGAATCGAATGGAAACACTGGTTGCTTGCGTGGTGATGATCGATAACGAAGGCCGAAGTTTGCTGGGATGCCGACCGGAGGGGAAAGTGTATGCCGGTTGGTGGGAGTTTCCCGGTGGAAAATTAGAGGCCATGGAAACTGTGGAGGAAGCCGCTAAGCGAGAAATGCGTGAAGAACTTGGGATTGATCTTCAAAATTCTTCTCCGTGGGTAACTTTGGTGCACGACTATCCCCATGCACGCGTACGACTTCATTTTGTCAGAAGTTGGCAGTGGCGAGGAGAGCCACGGTCATTGGAGGGACAATCCTTTGGTTTCTTTTCGCCGCTTGATTGGCCGACTCCCCTATTGGAAGCGAGCGAACCCATTCAAAAATGGCTTTTAATGCCTAAACATTGGGTAAAAATTCAGTCGGGAAACGCATTAGAAAGCCTTGAGTCTCAAAAAGAAAAAGGTTTTGACGGAGCTATTTTGTGTGGCGATTACATCAAAGAGTTTGATGATTGGAAAAAGCGCTTAATGGCTTTGGGTATTAAAGAAATTTGGGTTGATGCAACGGCAAACGACGAACAACAAAAAAAGGCAGACGGTGTTTTTGTGGATGAAGGTCAGAACGTTGAAAGCGTTATCCATGAACGCTTTGCTGTTAAGGCAGACTGTTTAAATTGGGAAGGTATCGCTCAAAGTGGAGCATTATTTGCTTGGGTTGATCCGGCCATTCGTGTAGCTTCGAGTGCCTGGTTGCGACTTCTAAGTGATAACCCCGTTCCGTTGTATTTAACTAATGTCAAAATAAACGATGAAAAACTATTGAGACCGCACGGGGCGAACGGTTGGATCGAAACTATTTAGCTTTGGTATCGGTTTTCTTTTCTTCTTGAAGATGGGAGAAAAGTTCTTGGGCAAGTTTGTCAGCTTCGCTTTCATTGGTTTGAGCATATGAATTGCCATGAATGACGTAAGCATCGCTTGCCCACTCGCCTAAATCAATCAATTTGCATCGTTCAGAGCAAAACGGACGCCAAGGATTCTTCTCAGACCATTCCACCGGTTTTTTGCATATAGGGCACTTCACAATCATACGGGTACTCCCGCTTTGGGTGATTGTCTTGCCATCGTAAGGTAGAAGTCGTGGAGCTTGCGCACTTGTTGGTTAAGTGCCTCAAGTGTTGATTCGTTGACAATGACCTCATTGGCAATAGCCTTACGAGCATCACGTGTTGCTTGCGTTGCAATAATGGCCATAACTTCTTCACGCGACAATTGGGAGCGTGTCATGACTCGTTCAATTTGGGTTTCAACTTCACAATCAATAACCAGAACTCTGTCACAACGGCTTAACCATTGCGGACTTTCGGCCAAGAGAGGAACAACCAGTACGACGTAAGGAGCATCAGAATGTTGCGATACGGAAGCCATGGTGACGTTAGCGATAAGCGGATGCAAAATGGCTTCCAGTTTGTGTCTGGCTTCAGGATTCGTGAAGACAAGTTCACGCATCTTAGTTCGGTCTAATTTACCTGAGGCATCAATAAGTTCATCTCCGAAAGCCTCTCTGATGGCGGGAATAGCCAGTCCATTCGGAGCAGTAACCGCATGGCTAATCAAATCAGTGTCAATCACCGGAACTCCCAATGCCTCAAAAGCATTGCTTGCTTGAGTTTTTCCGGAGCCGATGCCTCCCGTAAGCCCGACAATCCAAGTCATTATTAAAAAATCCCTGATGATAAATGAAGGTTCTTGAATTATACGTTCTTTGTTTCTGTATTCCTGAACTTAGACAATAATAACAACGGAATGTAGGCAGATCATCTTACGGATTGGACGCGGATAAATAAGTCATCATCACACTTCTCTTCGTTTTAAGAATTCGGATGACTGTTAACAAATTCTCGGCAACTGTTCGCCGTTGAGCCAATCAACACTGCGTCGCCCGCCAAGGAGTGTTTCCATTTCAACACATCCGGCGTTCTCTGCCGTCACTTCGCCGATAATGCAAGCTTCTTGACCGTGAGGATCCGATTTCATGGCTTGCAGAACTTTTAGGCTTTCCTCTTTACGGCAAATCACAATCACTTTTCCTTCGTTAGCGACAAAAAGGGGATCTAACCCAAGAAATTCGCAAGCGGCGGCGACAGCGGGCTTAACCGGAATCTTTTCTTCATGCAGGAAAATGCCAACACCGCTTTGGTGAGCAATTTCATTGAGAGTGGCAGCCAAACCTCCTCGGGTTGGATCTCGCAGAACGTGCACATCTGGTGTGACATTGAGAACCGATTTGATTAATCCGTTCAAGGGGGCTGTGTCGCTTTCAATTTCTGTTAAAAACGACATATTTTCTCTTTTGGAAAGGATAGCCCTGCCGTGGTCACCCATTGATCCCGAAATAATCACCACATCCCCTGGTTGGGCATTCCGACCTGATATGGGAAAGTCCGTTAACTTTTCACCGATACCGGTTGTAGAAATATAGATACCGTCACCATGACCTTTTTCGACGACTTTAGTGTCTCCGGTAACGATGGCAACGTTTGCTTCTTTCGCAGCATTAGCCATTGATTGTACGATCTGGTCAAGTTTGGAGAGTTCAAAACCCTCTTCCAAAATAAAACTTGCCGCAATATAGAGAGGCTTTGCTCCGCACATGGCGACATCGTTGACAGTTCCGCAAATGGCTAGGCGTCCTATATCTCCTCCCGGAAAGAATAGAGGTGAAATGACATGTGCATCGCATGACACGGCGATTGGTTTTTCAAGACTGGGTAAAACAGCACCATCATGTCCTTCGTCAAGCCATTGATTGGTGAAATGTCGGGAGAAAATTTCTTCAATCAATTGAGCACTGGCAAGTCCTCCTGCGCCATGAGTCATTTCAATGCGGCCGTGACGCAGATCCAATCGACGAACATAATCGGGTTTGACAGAAGACATTATTTATTCCTCAGTGTTTGGAACTGTTTTATGTTTAGGAGCGTAACGCCAGTAAGCCGCGCAGGCTCCTTCAGAACTGACCATGCAAGCCCCCATCGGATGAGCGGGGGTACAAACCGTGCCGAAAAGCTTGCAATCGAACGGCTCCTTTTCTCCTCTGAGAATAGCGCTGCAGGCACAGGCTCTGTTATCCGGGCTATGTCGTTCAGTCATTTGAAAGCGTTTTTCTGCATCAAATTGCGAGTATCTTTCACGGAGTTTTAGAGCCGAGAAGGGAACATAGCCCAAGCCTCGCCATTCGAAAGAATCTCTTAACTCAAAAATCTCATTCATTAAGTCGACGGCCAGTCGGTTGCCCTCACGAGAGACCGCTCGTGTGAATTCATTTTCCACTTCATGTCGTCCCTCGTTGACTTGTCGGATCATCATCAAAATCGCCAAAAGCATATCAAGCGGTTCAAAGCCGGCAATGACCACCGGTTTTCCCCATTTCGCTGAAAAAGGTTCATAAGCTTTTGAACCGATAACCGTTGAAACATGAGCGGGGCCGACAAGTCCGTCAAGCTGTGGCGCGCGGCTTCCTTCTTGAGCGGTTTTTAAGATGTGCTCCATCGCGGCAGGCGTGAGGACATGATTGACGAAAACCGAAAAATTATTAAGTCCGAGACGCTTGGCTATTTGAATAGCAGCGGCGGTGGGCGGAGTGGTGGTCTCAAATCCAATAGCAAAAAAGACGACTTCTTTGTCTGGATTGGCCTTCGCTATGTTGATCGCGTCCATTGGTGAGTAAACCATGCGAACATCACCGCCAAGTGAGCGGCAATTGAAAAGTGACTGCCCTTTTGATGTCGGCACTCGGAGCGTATCAGCGTATGTACACAAAATCACTTTTTCGCTTAACGCTAAGTCAATCGCCATTTCAATACGACCAACCGGTAACACACAGACCGGGCAGCCCGGACCGTGAATCATTTTTACGTTGTCAGGCAAAAGATCCGTTAATCCCCAGCGTGACAGAACGTGGGTGTGGCCGCCGCAAAATTCCATAAAGCGATAAGAGCGGGCGGGCATTACTTCTTTAGCAATTTCATTGCTTAACGCTTTTGCTTTATCCCGATCGCGATATTCACTGATGTATTGCATAAGCTTAGGCTTTAGCCTCCGAAGGTAATGCATTCAATATTTCCATGGTTTTTCGGGCTTCTTCTTCATCAATACGGTTTAAAGCGAAACCAACATGGACAATAACCCATTCTTGCTCTCGGGGAGAGTCAATCAAGGAAACATTGACTTCTTTTTCGATACCGTTGAAATCGCATAAAGCAGTTTCATTGTTTATCAGTTTGGTGATCTTTGCAGGCACTGCCAAACACATATTTACCTCAATGTAAGTTACAAGTCACCGGAGAACTCATATTTTTCAGCACCGCTTTCTACCATTAGATGCGATAGCCAGACTTGTCCCAAAGCTATACCGCCGTCACCGGCCGGTACCTTTTGCGGGAAATAGCTCTCGATAGAGAGTTTCCCAAGTTCTTGGACTAAAGCGGCGGTCAGCAATCTGTTGGCCATGCAACCTCCGGTCAGCATAACGGGACCTTTGTACTGAATACGCTCACAGGCCTGATATACAAGCTGCGTAAGTCCTAATGCCAGGGTCGCATGGAAATCAGCGGCCAATTGTGACACTTTATCAGCAGATAGTTTCCTTCCTGCCTGAATAACTTCTTCAAAAAACGGTAGGAAACTAATCCGATGATTTTTGATGGTAAATCCCTTTTTATGCGCTTGAGGTTTCATCGTACTCGCAACGCTTTCGAGCAACATTGCAGCTCTTGCATCATCGTGCTGAACGTCACACAGGCCAAGCAATGCAGCTATGGCATCAAAAAGTCTTCCGCTGGAAGTGGTCAAAGGCGAAAGCTGAGAATTTTTAACAAGTTGGCCGAAATATTTAGCATTCGGCAACTCTGGGAAATACTTTTCAATCAGGTCCTCTTTGCCTAAAAGAGTCAGCACGCAAGCGCCCATTCTTCGTGGTTCATGGGCGGCTTTATCGCCACCGGGTAACGGAAGCGGTTCAAGAGCGCCCAATCGGTAGAAATTAGAAGCTCCTACTAATAACAGCTCTCCACCCCAAGCTTCATCATTGGGTCCGAGTCCCACGCCGTCCAACGCTAATCCGACAGTCGTTTCTTTTCGATTGATTTCAGCCATGGCTACTCCGATGTGAGCAGCATGATGGTAGATAGGAACGAAAAGACCTCCGTGTTGCTTGGCAACGTGGGCCGCCAATCTTGTGCTGGGAAAATCCGGATGAGCATCAGCAGCAACAATTCTGGGTTTAATTTCATAGAGATGCGCCAGGTGCGAAATTGCATCTCGGTAGGCTTGGTCAGTTTGACTGTTTTCTAAATCACCGATGTGTTGAGTCAGAAAGACATCTTTATCGCGTGTGAGCGCAGCGGTATTTTTAAGGTAAGCACCTGCGGCTAACGTCGGTTTTAAATCAGTCTCCAACTTGACGGCTTCGGGGGCATAACCTCTGGAGCGTCGAATAAAAATGGGGGTTTCACCGATCAAGCGAACGACTGAATCATCACACCGAACACGAATATCCCGATTGTGCAGCAGTATAAAATCCGCGATTTCTGAGAGTTTGGAGCGCGCCTCGTCATTATCGGTGACCAGCGGCTCACCAGAACGGTTTGCTGATGTCATGACCAGTACGGCATCCAAACTCAAGTTGTCCGTCCATTGTGCTCCGTCCGGTTTACCGGCCAAAGAATGGAAAAGCAGCCAATGCACAGGGGTGTATGGAAGCATGATGCCTATGTCACTTAACCCGTCAGCAATTCCTTTGAGTGAGTGTTGATCTTTTCTGGGTAAAAGAGTGATCGGGCGGGCAGAGCTCTCCAACACCTCGCGGGCCTTAGGGCTGACATGGGTATAAATACTCGCACTGATGGCATTGACCATCATGACCGCGAGCGCTTTTTCATCACGTCCTTTGCGTTGTCTAAGTTTTTCAACAGCGCGAGGATTTTTGGCGTCACAAACTAAATGAAATCCACCCAGTCCTTTTACGGCAACAATTTTTCCGTCTCTAATGGCATCAACGGCTAGATCTATCGGATCTCCGTCAATTGGCTGGCCTCCTATGTCTTCAAACCATAGTTGTGGCCCACAAACCGGACAGGCATTGGGTTGAGCATGAAAACGTCTGTCCAGAGGGTCTTTGTATTCTGACAAACATTGTTCACACATCTTGAAAGGGGCCATTGTCGTTTGCGGCCTATCGTATGGAAGGTGTTTTGTGATTGTGAAACGAGGGCCGCAGTGCGTGCAATTGGTAAAGGCATAACGAAAACGCCTGTTGCCGGGTGTAAACATATCTTGAAGACATGCTTTGCATGTTGCGGCATCAGCGGTAATAGCGGTATTGACCTTGCCTTCCTGGCTTTCAGTGATTGTGAAATCGGTATAGCCTTTAAGATCCACATCGGAAGGATGAATGAAATCAATTCGAGCCAAAGGGGGTTTCTGTTCCCGCAAAAGTGTCGGAAACCGAGAAACCTGATCCGCCTCTCCTTCCAAGATAACCCCGACACCTTCGGCATCGTTGAAAACTTCGCCTTTCAGTCCTAGTTCAGTCGCGATTCGGTAAACAGTCGGCCGAAATCCGACTCCCTGAACAAGTCCGTTAATACGAAAAAATTTCGCGATCATGCTGAGTTCTATCTCAAAGAGTAGCCAATGTTTTTTGGGCTTTCAGCCACATAATCCATTTATCAAGTCCCTCGCCCTTAGTTGCAGAAACTCTCAAGATTTGGATTTTCGGATTGACTCGTCGGGCATATTCTTCGCAAGCTTCGATATTGAAATTTACGTACGGCAGAAGATCAATCTTATTGATGATCATGACATCAGAGACGCGGAACATGTCCGGATACTTCAACGGCTTGTCTTCGCCCTCGGTTACCGACAAAATCACGACTTTATGGGCTTCTCCCAAATCAAATTCCGCCGGGCAAACCAAGTTGCCGACATTTTCAATGAAGAGCACACTTGTCGGTCAACTCCATATGGCTTAATGCATGTCGGATCATTTCCGCATCCAAATGACAGCCTTTCCCCGTATTGATCTGATGAGCGTGGGCACCGGTTTGGCGAATTCTGTCGGCGTCATTGCTGGTTTGTTGGTCGCCTTCAATTACGCTAACGGAAAGATCATCCTTTGCCGCTTTAATCGTCGCACAGAGCAATTCCGTTTTGCCGGAACCGGGACTGGAGACAAAGTTGAGCGACAAGATATGCTTTTGCCTGAAGTATTTTCTGTTATCGTTGGCTATGGCGTTATTACGGGCAAGGATGTCTTCTTCGATACTAATGGCGCGTTCTGCCGATATCGCTGAATCGTGTGAATGAGCGGGACCATGGGAATGCTCATGATGATGCTCGTGATCCTCGTGAGTGTGAGTGACCAGATTGCCGTTTTCATCCACATGTGTGTGGGTGTGAGTATGATTGCCTCCGCAGCCGCAAGTCGTGCACATAAAATTTCTCCTTACCAAATTCTTTTATTGAGAGTCATCGGCAATAATGTCGATGACCTTAAGTTCTGTTCCGCCCGTTGCCGTTAAATGGAAGCCTCCGCAAATCGGGCAAGCCTCGCCGTATCGCTTCAAAGAAACGGTTTGAGCACAGTCCATGCACCAGGCTTTGCCGGGCGGTCGCTCAATGATGAGTTGTGCGTTTTGTGCGCACCCCTGTCGAGTGACCGATTGCCAAGCAAAGCGTAAACAGTCAATGTCAACACCAGCTAACTCACCGACTGCAATCCGCACGCTTTTCACTCGGTTGACGTTGTTGGATTTTGCCGTGCGCTCAACAATCTCGACGATGCCTTCAGCAATAGATAGCTCGTGCATCAACCCTCCTTTTGTGGCCACTTGACATCTATCTTTGTGCAGGGATCAAATGCGCAGGCAATCAGATTTAATCCGGTGATTACCGATTTGACCGCGTTTGATTTTTCTTTAATAAATAGATTCATTGCATCGACCATTGGACTTTCTTCCTGAAATGCCCATTCTGTCGGCGCCACAATATGAAAGCGCATTTTGTTATTGTCAATTTGCAGAAAATGCATCAAAGTGCCGCGAGCAGTTTCTACGAGTCCGACTCCCCAATTGTTCCCTAGGTTAATGCTTCTAACGGTAAAGGGAGAGGGAAGACCGGAGGCAAAATTTTTTAATTCTTCCAGTCTTGCGAGCACCAGATCTCGGATTGAAAAAGGATCTCTTCTGCCTTTATCCGTTTGACTGCGGCAACGAGCCAGTGCGCCGGGTATACGAGCGCCGACCAGTTGCGGCGACAGAGCCCATTCGGGATAATCCTGGAGAATGCGCAGAAACAGTTTGAGGATTTCGCGGTTGCTGACTTCTTCAGGAAAGAGTAACCCTTTACCATCCAATTGGATATTGTCGAATCGTTCAAACGTGTGCTTGATCGCGCCAATGGCTTTCTTTTCGCGAGTAAACCACAAGATAATGAGAGCCTTTAAATCTTCGTTGAAAGACTCAAGGGCGGCGTTGTCAATGCAGGCACTTTTTGACAGATCCCATAACCTGGCTCTTAATTCTCCAAGTGTTTTTAAACATTCCTGACTGACTTTGCCGTGAATCGTGAACGGCTGCAAATCCATGCTTAATACACGGACGGTTTCTAAGATGGCTTCTGCCGTAACCAAACTCTGAATATTTGTATCGTAAGACGAAAACCCTTGATTGGGATTTTGGTGGGTAATTGCGTGTTGAGCAGCTTTAAAAGCACTAACCTGGGCAATAGGGCATAACCCAAGAAGGGCGCGAAGAATTTCAATCGCTTTCTCGGCTCCAAGGCTTTCCGCTGTTTGCGCAATGACTCTAGTGCGATGGTTGTGAAGTTCTACCTTCAGACCATTTTTTTCTTCGTGAACTATCAAAGAAACAGAGGAGAAATCAGGGTTTATCATCTGCGATCATCTCCTTGCTGAAAGTGGTGAAAAAATCTCGCCGAGACAAATTTTCTGGAATGGCACTTCTAGTGCTGTGCGTTGTATGGGAACTATCGCTTTCAGGTGTAAGCATCAACATCAAAGCGCGGGCAGCAAAAGCCTCTGCACTTCGCTGATTGAACAAGGGATCAACCGGACTCATCAGAGAGCATGCTAGAAATTTCCCCAGTCTGTCGCTAACCATTCCTAGAAAGCTGAAAGCTCCCGCAGGCAAAGTAATCGACAGTATTTTCCCAACTTGAATCTCCGGCCAGTTGCTTTTATTACCCTGCGCAAGAACCACCAAAATGGACCATGGTGTAACCATGGCACCGATCCAGTGTTTTTTGAAGTTTTGAAAACCGATCGCACGCACTTGCAGTCCATTATGACAAATGGGCAAACCTTTCATGTGATTGTTGAAAATGAGCTGAAACTCGGCTTCAAAATCAGAGGCTGGACAATGGTTAATATTGATCACTTTTCACCTTTAACAGCATACGAGTTCAGCGTACACTTAAATAGACTGAAAAGTGTGAGTAAAATCGTACCGTTTTGGCTATTTTTGTGAAAGTTTTATCAAAAAATAAGCTTTTTAAATGCAGTTATAACAAAATAAGCAAAATATACCTCTTTGGTGTAATAAAAGAAGTCGTTTGCGTCTAAGTATTCGAGTTTTCGTACCATACAATCTAAATTAAGAACGCGAGAGCGTGCAATAAAGCGAGCCTATTTTCGTTTGGCTGGACTCCATGCGAAATAAAAGGCTAAGGAGAATCCCCTTATGTTTGAAACTCAATATGAAGCGTTGCGGCGCCAAGGTGTTAGCCGCCGCAGTTTTTTGCAATTTTGCTCGCTGACGGCCGCCAGTTTGGGATTGGGAAGCGCAGGAGCTCAAGAGATTGCTCAAGCCATTGAAACCAAGCCTAGGATGCCGGTTGTATGGTTACACGGCCTGGAGTGCACCTGTTGTACGGAGTCGTTTATCCGCTCTTACCATCCGGTTGCCAAGGATTTGGTGTTGTCCATGATTTCGCTCGACTATGACGACACCATTATGGCTGCCGCCGGACATCAGGCCGAAGCGGCACTTGAAGAAACCATTACCAAGTACAAAGGCAATTACATTTTGGCCGTTGAAGGCAATGTGCCTTTGAATGATGATGGGGTTAACTGCATTCCTGCAGGAGAAACTTTCCTGCAAAAAATTAAACACGTGGCCGCTGGGGCCAAAGCTGTTATCGGTTGGGGATCATGCGCCGCATGGGGATGCGTGCAGGCGGCTAAACCCAATCCGACGCATTCTGTTCCCATTACAGAAATCATTACGGATAAGCCTATCGTACTTGTTCCGGGTTGCCCGCCGATTCCTGAGGTGATGACAGCCGTTGTGACTTATATTCTTACTTACGATCGCATTCCGCCGCTTGATCGGTTGGGACGGCCGAAGATGTTCTACGGTCAGCGTATTCATGATAAATGCTATCGTCGGGCGCATTTCGATGCCGGTCAGTTCGTTGAGAAATTTGATGACCAAGGCGCCAAATTGGGCTATTGCCTCTATAAGGTCGGGTGTAAAGGACCGACCACATACAATGCTTGTTCAACGATTCGTTGGAATGAGGGATTGAGCTGGCCTGTGCAGTCCGGCCACGGATGCATCGGTTGTTCTGAGCCTAATTTCTTTGACAAGGGCTCGTTCTATGAACATGAAACGACGATTTTGCCGCCGGGACTCGATGGTATTGAAGCGACTGTCGATAAGGTAGGCCTGGCGACGGTTGGCGTTGTTGGTGCTGCAGCTATTGCCCATGCCGCGCTATCGGCTGTTGCTCAAGCGCGAGCAAAAAAGACCAATAAAGATCTCGGGAGGGAAGAATAATGGCAGATCGTCGTATTGTTGTTGACCCGGTGACGCGTATTGAGGGTCATTTGCGCGTTCAAGCGGTGTTGGGTAATGGCGGGAAAGTCATTACGGACTCCCAAAGTACAGGCACGATGTGGCGTGGTCTTGAGGTGATTCTTAAAGGCCGGGATCCTCGCGATGCTTGGGCCTTTGTGGAACGTATTTGCGGGGTGTGCACGGGTATTCACGCCCTGGCAGCTGTCAGAAGCGTTGAAGATGCCATTGGCATCAAAATTCCCAAAAATGCGAACCTCATTCGCAACCTAATGAATGCAACGCTTTACACGCACGACCACATTGTTCACTTTTACCAACTTTCTGCATTGGATTGGGTTGACGTGGTCAGTTCTCTGTCGGCTGATCCTCGAGAGGTGTCGGAGTTGCAAAAGAAAATCAGTCCGCATCATCCGCTAAGTTCTCCGGGTTATTTCCGTGATGTGCAGAATCGCTTAAAGAAGTTTGTTGCTTCCGGTCAATTGGGGATTTTTGCCAACGGCTATTGGGGGCATCCTGCCATGAAGTTGCCGCCGGCGGTCAATCTCTTGGCGGTAACGCACTACCTAGAGGCACTTGATTTCCAGCGTGAAATCATCAAGATTCATACGATTTTGGGCGGCAAGAACCCGCATCCGAATTACTTGGTCGGTGGTGTGGCTTGCCCGATCAACATGCACGATACCGGCGCGGCTGGCAACATGATCAATGAAGTGACCATGAACTATATGCGCGATATCGCCAAGCAGTCGGTTGAATTTGTGCAGAACGTTTACTTGCCCGATATCAAGGCGATCGCCTCCTTCTATCCGGAATGGTTCAAGTATGGCGGCGGTTTGGTGAAGAAAAATGTGCTTTGCTACGGGGACTTT
>ENA-OPDE01000271-OPDE01000271.1-human-gut-metagenome-genome-assembly--contig:-NODE-271-length-33114-cov-4.246892_pt1 | contig 33114 bp, 29 predicted proteins | sample MGYA00241261_ERZ501502 | MGnify/ENA primary metagenome ERZ501502 (study PRJEB25962, sample SAMEA2042450) | human gut metagenome | biome: human gut; feature: human-associated habitat; material: faeces... | reverse complement strand
AAGATAGTACATTGTGCGAAAATAGCTCGTTGCCAGTTCCTTCTTTTTTTTATGTTTTAAGAATTTTCCCTTAAGTGGTTTTTTATTTTCAAATAATGAAAGCTTTTACATATTTAAAATAATTAGTATAAACTATCCCTTGAGGTGAATATAATGGAATTAAGTATTTTGTTAATTCAACAAATATGTCAATTATTTATTATGATCTTTTTTGGCTTTTTGCTTGTAAGAGGTCGAGTTTTAACAGCGGAAAATAGTAAAGTATTATCTATTTTACTTTTATATGTTGCATGCCCTTGTGCCATTATCAATTCTTTTATGATTGATTTTACATCAGATAAGTTGATTGGTTTAGGAATATCTTTTTTAGGGGCTATTTTAGTACATATCATTTTTATTCCACTTGCTAATTTATTAGGAAAAATTTTTGGTTTTACACCTATTGAAAAAGCAACACTTATTTATTCAAATTCTGGTAATTTAATTATTCCTTTAGTAGGAGCCATTTTAGGAAATGAATGGGTCATTTATTCAAGTGGTTATATGGTTATACAAACTATTTTATTATGGACACATGCTAAAAGTCTTGTTTGTAATGAACCATCATTTGATATAAAAAAGATTCTATTAAATATTAATATTATTGCTATCATTATTGGAATTTGTCTTTTTATGTTTCAATTACAATTACCATCTTTACTTGTTGATACTTTTTCTAAAGTAGGAAGTATGATGGGACCATTAGCGATGATTGTTATTGGAATGCTTATTGGAGAAATGGATTTAAGGAGTATTTTTGTAGAAAAGAGAACATATTTAATTTCTTTATTTAGATTAGTTGTCTTTCCATTAATTATGATTCTTATTTTTAAATTTACAGGTATGTCTCGTTTAACAGTTGATGCTGACAAAATTTTGTTGATTACAATTTTAGCTGCATCTGCACCACCAGCAGCAACAATTACACAATTTGCACAACTCTATAATAAACATCCAGGGTATGCAAGTATTATGAATGTAATGGGGGTTATTTTTAGTATTATTACAATGCCATTCATGATTATGATTTATCAATTATTATAAAAGGTAGAAATACCTTTTTTATTTATAGTTTAATAAAAGGAGTTAGAAATGAAAAAAATATTATGTATTTTATTATTACTTCTTACAGGGTGTTCCTCTAAAACATCAATGATAGAAATCCAAAAACATGTTTATGTAGAAAAAGAATTTAAAGATAGTTGGTTAGAAACTAATGAATTTGGTGATAGCTATATTAAAGAAGAACTCCAAGGAGGATATCATTATCATTTTGATCAACAGTTTTTAGAAATCTTTTTTAATACTGGCGGGAAGATAGAACTTTATAACTACAGTATTAAAAAGAATGATTTGATTATTTCAGGGGAAATGATTCCTCCTAAAACGATTCGTTTAGTTCATCCACATCTTGATAATGTGACAAGTGAAGGAGTAATTATTCATGAATTAGGTCATTATTTTGATGAAAAACATCAATTTAGTTCTTCTAAACAGTTTACAGAGTTATATAAGAAATATAGAACATTATTTAATCAAAAGACAAAAAAAGAATATTTTGCAGAATGTTTTAAAGAATATGTTGGTGGTCATCAAGAAAAGGTGAAACCATTTCATTCATATATGAAGACAATTACTCAAAAAATACGCCAAAAAAATAAATGAGCTATGCAAAAAGCGTGACTTATGAATAAAAAAACGATATAATGTGTCTAAAAAAGAAACTAATAAATAGGTTTTGATAAATGATATTAATGCACTTTAAAATATGATAATATGTTATGGTGAGGTGAAAATGATGGATGATTTTATTAGACCGCCAAAAAAAGAAGTAAAACAAGAAACAAAACAAAGACCAATCAAAGAAGTTTTAATTGTTATTTTGATTATTGTCTGTCTTGCAATTGGGTATTTTGCAGGCTATGTTTCAAAAAAGAATGTTATTGTTAAAAGTAAAAATGATAGCAGTATTATTAATAAAGTTTATGATACTTTAGATAAGTATTGGGTAAATACGAATGATCAAGATGTAAATTTAAATACCTCTGCTATTGAAGGAATGGTTGCAGGATTAAATGATCCTCATTCAAGTTATCTAACAAGCAAAGAAGCTGTTGAATTTAATCAAACAGTTGCTGGAAATTATCAAGGCATCGGTGTAGGTTTTTCTATGGTAGAACAAGGGGCCATGATTACTAAAGTATATAGTGATTCACCAGCAAGTAAAGCAGGCTTAAAAGTTGGCGATATTATCACGAAAGCGGATGGAAATGAATTAGCACAAGCAAGTACTGATCAAGTAAGAGACTACGTGCGAGGTGAAGATGGAACAGAAGTTACATTAACGATTTTAAGTAATCAAAAAACAAGTGATGTGACAGTTACAAGAGGCGCATTAGATACTTCTGCTTTTTATGAAATAAGAAAACAAGGAAATGTATCTTTTGGATATATTGAATTATCAACTTTTGGAACAGATACTGCTAAGCAAGTAGAAACAGCCTTAGAAATGTTTAAAAAGAAAAATATTCAAACATTAGTTATTGATTTAAGAGATAATGGTGGAGGCTATTTAACAGCTGCTACAGATATTTTAGATTTATTCTTTACTTCAGATGAAGTAATTTATCAAATGAAAGAAAAAAATAGTGCAGCAAAAAAATATTATGCAGAATCAGATAAAAAATATGAATTTGAAAATGGTTATATTCTTGTAAATGAAAATACAGCAAGTGCTTCTGAATTAACAGCAGGAGCTTTACAAAGTGAAAAAGGATATCAACTTATTGGAAAAACAACTTATGGAAAAGGAAGTGCACAAACTCAAAAAACACTTTCTGATGGATCAGTTTTAAAGTATACGTATGCTAAATGGATGATTCCTAATGGGACATGTATTAATGGAAAGGGTCTAACACCTGATGAAGAAGTTGATAATGTTTCATTATCAGGAATTACAACAAAAGATGTAAAAGAAACCTTAAAAGTTGATTGTGTAAATACACGTATTAAATCTATGCAAAAGATGCTCAATATTTTAGGATATTCTGTTGATCGAGAAGATGGTTATTTTTCAGTTAATACACAAGCAGCATTACAACAATTTGAAACAGATAATCATTTAAACGTAGATGGAGAGTATAGTCAAAGTGATAAACAAATGCTGGTTGCAAGAATGATGATTTATATCAATAATCATGAAAATGATAAACAGTATGATCAGTTAATGAAAATCATAAAATAAGGTGGTGAAACTATGTCTCAGTTTAAACTCGTTTCTCCTTTTCAACCAATGGGAGATCAAGTTCAAGCTATTCAAGAACTTGTAGATGGTTTAAAAGCAGGTAAAAAGGAACAAGTCTTACTTGGGGGAACTGGAACAGGAAAAACATTTACTGTTGCTAATGTTATCAAAGAATATAATAAACCAGCGTTGGTTTTAGCACATAATAAAACATTAGCAGGGCAATTATATTCAGAGTTAAAAGAATTTTTTCCTGAAAATAGAGTAGAGTACTTTATTTCAAACTTCGATTTTTATCAACCAGAAGCTTATATTCCAGGTAGAGATCTCTATATTGATAAAAATGCAAAAACAAATTATGAAATTGAAATGTTGCGTTCAGCAGCAATGAATTCACTTATTGAAAGAGAAGATGTCATTGTTGTTGCTTCTGTTGCTTCTATTTATGGACTTGGAAATCCTGAACAGTATAAAGAAATGATTTTCTCATTACGTGTTGATCAAGATATTGATCGTAGAGAATTATTGACATTTTTAGTCGATCGTCAATATCAAAGAAATGATATTGAACAAACTAAAGGAACTTTTAGAGTTCGTGGTGATGTTATTGAAATTGTTCCAGGACATAGTGAAAGTTATTTGATTCGTATTGAATTATTTGGAGATACAGTAGAACGTATTTGTGAAGTAGATCCCCTTACAGGACATATTTTAGGTTCTTATAATACGTATACTATTTATCCTGCTTATGGATATGTAACGAAAAAGGAACAAATGTTAAAAGCATGTGATACGATTTCTAAGGAATTAGAAGAACGATTACAGTATTTTAAAGATGAAACAAAGCTATTAGAGTATGAACGTCTTGATCAAAGAACGAGACATGACGTAGAAATGTTAAGAGAAGTGGGAATGTGTCCAGGAATTGAAAATTATTCACGACATATCGATGGACGAAAAGCAGGTCAAAGACCTTATACATTGATTGATTATTTTCCTAAAGATTTTTTACTTGTCGTAGATGAAAGTCATGTTATGCTTCCACAAATTAGAGGAATGTATAATGGGGATCGTTCTCGTAAAGAAACATTAGTAGAATATGGTTTTAGACTTCCAAGTGCTTTGGATAATAGACCACTTGTTTTTGAAGAGTTTGAAGATTTGATTCATCAAGCTATCTTTGTTTCTGCAACGCCAGGTGATTATGAACTAGATAAGGTCCATCATCAAGTTGTTGAACAAATTATTAGACCAACAGGGCTATTAGATCCAATCATAGAAGTAAGACCTATTGATGGTCAAGTAGATGATATTATTGATGAAATTCATCAACGTATTGAAAAAAATGAACGTGTATTGATTACCACACTTACTAAAAGAATGGCAGAAGACCTCAGTGCTTATCTTGTAGAACTTGGGTTAAAAGTTGCTTATTTGCATAGTGATACTAAAACATTAGAAAGAACAGAAATTTTAAGAGATCTACGTCTTGGAAAATATGATGTTTTAGTGGGTATCAACTTGTTAAGAGAAGGATTAGACTTACCAGAAGTTTCTCTTGTTTGTATTTTAGATGCTGATAAGGAAGGTTTTTTAAGATCGGAAAGATCATTGATTCAAACTATTGGACGTGCTGCTAGAAATAGTCATGGTAAAGTTATTATGTATGGTGATAAAATTACTGATTCTATGCAAAAGGCCATTGATGAAACAGCAAGACGTCGTGAAATACAAGAAAAATATAATAAGGAACATGGTATTATTCCTCAAACAATCAAAAAGGAAATTAGAGAAGCTATCCATGGACAAGAAAATGTGGATGAAGCCATTTCTCTTGTTAAAAAAGGTAAGAAAGCGAAGAAGAAAGATAAAGAAACACTTATTAAAGAACTTGAAAAACAAATGAAAGAAGCAGCAAAAGCACTTGATTTTGAAAGAGCAATGGAACTTAGAGATATGATGTTGGAGTTGCAAGGTGAAGTTTGAGTTTAATCATTTAGAAAAAAGTGTTTTAGATTCTTTATCTAAAAAGGGTCGAGTTTATCTTGTAGGTGGTATTGTTAGAGATATGGTGATGTATCAAAAGGTAGATTACCATGATGTAGATGTAGAAATCTATGATCTAGAAATAGATGAGATTATTGATATTTTATCTCAATATGGAAAAGTAAACGAGGTAGGTAAAAGTTTTGGTATTTTAAAATTGGATTGTTTACCAAACTTTGATTTTGCTTTACCTCGTATTGAAAGAAAAAAAGGACAAACACATCGAGAATTTGAGGTAGAAGTTCATAAAAATTTAGATATGAAAATAGCATGTCGTAGAAGAGATTTTACAATTAATGCAATGATGTATGATTATCAAAATGAAAAGCTGATAGATTATTATCAAGGACAAGAAGATATTAAAAATAAATGTTTAAAAATGGTTGATGAAAAAACATTTTATGAAGATCCTTTAAGAGTATTAAGATTAGCTCAATTTATGGCTCGTTTTGAATTTCAAGTGGATTTAAAAACAAAAGAGATTTGTCAAAAAATGGTCAATGAAGGAGTTTTACAATATTTATCTTTAGAACGAATTCAACAAGAATATAATAAGTTATTGATGTCTTCACATCCATCAATGGGTTTAAAATTCTTATTAGAACTCAATGCTCTTATTCGTCCTTTAGAAACATTAGCAACATGTCCTCAAAGATTAGATTTTCATCCTGAAGGAAATGTGATGAATCATACTTTATTAGTTGTTGACTTAGCTGCTTTATGTAAAGATAAAACAAGTTGGCCACTTGCTTTCATGTGGAGTGCTTTACTTCATGATATAGGAAAACCATTAGTAACAACTCCTGAAGGAAAAGCACCAGGGCATAATGAAAGTGGTGTAAAAGTTTTTAATCAATATTTTAGTCATTTTTTTACAAATAAAAAAATGAAAAAATATATTCGTACAATGATCTATTATCATATGCATTTGATGAATATGGTAAGAAATCAAAGCAAAGATTATAGTTACTATAAATTATTAAAAGGAATAGAAGGAATTTTTCCTTTAAACGATTTAGTATGTATGTCGAAATGTGATAAGTTAGGACGACTTGCAAATCGTCCAGAAACAATTTCAACATTAGATACTTATGTTGAAGAAAAGGTTTCAAGATGTGGAAATCATGCATTAAAACCTTTTGTGGATGGTAAACTCTTAATAGAATTAGGATTTAAACCTAATCAAGATTTTAAAGAATTACTTGATTGGGCCTATGATTTACAAATGAGAGGGCATGACAAAGAAAGTGTTATTCAATTATTGAAAGGAAGAAAAGATGGAAAATAAATTAATTATTCGAGGAGCAAGAGAAAATAATTTAAAAAACATTAATATCGATATTCCTAAAAATAAACTTGTTATTATGACAGGTCTTTCTGGTTCAGGGAAAACATCTTTAGCTTTTGATACAATTTATGCTGAAGGACAAAGAAGATATGTAGAATCACTAAGTGCTTATGCAAGACAGTTTTTAGGCAATATGGAAAAACCAGATGTTGATGCGATTGAAGGTTTATCACCTGCTATTGCAATTGATCAAAAAACAACTTCTAACAATCCACGTTCAACTGTAGGAACAGTTACAGAAATCTATGATTATTTAAGATTGTTATATGCACGTGTAGGAAAAGCTTATTGTCCTAAACATGATGTTGTTATTGAAAGTCAAACAATTAAACAAATGGCAGATACGATTGACCAATACGCTGATGGCGATCGTTTAATGGTTGTCGCAAGAGTTGTTAAAAGAAAGAAAGGAACTTTTAAAGATTATTTTGCGGACTTATTAAAAGATGGTTATTTACGTGTGGTTGTTGATGGACAAAATTACATGTTAGATGAAGAAATCGAACTTGATAAAAATAAAAAACATGATATTGATGTCGTTATTGATCGTATTATCAAAAAGGAAGGTTATCGTAGTCGTTTAGTAGATTCTTTAGAAGTCGGTTTGAAACTAACGGGTGGAGAAGTCATTGTTCAAAACTTAACAACAAAAACAGAAGAACTTTTTAGTGAACATCTTGCTTGTCCAATTTGTGGTTTTTCTGTTCCTAAATTAGAACCACGTTTATTTTCATTTAATAATCCATTAGGAGCTTGTCCGGATTGTCGTGGATTAGGGATTAAAAATGAAGTGGATGTTGATTTATTGATTCCAGATTGGAGTAAATCAATTAATGAAGGTGGACTTCGTTATTTTAAAACAGCAGTCGGAACAAATCGTATTGAATGGCAAAGATTTTTAGTTCTTTGTAAGAAATATAAAATAGATTTAGATAAACCATTAAAAGATTTTACAAAACAAGAATTAAGTTATATTCTTGATGGTTCGAGAGAACCTATTAGTTATGAAATCGTATCAGATAGTGGAAATGTCTCACGTACAACAAAATTTATTGAAGGTGTGAGAACATTAATTGCAAGAAGATATGAAGAAACAACTTCAAAATGGTCAAAAGAATGGTATGCATCCTTTATGTCAGAACATACTTGTCCTACATGTAAGGGAAGAAGACTTAATGATCAAGTTCTTTCTGTAAGAGTCGGTGGTTTAAATATTGCTGAATTTACAGAACAATCAATTGAGGATGCTTTACATTTTATTCAAAATATAAAATTAACAGACTATGAAATGAATATTGCTCGATTAGTTGTTAAAGAAATCAATGATCGTCTTACATTCTTAAATAATGTTGGTCTTGGTTACTTAACACTTGCTAGACGTGCAGGAGGATTATCTGGTGGAGAAGCTCAACGTATCCGTCTAGCAACTCAAATTGGAACACGTCTTACGGGAGTGTTATATGTTTTAGATGAACCATCTATTGGTTTACATCAAAGAGATAATGAAAAACTTATCAAATCTTTACAAGATATTAGAGATTTAGGAAATAGCGTTCTCGTTGTTGAACATGATGAAGATACAATGAGAGCTTCAGATTTTATTGTTGATATTGGTCCAGGAGCTGGTGTTCATGGTGGACAAGTCATTTGTGCAGGAACACCAGAAGAAGTTATGAATTGTAAAGATTCTATTACAGGACAATATTTATCTGGAAATAGAAAGATTGAAGTTCCTCAAAAACGACGTAAAGGGAATGGCTTATTTATTGAAGTCAAAGGGGCTAAGGAACACAATTTAAAGAATATTAATGTTAAATTTCCTCTTGGTAAATTCAATGTCGTTACAGGAGTATCAGGAAGTGGTAAATCAACATTAGTGAATGATATTTTAGGAAAATCATTAATGAGATATGTTTATCAATCAAAAGAGAGACCAGGCTTACATAAAGAAATCTTGGGAATTGAAAATATTGATAAAGTCATAGAAGTTTCACAAGATCCAATTGGAAGAACACCACGTTCAAATCCAGTAACTTATACAGGTGTCTTCGATGATATTCGTGATTTATTTGCACAAACAAATGAAGCGAAAATGAGAGGTTATGATAAAGGAAGATTCTCATTTAACGTTAAAGGTGGTCGTTGTGAAGCATGTCAAGGTGATGGACTAAAGAAAATTTCAATGCACTTTTTACCAGATGTCTACGTTCCTTGCGAACAATGTGAAGGTAAACGATATAATGAAGAAACTTTACAAGTGACTTATAAAGATAAAAATATTTATGATGTTTTAGAAATGACAGTAGAAGAAGCGGTAGATTTCTTTGATAATTTACCAAAAATTAGAAATAAGATCCAAACACTTTATGATGTTGGTCTTGGTTATATTAAACTTGGTCAAAGTGCAACAACTCTTTCTGGTGGAGAAGCTCAAAGAGTTAAACTTGCAAGTGAATTACAAAAGAAGTCAACAGGAAAAACTGTTTATATTCTTGATGAACCAACAACTGGATTACACAGTCATGATGTTGCAAGACTTATCGATGTTTTACAACGTATTGTTGATCAAGGAGATACAATTATTGTTATTGAACATAATTTAGATGTTATTAAAGTAGCAGATCATATCATTGATTTAGGACCTGAAGGTGGAGCTGGAGGAGGAACAATTGTTGTTACAGGTACTCCAGAAAAAGTAGCAAAGTGTGAAAAAAGTTATACAGGTCAGTTCTTGAAATCAATGCTTTAAGGAGAAAAAAGATGAAATCAATTACAGTAGAAAAATTATTAGGGAATAATAAAAATTATCAACAAGTTACAGGAAATGAAGAATCTTTAAAAAGAGTTATTTTAACTGGTGAAATCAATCGACCAGGTTTTGAATTGGCAGGATTCTTTAAACATAGTGACTTTAGAAGAATTATTGTCTTTGGTGATAAAGAAATGGCTTTTATTGCTGAGATGACAGAAGAAAGACAAAAAGAAATCTTTCCGTGTTTAATTAATGAAGAAGTACCTTGTATTGTAATTTGTAAAGGACATCCTTGTCCTGAAGTATTAAAAAATATTGCTGATGAAAGAAACTTTCCAATTTTTCAAACAGAAATGATTACAGGTGTTGTATCAAGTGAACTTATGAATACCTTAGAAGAAAAACTTGCAAGAGAAACATTAATGCATGGTGTTTTTCTAAATATTCATGGTAAAGGTGTCATTATTAAAGGGGATAGTGGAATCGGTAAATCAGAAATTGCTTTAGAACTTGTTAAAAGAGGCCATTTATTAGTTGCTGATGATGCTGTAGAACTTTATCGTATAGGACAAAAAATCGTTGGTAAAGCACCTGCTGTTCTTGCTAATTTATTAGAAATTAGAGGAATTGGGGTTATTGATGTTTCTAAGATGTTTGGTATTTCTGCTATTTTAGATAGAAATGATGTTGATTTGGTGATTCAGCTAGAACGTTGGGTACCATCACGTGAATATACACGTGTAGGGGTTGAAGAAAATGATATTTCAGAAGATGTTTTAGGAATTAAAATTCCTAAAATAGTTGTTCCTGTATCAAGTGGTCGTAGTATGTCGGTTATTATTGAAGCGGCAGTTATGAATATGCGTTTACGTGACGTAGGTATTGATTCAAGTAAAGAATTTGTTGAACGTATTCTTAAAAATATTGATCATAATAAACAAGAACAATGAGATTCTTCCCAAGTTTTAATACCTTTATAGAAATTGGACCACTTTCTATACAATGGTATGCAGTTTGTATATTGACAGGTGCAGCAATTGCTTATTTTTTAGGGCAATATCATTTTAAAAAATTAGATTATTCAAAAGAAATACTTTCTGATTATGTTTTTGGTTTATTATTTGTAGGAATCATTGGTGCTAGAATTTGGTATGTGATTTTTATGTGGAATGAATTGTATGCCAATAATCCGATGGAAATCATTATGATCAATCATGGAGGACTTGCTATTCAAGGAGGAGTTATCACAGGACTTATTTATAGTTATTTCTTCTTTAAAAAAAGAAATATTTCATTTCTTGTTGCGGGGGATGCCATCATGCCAGGTGTCCTTATTGCCCAAGCATGTGGGAGATGGGGAAACTTCTTTAATCAAGAAGCTTATGGAAGTGCAGTTGATTTAAGTTTCTTAAAAGCACTTCATTTACCACAGTTTATCATTGATAAAATGTATATTCATGGTCAATATTATCAACCTACATTTTTATATGAATCCTTAGGATGTGTGATTGGTTTTTTAATTATTTTCTTTATTATTAGAAAGTACCAACAAAAACAAGGAATTCAGTTTTTTACTTATTTTATTTGGTATGGAGTTATTCGTTTTTTCATAGAAGCATTTAGAACAGATAGTTTATATGTTTTTGGATTAAAAACAGCACAACTTGTTTCTATTGTATTTGTTATTGTTGGTTTAATAGGATTTATTTATTGTCATTTTAAAGGACAAGATGTATTGGAGGAAAGATAGTGCATAAGACTATCTTTTTTTTGTAAAATAGATATAATAATTTACATTAAGGAGAAAAGTATGAAAAAAGCAATTATTTTTGATTTAGATGGAACACTCTTAAATACAAATTTATTAATAAAAAAATCATTTATACACACATTTAAAAAATATAAACCAGGTTATACTTTAAGTGAAGAAGAACTGCTTTCATTTCTAGGGCCTTCTTTAAAAAATACCTTTAGTCGATATGTAGAAGAAGATCAAGTGGATGAATTAATTCAATATTATCGAGAATATAATCATGCACATCATGAAGATTATGTCACAATTTATCCATATGTTGAAGAAATGTTAAAATATTTAAAAGCACAAGACTTTCCTCTAGCTGTAGTTACAACAAAATATAAAGAAGCAGCTATATTAGGATTGGATTTATTTAATATAACACCATATTTTGATGTCATCATTGGAGAAAATGATGTGAAACGTTCAAAACCTGATCCTGAAGGAATATTGTGTGCATTAAAAAAATTAAATTGTCAAGAAGGTTATTACGTAGGTGATAATGTAACTGATATTCAAGCGGGTATAAATGCGGGAATTAAAACAGTAGGAGTGAAATGGTCACCTAAAGGATATGCTCTTATAGAAAAAGAACATCCAGATTTGTTAATTAATGATTATCAAGAATTTATAAATTATATAAAGGAGAAAGAAAAATGTTAGATTTAATAATTATTGGTGCTGGACCTGCGGGGTTAAGTGCTTGTTTATATGCGAGTCGTGCGGGATTAGATGTTTTAATATTTGATAGTGCAGCTCCAGGTGGTAAATTAAATGTTACTGCCCAAATTGAAAACTATCCTGGACTTAAACCAACACCAGGCCCAGAAATTGCTTTTACAATGTATGAAAGTGCCTTGAGTTTTGGAGCAAAAATGGAATATGGTGAAGTTTTAAATATTAAAGATTACGGAGATTACAAAGAAGTTGTCACTGCTAAACAAACATATCAAACAAAATATGTTTTAATTGCGACAGGTACAAAAGAAAGACAAATGAATCTTGAAAAAGAAAATGAACTTGTTGGACGTGGAATTTCTTATTGTGCTGTCTGTGATGGTCCTTTCTTTAAAAATCAAGAAGTTGCTGTCATCGGTGGTGGAAATTCAGCGCTTGAAGAAGCAATGTATCTTGCAACATTATGTAAAAAAGTACATTTAATTGTAAGACGAGATGTTTTTAGAGCTGATAAAATTATTCAAGACCGTTTATTAAAAAGTGAAAATATTGAAGTTCATTTTAAAAGAAAACCAGCTGAGATTTTAGAAGAAGATAACAAAGTAAAAGGTCTTGTTTTAGAAAATAGTGAGACAGGTGAAAAAGAAGAATTAATGGTCAATGGTATTTTCCCATTTATTGGTTTGGATCCTATGACACAATGTGCAAAATCATTAGGAATTGTCAATTCAGCAGGTTATATAGATGCAAATGAAAATATGGAAACAGCTGTTAAAGGAATCTTTGTAGCAGGGGATGTAAGAAATAAACAATTAAGACAAGTTGTTACGGCTACAAATGATGGTGCTATTGCTGGACAATACATTGCTTCATTAAAATAAAAGTTCAGATGGTTACATCTGGCTTTTATTTATAGATGAATTTTGATAGAATAGATACGAAAAATAGAAAGGAGAGGTATTATGGATAAAATTGAGATTGTCATTGTTACAGGTATGTCAGGTGCTGGAAAAACAACAGCGATGGCCGCTTTTGAAAATATGGCTTATTGTTGTATTGATAATTATCCAATTGCTTTATTAGGAGCATTTTCAGAATTTTTAAAGGATAATACGAATTATCAAAGAATAGCAATGGCAGTAAGTTTAGCTGATGCGCCAAAAGCCATTCGTTTTTTAAATAATGTAGATTGGCTAAATGTGTCGGTTATTTTCTTGGACTGTGATGATAATATTATTTTAAAAAGATATAAAGAAACAAGGAGAACACATCCTATTTTGATTTCTAATAAAGCCGCTACACTTGTAGAAGCTATTGGATATGAAAGAAAATTAGCAAGACCTATTTCTAAAGAAGCAAATATGGTTATTGATACAACAAATCTAAAAGGAAATAAGTTCCAACAGTTATTAGAAAACCAATTTAATCACCAATCTATAGATCCATTTAGAATAAGTTTTGTATCCTTTGGATATAAACATGGTATACCTAAAGATGCAGATTTACTTTTTGATGTGCGTTTTTTACCAAATCCTTTCTATATAGAGGAACTTAGAAATCTTACTGGAAACGATAAAGAAGTTTATGATTATGTAATAGATAAACCTGAAACCCAAGTCTTTATTCAAAAAATGACAGATTTATTAGATTATTTATTAGAAGAATATGATAAAGAAGGAAAGACGCATGTTGTCATTGGTATTGGATGTACTGGTGGACAACATCGTTCAGTGAGCTTAACAAATTATTTTGCAGATCACTATAGTCAAAAGTATCATGTTCATCGTCTACATAGGGATGCTGTTCATTAATGAAAGTATCATTTGCTAGACAAGTTAAAGAGGAAGTTGTTTTTAATGATTTTGATATTTGTTGTCAAAAAGCTATTTTATCAGCAATTATTAAAGTCAATGGAACACTTTCTTTATCAAATCAAGGTTTATTACTTACAATAAGAACAGAAAATGCAAAAATAGCATCTAAAGTTCATAAAATGTTAAAAGAAGTGTATCATCCTCATATAGAGTTTCTTGTTTCTAGAAAAATGAAATTACAAAAAAATAATGTCTATATTCTTAAAGTCTCAAAAGCAAGAGAAATCTTAGATGATTTAGGTTTAATGAATGGATTAGGTTTCCATACACTTCCTGATAAAAAAATAATTCAAAAAGAATGTTGTAAAAGGGCATTTTTAGCGGGTATCTTTTTATCTGGAGGATCTGTCAATAACCCAGAAACATCGAATTATCATTTAGAGTTATCTGTTGATGAAGAAGAATATGCGTTATTTATTCAAGAATTAATGAATTATTTTCATTTAAATGCCAAAATGACAAAAAGAAGAAACAAATATGTTATATATTTAAAATCGGCAGAGAAGATAGGAGACTTTTTAAGAGCCATTGGTGCGAGCCAATCGGTGATGAACTTTGAAAGTACTCGTATTGATCGAAGTATGTCAAATACTGTAAACAGATGGAATAACTGTGATATTGCTAATGAGGTCAAATCAATGGCTTCTTCTAATAAACAATTAGAAGATATCAGTATTATTGAGATGTTTATGGGACTTGATATGCTTGACGAAAAAACAAGAACTGTTGCTTTGATTCGTAAAAAATATCCAGATTATACATTAAATGAATTGTGTAATGCTTATCAAGATGAAACAGGTCTGACGATTAGTAAATCGGGATTGCATCATCGTTTTAAAAAATTAAGTGAACAAGCAGCACAATTAATGCAAATGCAAAATGAATAAAGATATTCACATTTTATTTGGTTTACGAATTAAAGAATTAAGAGTGAGAGCACATATCTCTCAAGAAGAACTTTCATTTCGTTCAGGATTATCTAAAAATTATATTTCAGATGTTGAAAGAGGTACGAGAAATATTTCTTTAAAAGCTATTTCAAAATTAGCGGATGGTTTGAAAGTAGAAGTGAAGGAATTATTTAATTTTTCTAAATAGGAGTAAAAAAATGCCAATTTATCAAATTATTTTAGTTATTGCAGTTGTTATTTTAGTTTTAAGTTTATTATTAAATTTATTATTCAGTCCTATTACATGGATCATTATTGCTATTCTTGTGATTTATTCTTTTATTAGAAGATACTTATATGAAAAACAATTGAAAGAATATAACGAAAGAATTGAAAAAGAAATCGCAGAGAAAAAAGCTGCTTATCAATCAGGTCAAGCTTACCGTAATGGGAGTGACGATGTTATTGATGTAAATTATGTAGAAAAAGATGAAAATGAATAAAAACTATTGACATCTAATTCATAGAGGTATACTATGATAGCAACAATACAAAAAGACATTGAAAAGGAAAGTAATTTATTGAAAATGCCTAGAGAGTTCTTGGTTGGTGGAAAAGAAACATGGAAGATAAATGAAAATGGCCTTGGAGTTGCATACCGAGCCAAGTTGGTTAGGCTATGACGGATTCACCCGTTAAAGTGATAGAGTATGATAGTACTCGATGAGGGAATAATCGTGAGGTTATTTTAAATTAAGGTGGTAACGCGAGGTAACTCGTCCTTTGTATAAAGGACGAGTTTTTTGTTTGTTGTATTGTAATAAAAGAAAAAGGGGAAAAGAAAAATGAAAAAGGGATTAAAATTATTATTATCAGCAGCATTCGCATTATCAATTGCAGGATGTGCTAATGGATCATCAAACGATGATAAAACAATTAAAATAGGAGCAACAGCTATACCGCATGCGGAGATCTTAAATGATGTCGTTAAAGATGAGTTAGAAAAAGAAGGTTATACATTAGAAGTGACTGAATTTACAGATTATGTAACACCTAATACTTCATTAGAAGATGGAGATTTAGATGCTAACTATTTCCAAACATTAGCGTATTTAAAAGAACAAAATAAAGAAAGAAAATTACATTTAAAAGCCGTAGCCGGTATTCATTATGAAGCAATGGCTCTCTATTCAGAAAACTTAAAATCATTAGATGATTTAAAAGATGGAGCTACAATTGCTGTACCAAACGATGGTTCAAATGAATCAAGAGCACTTGCTTTACTTGCTAAAAATAACTTAATTGAATTAAACGATGATACACTTTATACAGCATCAAGTATTACAGCAAATCCACATAATTATAAAATTGAAGAATTAGAAGCAGCCAATTTACCAAACAACTTACCAGATGTAGATGTTGCAGTTATTAATGGTAACTATGCATTAGAACATAATTTAGGAGATAGCACAAACGTTTTATTAACAGAAAGTTTTACAGATGAAGAAGCACAACCTTATATCAATTACTTAGTAGTTAAAGAAGGAAATGAAAATACAGCTAAAGCAAAAGCTTTGAAGAAAGCATTACAATCAAAAAAAGTGAAAAATTATATCAAAAAATATAAAGGTTCTGTTCAAGCTGTCTTTACAGATCCTACAAAATAAGGAGATTTAAAATGAGTGTTATTTATTTAGCTGGAGGATGCTTTTGGGGCGTTCAAAAATATTTTGATCAATTTGATGGAATTATAAAAACAACAGTAGGTTATGCTAATGGGCATACTGAAAATCCAAAATATGAAGATGTTAAAGCAGAAAAAACAGGACATGTTGAAACGGTAAAAATTGAATATGATGAAAGTCTTCGAAGTTTAAATCAAATATTGGATGATTATTATAAAATAATTGATCCTACTTCTTTAAATAAACAAGGTGAAGATGAAGGTATTTCTTATCGTACAGGTATTTATTATACAAATGAAAGTGACTTAGAAATTATTCAAAATAAAACAAATGAAATTCAAAAAAATTATCAAGAAAAAGTGGTTGTTGAGATACAACCACTCGATAATTTCTATGAAGCAGAGGAGTATCATCAAAAATATTTAGAAAAGAATCCCCAAGGATATTGTCACATTGGAAAATGTTTCTTTGGTTGAGAGGAAGAGGTTTATGATTGAAATAAAAAATTTGTATAAAAGTTATGGCTCTTTAGAAGTGCTCAAAGATATTTCTTTTAAGATAGAAAAAGGAGATATTTTTGGAATCATTGGACAAAGTGGAGCAGGTAAGTCAACATTGCTACGTTGTTTCAATGGTCTAGAGAATTTTCAAAAAGGAGAAGTGATTGTTGATGGACAAGCAATTTCATCTTTAAATAAAAAACAAATGAGTAATATTCAAAAAGAAATGGGTATGATCTTTCAAAACTTTAATCTTTTAAATAGATTAAATGTTTATGATAATATTGCTTTACCATTAAAGTTTTGGAAACAAGATCCTCATAGTTTAGAAAATAAACAGAGAATTGAAAAACTTTTGAAATTGGTGGGATTAGAAGAAAAAAGTCAAGCTTATCCTCGTCAATTAAGTGGAGGACAAAAACAAAGAGTAGCGATTGCTCGAGCACTTGTTTTAAATCCCGAAATTCTTTTATGTGATGAAGCTACATCAGCATTAGATCCACAAATTACAAGAGATATCTTAAATCTATTATTAAAAATCAACAAAGAGATGAATATTACGATTGTAGTTGTCACACATCAAATGGAAGTTATTAAACAAATCTGTAATAAAGTCGCTTTTCTTAAAGATGGACGTGTTTTATCAGTGGGTAAACCGGAAGAACTTTTTGTGGCACCAAATCAAGAAATTCAAAAATTTGTGGGCGATGATATTGAAATTCTGCCACAAACTGGTAAAAATATTAAATTATTCTTTACAAATAATAATTCCAAATCACATACGATTACACAACTTGCTAGAACACTTGATATCAACTTTGATATTTGCCAAGGAAAACTTGAAAACTTTAGAGGTTCCATGATGGGAAGCCTTATTATCAATATTGATGAAAAAGATCTACAAGCAGTAGGAAATTATTTAGATCAAGAAAAAATTACATGGGAGGAAATTGTATGAGTGATGTTATTTTAAAAGCAACGTATGAAACGTTATATATGGTCATTGGATCAACTTTCTTTGCTGTTATTTTAGGTTTTGTTCCAGCAATTATTTTAACACTCACTGCACCGGATGGATTAAAACCAAATAAGGTCGTTTATACAATTTTAGATATTCTTGTTAATATTTTTAGAAGTTTCCCATTTGTTATTTTAATGGTCATTGTGATTCCACTTACAAGATTAATTGCTGGTAAAGCGATTGGAACGACAGCAGCTCTTGTGCCACTTACAATTTCAGCTATTCCTTTTGTTGCTAGAGTCATTGAAAGTGCATTAAGAAGTGTTGATGTTGGGTTAATTGAAGCAGCTAAATCATTTGGAGCTAGTGATTTTCAAATCATTTATCGTATTTATTTAAAAGAAGCAATTCCTGCTATTTTATCAGGAATTACGCTTACAATGATTAGTATTATTGGTTATAGTGCAATGGGTGGTGCCTTAGGGGCAGGAGGACTTGGAGATATTGCGATCCGTTATGGCTATCAAGCTTATAAGATTCCTTATCTTGTTGTTACAAGTATCATCTTAATTATCTTTGTACAAATTATTCAAACAATCGGCAATCATTTATATAAAAAATTATCTTAAAAGACCCAAGCGGTCTTTTTTATGTTATGATTGAAAAAAGGAGTGGGAATATGAAATGTAAATATTGTGGAGCAGAAATAGGAAATAGCATTGAATGTCATTTATGTGGACATAAACAAATTGGGAAAACAACGTGTCCAGTATGTTCAAAACTTATTTATCCTTATCAAGAATATTGTTCTAATTGTGGAAGTCCTACAATTTATCGTAAGTCTGAGCCAATAAAAAAAGTAACCCCTGATACAAGTGTACATAGTGAAGCAAGTCATAATTATCATACAGTTTCTGAAAGCTATGATTATAAAAAGAATGCATATGATTATAAAAAGCCTTTTAAAAATTTGAATAAGTATGTACCCATTCAAAAAAATAAAAAAACGTTTAATCACCCAAATGTAAGAAAAAATAAACGAATTGTTAAGATAATTATAGGAATTATTGTTGCCTTTAATTTAATTATTCCGATTGCAGGAGCAATTATTGGAATCATAGGAGATAATTTAGAAACAGGTGAGACGACATCTTTTGATGATAGTGGAAATACAGACTTAACAAGCTTTAATTTAAGCCAAGATAGTTCTAGAGGCGATTATAATCAAAATTTTACAAATAGTGATGGCGGAGCTTTTGTTTATCAAAATAAACTCTATATTTCTTTAAATGGACAATTAATAAAATATGATGCTCATTTTGAAAATTCAGAAGTTTTAGAAGAAAGCAGTTGTGATCATATTTATGTAGATGATCGTGGATGCTTTTATGAAAATGATAGTGATTTTGTCTTTTTAGATTTCAATGGAAAAAGAAAAACTCTATTAAATGAAGTCAGTCATTGTTATGTTTTAGATCAAAAAATCTTTTATATTAAAGATGAAACTCTTTATTGTTTAACTATTGATGAAAATATAAATGTTATTGATAATCAAAAAATCAAAGATAATATTTATGAGTTTACAGTAGATGATCAAAATCAACGTATTTTATGTACAAATACAGATTATGAAAGTCAATTGATTGATTTTAATGGAACAACTTTAAAAAATAAAATGAATAGCTATGAAGATGGTTATTTTATTGATGGTTTCTTATATTATCGAGAATATGATGGAGTCTATAAGACAGACTTTAGTAATGATGAGGGAGAACTTGTACAAGCAGCAAGTGATATTTATCGTTTTGGGGTAGGTCAAGATGAAGAAAATGAAAAAGTCATTGTTTATGGTGAAAACTATGATAATGTTTTAAATGCTTATTTCGATGATGATAGTTATGCTTTATATGATGATGCCAGAGATTTCTATATTATTGGTGAGAAAGTGATTTTCTTTACTTATGATGATGATTATACGCGTCATTATTTTATCAGTAGCTATGATGGTGAATATGCACCTTTCGAAGAATGACAATTTAGTCATTCTTTTTATTTTATGACTGTGGTAGAATAAGGTCACTAGGAGTGATAAGAATGTATTGTAGTCAATGTGGAACATATGTTGAAGATGATATGCTGTTTTGTCCTCAATGTGGAAAACAGTTAAAACCAATAAAAAAAGTTTGTATTCGTTGTCAGTTACCATTAACTGAAAATGAAGAAGTCTGTCCAGCTTGTGGAATGAGACAAACACAAGAAGAAGTAGTGGAAGAAGATCCTTATAAAGGATATTGGAAAAAGCCAATTCTTTGGATACTTTCAGCTGTTTTATGTTTATCAGCTGTTTTTCTAGGAAGTTATATGACAAGTCATCCTTTACAATCAATGTCAAGTCAAGAAAAAAATTATGTCTTAAAAGGCAAAGTGAGTACGTATAATGTTTCTGCTAATAATCAAGCAGGTGGCCAATATCTAAAAGATAATCAACATCTTTATTATGTTATCAATAATCAACTTTTAGTAAGTGATTTAGATGAATTAGAAACAAGTGAAGTATTGATAGATGATTGTGTGGGCTATTTAAGTATTGAAAATCATGTTCTTTATTATTGTGATTCTCAATACAATTATCAAGCTTATGATTTAAAGACAAAAACAACGACCCAAATATTAGAAAATGTGTATTATCCAATTATAAAAAATCATGTTATTTATTATCAATTAGATCAAGATCATGAAAGTTTATATCGTTATTCATTGGATGATCAAACAAATCAAAAATTAAATGATGAAACATCTTATGATATTACAATAGATGGAAAATATATTTATTATTTAGCTAAAAATGATGAACAATATGCTTTAAAAAGAATGACAATTACAGGTGAAAATATAGAAACACTCTATGAAAAACAATGTACATTCGCTCTTGATAACAAAGATTTATATCTTACTGATAATTCACAAATTATAAAAATCAATAAAGAAACATTAAAACAAGAAACAATCAAAAAAGTAGAAAATAGAGCCATTGCTTTAGTCAATAATAAAATTGTCTATGCGACAGGAACCCAACTTAAAATGATGAGTTTAAATGGGAAAGATGATCAGATTTTATTTAAGAATATCGTTGTATCAGATTTACAAGTTTTAGGATCTGATTTATTTACCAAAGGATATGTTCAAAAAAGTGGAGTCAAATATATTGTTTTCAATATTAAAGGGCAATATAAAGCTTTAAATGAAAATACAGCACAAGAATTTGAAAATTTACAAGATGCATAGGAGAATAATATGAAAGTATATGAAATATTAGAGGCAACAAAAGGTATTTTAGTTTCTGGAAATAAAGAAGATGAGATTTGTTTCTTTAGTCAAGATAGTAGACAAATGAAAAATGGAGGAATGTATATTCCTTTAAAAGGTGAAAGATTTGATGGACATGATTTTATTGAAAGTGCTTTTCAAACAGGAGCAACAGCAATTATTACCGCTAAAGATGTAAGTTATCCAGATAAAATTGTGATTAAAGTAGAAGATACTTATCAAGCTTTAAAAGATATGGCCATTTATTTAAGAAGTCATCGCCCTGTAAAGGTTGTGGGAGTTACAGGAAGTGTTGGAAAAACAAGTACACGTGATATGGTCTATAGTGTTGTTAAACAAAAATATAAAACTTTAAAAACAGAAGGTAATTATAATAATGAAATAGGTCTACCATTAACAATTTTAAGATATCAAGATGAAGAAGTTATGGTCTTAGAAATGGGGATGAATCATTTAAATGAAATGTCAAGATTATCTATGATTGCTCATCCTGATGTCTCATGTATTACCAATGTTGGAACAGCACATATTGGTGAACTAGGAAGTCGTGAAAATATTTTAAAAGCAAAGTTAGAAATTACAGATGGTATGAAAGATCAATCTACTTTAATTATTAATAATGATAATGATATGTTACGGACTGTTGATTTACCTCGTTTAAATGTTGTAAGAGTTGGAAAAAATGAAGGGGCTTCTATTCAAGCAAGTGATATTGAATTATTTGAAGATTACAGTACATTTATTGTTCATTATCATGATCAAAGTGAAAAAATTTGGGTTCCTGTTCAAGGAGAGCATAATGTTTTTAATGCGTTAATTGCAATTGCAGTAGGATTAGAGTTAGATATTTCTCTAGAAGATATTAAAAAGGGTATACAAGAGTTTGAATTAACTAAAAATAGAATGGATATTCTTGAAAAAAATCATAAAACAATTATTGATGGAACATATAATGCAAGTGTAGATTCAATGAAATCAAGTATAGATGTTCTAGCAAATTATAAAAAACGTAAAGTTGCTATTTTAGCGGATATGTTAGAACTCGGAAGTTATAGTCAACAACTTCATGAAGAAGTGGGAAACTATGTTGCTACTAAAGAAATAGATGTTTTGATTTGTATTGGAAAAGAAGCAAAGTATATGTATCAAAAAGCAAAAGAAAAAATGGAGAATGTTTATTATTTTACTTCTAATCAAGAAGTTATTGAACAATTAGATCAATTTTTAAAGAATGATGATGTGGTTTTAGTTAAAGGAAGCCACTCTATGAATTTAAAAGAAATTGTAGAAAAGATATAAGTTATGAAAAAAAAGAAAAAATTAAGATTAAAAAGACCCTTTCAGTTAATTCTTGCAGCATTATTGTTTTTATTGGCTTTTTCATTCTTTCAACTTATAAAAAATCAATTTAAGCAAGAGAATAAATTGGTTTCAACTCAGGTATTGAATTATGAAGATTTAATGCTAAAATATGCAAGGGAAAATGATATAGAAGAGTATTTAGGATTATTACAGGCAATGATGATGCAAGAATCTGGAGGACAAGGAAATGATCCAATGCAATCATCTGAATGTGAATTTAATACACAGTTTGAAAAGAAACCTAATGCTATTAGTGATCCCGAATATTCTATTCAAGTAGGTATTCGATACTTTGCTAAATGTTTAGAAAAGGCAAATGTAAGTTCTTTAAAAGATGAAAAAGGAATATTTTTAGCTTTACAATCTTATAATTATGGTATTGGATATATGAATTACGTTGAACAAACAGACAAGCAATATACTTATCAAAATGCTATAGATTTTTCTGAGAAATGTAAAAAGGATTATAACGTATCAGTCTATGGAGATAGTAAGTATGTATATCATGTTTTAAGATATTATGAAGATACTACTTTAGTAGATGATTGGTTAGAATTATATCGTTAAGGAGATTATTATGAAACAAAAATTGATGGTTGTTTGTGGTGGACAATCGAGTGAACATATTGTTTCTCGTATGTCTTGTACATCAGTAATGAATAATTTAAATAAAGAACATTATGATGTGACATTAGTAGGAATTGATCAAGATGGATCTTGGTATTTATTAGATCAAGGTCAAGCTGATTTGGCTCAAGATACTTGGTTAGAAAATTCTCAAGTTATTCAAGATATTTTTGGAGTATTAAAGCAACAAGATGTTGTTTTACCAATTTTACATGGTGCTTTTGGAGAAGATGGAACAATCCAAGGTTTATTTGAATTAGCAGGTGTTCCTTATGTTGGATGTCGTGTTTTAGCTTCAGCAGTATCTATGGATAAAATCTATACAAAGAAGATTTTAGAAACTGCAGGAATTCCACAAGTAAAATCTTTATATGTTAAAAAAAGATATGATGGAAAACTTGTTGTTGTCAATAAACAATTTGATGAAATTGAAGATATTGAAAAAACAGTGGAAAAAGAATTAGGATTCCCATGTTTTATTAAAGCAAGTCGTTCTGGATCAAGTGTAGGATGTTATCGTTGTGATCATAAAGAAGATTTAATAACAAAACTTATTGAAGCTTCAAAATATGATCGTCATATTGTCGTTGAAGAATGTGTTGATTGTATCGAACTTGAAACGGCTGTTTTAGGAAATGATGATCCAATCGTTTCACGTGTTGGACAAATCATGCCTCATGGTGAATTCTATACTTTTGAATCTAAATATGAAGATGAAGAAAGTAAAACATGTATTCCTGCTTTAGTTGATCAAGAAATTCAAGATAAGATTCGTGAATATGCTTTAAGAGTATTTAAAGCAGTTGATGGACATGGTCTATCAAGAGTTGATTTCTTCTTAGATAAGAAATCAAATCAAATCTATTTAAATGAAATTAATACTTTACCTGGATTTACAAAGATTTCAATGTATCCACAATTAATGAATGATTTTGGTATTTCTTATAGTGAATTATTAGATAGAGTAATTCAATTAGCTTTCGATAAATAATAAAAAACTATTAAAATAATAATATATTTTAAATTAGTTAAATTAACTTAAAGACATTGACTTTAGTAAAAAAAAAGTCTAACATTACAAGTAACCATAAAATAAATACTTCGATAGGAACTAGTAAGTACTATTTCAAGGCGTAGAGAGATTCTGGTTGGTGGAAAGAATTGTTTGAGTAATACTGAACTCATCCTTGAGTGGAGCGCTGAACTTAAGTAGGTGGCTACGGTATGCAACCGTTATTTTGTAAGAGTATGAACTATTATGTAGCGTACTTAGCGAGGTGGATAAAGTGATTTATTCACAAATTGAGGTGGAACCACGAAGTAATATAACTCTCGTCCTCAAAATGGTCGGATTGGCTATTTTGAGACGGGAGTTTTTTTATAGTATTAAGGAGGAAATGGAAATGAATTACGAAAAGTACAAGAGATTTGAAACAATTAAATTAAAAGACCGTACTTGGCCTGATAAAACAATTGAAAAAGCACCAATTTGGTGTTCGGTTGATTTAAGAGATGGAAATCAAGCATTAATTACACCAATGAAAATAGAAGAAAAAGTGGAAATGTTTCAACTTTTAGTAGACTTAGGATTTAAAGAAATTGAAGTAGGTTTTCCTTCTTCAAGTCAAATTGAATATGATTTCTTAAGATTATTAATTGAAGAAAATTTAATTCCTGATGATGTGACTGTTCAAGTATTAACTCAAGCAAGAGAACATTTAATTAGAAAAACATTTGAAGCTTTAAAAGGATTAGATAAAGCTATCGTCCATGTTTACAATTCAACTTCTATCTTACAAAGAGACGTTGTCTTTAACAAAGATAAAGATGAAATTAAACAAATTGCAATTGATGGTGTTCAATTAGTAAAAGACTTATCAAAAGAATTTGAAGGAAAAGTGATTCTTGAATATTCACCAGAAAGTTTTACAGGAACTGAAGTTGATTATGCAATGGAAGTATGTGAAGCCGTTATGGATACATGGGGAGCAAGTAAAGATAATAAAGTGATTATCAACTTACCTTCAACTGTAGAAATGGATACACCAAATGTTTATGCTGATCAAATCGAATGGATGTGTCGTAACTTCAAAGATCGTGAAAGAGTCATTGTTTCTGTTCATCCTCATAATGATAGAGGTTGTGGAATCGCTTCAACTGAACTTGCTTTATTAGCGGGTGCTGATCGTGTTGAAGGAACGTTATTTGGTAATGGTGAAAGAACAGGAAATGTTGATGTTGTGACTGTTGCTTTAAATATGTTCACTCATGGAGTTGATCCACAATTAGAATTAGATAATATTAATGATATTAAACATGTTTATGAAAAATGTACAAAAATGGATATTCCACCAAGACATCCATATGTTGGACAATTAGTCTTTACAGCTTTCTCTGGAAGTCATCAAGATGCAATCAATAAAGGAATGCATGCTTTAAGAGAAAGAAATTCGAAAATGTGGGAAGTTCCATATTTACCAATTGATCCAAGTGATTTAGGTAGACAATATGAACCAATTGTTCGTATTAATTCACAATCTGGTAAAGGTGGCGTTGCTTATGTTATGGAAAGCATGTATGGTTATCATTTACCAAAAGGATTACAAGTAGACTTTGCAAAAGTGATTCAAGATATTTCTGAAGAAGAAGGAGAAGTTTCACCAGAAAGAGTTTACGATACATTTATTGAACAATATGTAGATATTAAAGAACCATATGAATTTATTAAACAAAAATTAATTGATATTTCTGAAGATGATTCTGAATTTGAAAGAAAAGCAGAAATTACTTTAAAAGATCATGGAGAAATAAGAACGATTGTTGGTTATGGTAATGGACCAATCGATGCTGTTAAAGATGCATTTAATGAAAATGGCTTTGTTTATACACATTTCTTAGATTATAGTGAACATTCATTATCATCAGGATCTAGTTCAAAAGCAGCTGCTTATGTTTATTTAAGAGTTAAAGGAAGTGCTGTTCAAGAATATGGAGTAGGGGTACATCCAAATATTACAACAGCTACAATTAAAGCCATTATTTCAGCTATGAATAGAATTCATAAACAATTAAAAAAATAGGGAGGATTAAAACATGGATAGACTTGTTTTATCATTGCTTGTTGAAAATAATCCAGGGGTATTAAACCGTGTTGCTGGTTTATTTAGTAGACGAGGATATAACATTGAAAGTATTTCAGTAGGACAAACAAATATTAAAGGAATGTCACGTATGACAGTCGTTTCTACTGGTGATGAACAAATTTTAACGCAAATTGAAAAACAATTAGGGAAACTTGTAGAAGTCGTTGAAATTGAAAAACTTGAACCAGATGATTCAGTTTATCGAGAACTTGTCTTAATTAAAGTAGATGCCAATGCTGATCAAAGAACAAATATCAACTCAATTGTTGATATCTTTAGAGCACATATTATCGATGTTTCACCAACTTCATTAATTATAGAAGTTACTGGAAATACAAGAAAAGTCAATCAGTTATTAACAATGCTTAACGGATTCAACGTGACAGAAATTGCTCGCACAGGACTCGTTGGAATGCATAGAGGAAGCCAAGGAAATTAAGGGGGATATTAAAAATGGCAAAAATTTTTTATGAATCAGATTGTGACTTATCATTATTAGATGGGAAAACAGTAGCCATCATTGGATACGGATCACAAGGACATGCACATGCATTAAACTTAAAAGAATCAGGAGTAAAAGTCATCGTAGGATTATACGAAGGATCAAAATCATGGAAAAGAGCTGAAGAACAAGGATTTGAAGTTTGTACATCAGCAGAAGCTGCAAAAAAAGCAGATATCATCATGATCTTAATCAACGATGAATTACAAGCAAAATTATATAAAGAATCAATTGAACCAAATCTAGAAGAAGGAAACATGCTCATGTTTGCTCATGGATTCAATATTCATTTCAATCAAATCGTACCACCAAAAAATGTTGATGTAACAATGATTGCACCAAAAGCACCAGGACATACAGTAAGAAGTGAATATCAAGCAGGAAAAGGAACACCATGTCTAGTAGCCGTAGAACAAGACTACACAGGAAAAGCACAAGACATCGCATTAGCATACTCACTAGCAATTGGAGGAGCAAGAGCAGGTGTATTAGAAACAACATTCAGAACAGAAACAGAAACAGACTTATTTGGAGAACAAGCAGTCTTATGTGGTGGAGTATGTGCTTTAATGCAAGCAGGATTTGAAACATTAGTAGAAGCAGGATATGATCCAAGAAATGCATACTTTGAATGTATCCATGAAATGAAATTAATTGTAGACTTAATCTATCAATCAGGATTTGAAGGAATGAGATATTCAATTTCAAATACAGCAGAATATGGAGATTATATTACAGGACCAAAGATCATCACAGAAGATACAAAGAAAGCAATGAAACAAATCTTAAAAGATATCCAAGATGGAACATTCGCAAAAGACTTCTTATTAGACATGTCAGCAGCTGGAGGACAAGCACATTTCAAAGCAATGAGAAAATTAGCTGCAGAACATGAATCAGAAAAAGTCGGAAAAGAAATCAGAAAATTATATTCTTGGTCTGATGAAGATAAATTAATTAATAACTAATCAACACACTTTAGTGTGTTGTCATTGGAAAGTCATGACTTTCTAATGACAACCTACTAAGGTTAAAAATGAAGGGGGAATTTAAAAAATGGCAATGACAATGACACAAAAGATCTTAGCAAAACATGCGGGATTAGATCATGTTGAAGCGGGACAATTAATTGAAGTAAAATTGGATGTTGTAATGGCAAATGATATTACAGGGCCTATGGCATTACCAATTTTTGATAAAATGGCAGATAAAGTCTTTGATAAAGATAAAGTGGTTTTAGTGCCAGATCACTTTACACCAAATAAAGATATTAAATCTGCAGAAAATTCAAAAGCAATTTTGGATTTTACAAACAAACAATGTTTAACACATCGTATGGAACAAGGTAAATGTGGTGTAGAACATGCTATCTTACCAGAAAAAGGAATCGTTGTGGCTGGTGAATGTATTATTGGGGCAGACAGTCATACATGTACTTATGGGGCATTAGGAGCTTTTTCTACAGGTGTAGGAACAACAGATATCGCTACTGGAATGGCAACTGGTGAATTATGGTTTAAAGTACCAAGTGCTATTAAATTTGTGATTACTGGTAAACCAAGTGAATATGTTAGTGGGAAAGATGTTATTTTACATATTATTGATAAAATTGGTGTTGATGGGGCTTTATATAAATCAATGGAATTTGTTGGAGACGGTATTCAATATTTAACAATGGATGATCGTTTTACAATTTGTAATATGGCCATTGAAGCAGGAGCTAAAAATGGTATTTTCCCTGTTGATGATCAAACAATTGCTTATATTGAAAAACATTCTAAAAAGCCTTATGAAATCTTTGAAGCAGATGAAGATGCTGAATATGAACAAGTGGTAGAAATCAATTTAAGTGAAGTAAGACCAACTGTTGCATTTCCTCATTTACCAGGAAATGGACATACAATTGATGAAATTGAAGAAATGGATAAAATCTATATTGATCAAGTCGTTATTGGATCTTGTACAAATGGACGTTTATCTGATTTAGAAAAAGCAGCAGCAATTTTAAAAGGTAAAAAAGTTGCAGACAATGTACGTGTGATGGTCGTACCAGCAACACAAAAAATCTTCTTACAATGTATTCAAAAAGGTTTAGCTGAAATCTTTGTAGAAGCTGGATGTGCATTCAATACACCAAGTTGTGGACCATGTATGGGTGGTCATATGGGTGTTATGGCTAAAGGTGAAAAATGTGTTTCAACAACAAACCGTAACTTCGTAGGTCGTATGGGAGATACAGAAGCACTTATTTATTTAGCTTCTCCACAAGTTGCTGCAGCAAGTGCGATTGCTGGATATATCGCAAATCCTGAAAAGGTAGGTAAAGAATAATGAAAATTTATAAATATAAAGATAATGTAGATACAGATGTAATTATTCCTGCACGTTATTTAAATTCATTTGATGCAAAAGAACTTGCAAGTCATGCTATGGTGGATATTGATCCTACTTTTGCTTCAACTGTAGAAAAAGGAGATATCATTGTAGCAGGTCAAAACTTTGGTTGTGGTTCTTCAAGAGAACATGCACCTCTTTGTTTAAAAACTGCTGGGGTTAAATGTGTTATCGCAAAAAGCTTTGCGCGTATTTTCTATCGTAATTCAATTAATATTGGTTTTCCAATTATGGAATGTGAAGAAGCAGCTGATAAAATTGAAAAAGGTGACGAAGTAGAAGTTGATTTTTCAACAGGTGTAATCACAAATAAAACAAAAAACGAAACTTACCAAAGTCAACCATTCCCAGAATTCTTACAAAAAATGATTGATGCTGATGGTTTAGTAAATTATGTAAATTCTAAAAAATAGGGGATAAAAAATGGAAAAGAATATAGCGGTTATTAAAGGTGATGGAATCGGGCCTGAAATCGTTACAGAAGCGATGAAAGTTTTAGATGCTGTTGCTAAAAAATACAATCATAAATTTAATTATACAGAAATCTTAATGGGTGGTTGTTCAATCGATGCTTATGGTGTGCCGTTAAGTGATGAAGCTTTAAAAATTGCTAAAAAAAGTGATAGTGTTTTATTAGGGGCTATTGGTGGAAATACGACAACTTCACCATGGTATAAATTAGAACCATCATTAAGACCAGAAGCAGGTTTATTAAAAATTAGAAAAGAATTAGGGTTATTCGCAAATTTACGTCCTGCTTATTTATATGATGAATTAAAAGGGGCTTGTCCACTTAAAGAAGAATTAACTGCAGGTGGATTTGATATGATGATCATGCGTGAATTAACTGGTGGTCTTTATTTCGGTGAACGTTCTACTGAAAAAGAAGGAGATCAAATGGTTGCTCGTGATTCAATGAGTTATAGTGAAAGTGAAATTCGTCGTATTGCTAAACGTGGATTTGATATTGCAATGAAAAGAAATAAAAAAGTAACAAGTGTGGATAAAGCAAATGTTTTAGATACTTCTCGTTTATGGCGTAAAGTTGTTGAAGAAGTTGCTAAAGAATATCCTGAAGTTACTTTAGAACATATGTTAGTAGATAACTGTGCAATGCAACTTGTAAGAGATCCAAAACAATTTGATGTTATTTTAACTGAAAATATGTTTGGTGATATTTTATCAGATGAAGCAAGTATGGTTACTGGTTCAATTGGAATGTTATCAAGTGCTTCTTTAAGAGAAGATAGTTTTGGTATGTATGAACCAAGTCATGGTAGTGCACCAGATATTGCTGGACAAAATATTGCTAATCCAATTGCAACTATTTTATCAGCAGCAATGATGCTTCGTTATTCTTTTGATTTAGATCAAGAAGCAAAAGATGTGGAAGATGCTATTGAAAAAGTATTAAAAGAAGGATATCGTACAACAGATATCATGTCTGAAGGTAAAACATTAGTAGGTACTCGTGAAATGGGAGACCTTATTGTAAGTCATTTATAGGAGGATATAGGGATGAAAAGTGATTTTGTAAAAAAAGGAACTGAAAGAGCTCCTCATCGATCATTATTTAATGCCGCTGGGTATACAGATGAAGAATTAGAAAGACCATTAATTGGGGTTGTCAATTCTTTCAATGAAATTGTTCCAGGGCATATGAACTTAGATAAAATTTGTGAAGCTGTAAAAAAAGGAATCTATCTTGCTGGTGGAGTACCCGTAGAAATTCCAGCAATCGCTGTATGTGATGGTATTGCCATGAACCATACAGGTATGAAATATTCACTTGTTACACGTGAATTAATTGCTGATAGTACAGAAGCCATGGCTGAAGCACACCAATTTGATGGTTTAGTTATGATTCCTAACTGTGATAAAAACGTACCAGGATTATTAATGGCTGCTGCCAGAGTCAATGTTCCAACAATCTTTGTTTCTGGTGGACCAATGTTAGCTGGTCGTAAAATGGATGGTAAAAGAACATGTTTATCTTCATTATTTGAAGCTGTAGGACAATTCAATGCAGGGAATATGACAGAAGATAAACTTCATGAATTTGAACAAAAAGCATGTCCAACTTGTGGTTCATGTTCAGGTATGTATACAGCAAACTCAATGAACTGTTTAACTGAAGTTTTAGGAATGGCTCTTCGTGGAAACGGAACAATTCCAGCAGTTTATTCAGAAAGAATTAGACTTGCAAAACATGCAGGTATGCAAATCGTAGAACTTATTAAAAAAGATATTCGTCCTCGTGATATTATGACTGAAAAAGCATTTATCAATGCTCTAACAATGGATATGGCACTAGGATGTTCAACAAACTCAATGCTTCATTTACCAGCTATTGCTCATGAAGCAGGAGTTACTTTAAATCTTGAAATTGCGAATGAAATTTCTAAGAAAACACCTAACTTATGTCATTTAGCTCCAGCTGGTGATACATTTATGGAAGATTTAAATGAAGCTGGTGGAATTTATGCAGTTATGAATGAAATTAATAAATTAGGTTTATTATCAACTGATCTATTAACTGTTACTGGGAAAACAGTGGCTGAAAATATTGAAGGATGTGTTAACTTAGATCCTGAAATCATTCGTCCAGTGGAAAATCCATATTCACCTTATGGTGGTATCGCTGTTTTAAAAGGGAATATTTGTCCAAATGGTGCCGTAGTTAAACAATCAGCAGTTGCTAAAGAAATGATGGTACATACCGGACCTGCTCGTGTCTTTGATTGTGAAGATGATGCCATTGTTGCTATCCGTGAAGGAAAAATTGTTAAAGGTGATGTTGTTGTTATTCGTTATGAAGGACCTAAAGGTGGACCTGGAATGCGTGAAATGTTATCACCAACTTCAGAAATCGCTGGTATGGGCTTAGATAAAGATGTTGCTTTAATTACAGATGGTCGTTTCTCTGGAGCTACTCGTGGAGCTTCAATTGGGCACGTAGCACCTGAAGCTGCTTTAGGTGGACCAATTGCTTTCATTGAAGAAGGAGATATTATTGATATTGATATTACAAATCATTCAATGAATGTACGTGTTAGTGATGAAGAAATGTCTGCAAGAAAAGCTAAATGGCAACCAAGAGAACCTCGTATTAAAAAAGGTTACTTAGTAAGATATGCTTCTTTAGTAACATCTGCAGATAAAGGTGCTGTATTACAAGCACCAGAAGAAAAAAAATAAAAGGAGGAAAAACAAAATGATGTTAACTGGTTCAGAAATTATATGTGAATGTTTAATTGAACAAGGTGTCGATACAGTGTTTGGTTATCCGGGAGGAACTATTCTTAACGTCTATGATGCACTTTATCGTTATCAAGATAAAATCAATCATGTTTTGACCTCTCATGAACAAGGTGCTTCTCATGCCGCTGATGGTTATGCAAGAGCAACAGGAAAAGTTGGTGTTTGTATGGCTACTTCAGGACCAGGGGCAACAAACCTTGTTACTGGAATTGCGACGGCTTATATGGATTCAACACCACTTGTTGCTATTACTGCAAATGTTGGTGTTGAAATCTTAGGGCGTGACAGTTTCCAAGAAATTGATATTACTGGTGTGACAATGCCAATTACAAAACATAATTTTATCGTTAAAGATATTAAAGATTTAGTGCCTACAATTCGTAAAGCATTCTATATTGCAAAAGAAGGTAGACCAGGACCTGTCTTAGTAGACGTTACTAAAAACGTTACTGCAGAAAAGATGGAATTTGAACCACTTCAACCAAAAGCTATTGAACCTAAAACTGAAACATATACTGTTGAAGATTTAGATCAAGCAATTGAAATAATCAAAGAAAGTGAAAAACCATTTATCTTTGCTGGTGGTGGTGTTATTTCATCTGGTGCAAGTCAAGAATTAAAAGAATTTGCAGAAAAAATTGATGCACCTGTTTGTGAAACATTAATGGGTAAAGGGGCTTTTGATA
>ENA-OPDE01000200-OPDE01000200.1-human-gut-metagenome-genome-assembly--contig:-NODE-200-length-41638-cov-3.077219_pt1 | contig 41638 bp, 38 predicted proteins | sample MGYA00241261_ERZ501502 | MGnify/ENA primary metagenome ERZ501502 (study PRJEB25962, sample SAMEA2042450) | human gut metagenome | biome: human gut; feature: human-associated habitat; material: faeces... | reverse complement strand
GTGCCAGCCACTTCGAGTGATTCGTTCGCTGGCTTTACGATAGCCAAGGAGCCTTTCGCAGAGAAGAATTTGTCGTGGCAGGCGGCTTTTAAAAATATTGTCTTTACTTCCAATCGAAATCCTTTGGAAGTTTTAAATGCGGTCAAAACCGGCACCGCGGATGTCGGTATCGTTCCGGCCTGTTTTATTGAACAGGTCATGATTCGCAATCAAGCCCACTTGAGTGACTACCGGGTGATTAATCCGCAACCTGTCACTGAAATGGCTTGTCAGCACTCAACCAATGCCTATCCAAGCCTCATGGTCTCTTATCGAAACGGGGTGGACAGCAACTATATCCTCGATATGACCAATGCTTTGTTGGGGCTCAAGCTTCCCTTCGGTACAACTTGGAGCATGCCGGAAAATACCCGGGAGCTTTACGATTTGATGTATCACTTGCGAATCGGTCCTTACAATAATGTTACCTATTCGGCCATTTATCGGACTTTCAGTGAAAATCGTACGATCTTTATTACTGCGATTTTCTTAATCGTTGCGGGTTTTTTCTATAACTTGATCATTTCAGTGGAAGTGGCTTCGCGCACTAAGGCTTTGAAACGGGCTCTGGCGGAAAAAGACCGAATTTCAAAGCAACAGGAGCAAACCAATGAATACATCTCACGTTTAGAACGAACTGGGATTGTCGGTCAGATGTCGAGCATGATTGCTCATGAGTTAAAGCAACCTTTAGCAACAGTTTCCAATTATTCAAGAGGATTGCTGCGACGCATTGAAAGGGGATCGGCCGATAAAGACACGATCGTCAAAGTTCTTAAAGAAATTGAGTACCATACCGAGCGCGCCAATGACATCGTCGATCACGTTAGAAGTTATGCAAAGCCCCATGAGGTAAAGCGTGAAGAACATGATTTGCGCGATATCGTTGCCAAGACCGTGGCTACTTTTGAAAAGTCCGGCCGTACAACGGTTCCCGTCATTGTTGAAGGGGAGCGTCATGCACTGGTCGAAGCCGACGATTGGGAAATCGAATTGGCTCTTTTGAATCTATTGAAAAATTCCGCGGATGCTTTCACGGAGATTCATCCTGCGATGCGTGATGAAGACGAAGACGTCATTCGCATCCGTATTGAGGATCATGAGGATACGTGGTGGATTCGCGTCATCGATAACGCCAAGCTGGTGGATGAAAGCTTTACAGAGCAATTCTTCCAAAAACTTGAGACGACAAAATCTCATGGCTTAGGACTGGGGCTATCAATTGTAAGCTCATTGGCCGAACGTCACGCCGGGCGCGTTTGGGCCGAGCCCAATCCGGGGCGCGGCGTTATAGTGACGATTGAATTGCCGAAATACCAGCCTATCGAAGAAAAAATCTAATCACAAACGGGACCCCAACAAGGTCCCTATCGCTTAACTGAACGTAATATCGTATTGTTCAGGACTGTAACAGCTTTCCACCTGAAGCGACACCGGAGAGCCGATAAAATCCTGAAGCAGATCCAAGGCGGCCGCCTCATCTTCAAGAAAGAGATCAATGACTGTTTGGCTGGCGATAATGCAAAAACTTTTAATGCCAGGATATTGTCGCCACTCTCGAAGGATTTCTCGCAGTATCTCGTAGCAGACCGTTGGAGCCGTTTTAATTTCACCGCGGCCGCCGCAAAGCGGGCAGGGCTCACAAAGAATATGGCCGAGCGAGTCCCTCGTGCGCTTACGGGTCATTTCAATTAAACCCAGCTCCGTGAAATTACTCATCGTAATATGCACTCGATCGGTTGAAACTGCTTTTTGAAGTTCGGCGAGAACCGCGGCTCGGTGTGCATCCTTTTCCATGTCAATGAAGTCAATGATGATAATGCCGCCTAAATTACGTAGTCTCAATTGACGTGCAATGACACGGGCCGCTTCAAGGTTGGTTTTGAAGACCGTGTCGCCGAAATCGCGTTTACCGACATAGGCGCCGGTATTCACATCAATTGTGGACATGGCTTCATTTTGATCAAAAATCAAGTAGCCGCCTGATTTGAGGTCAACCCGTCTTGAAAGCGCTTTTTCGATTTCGTTTTCAATGCCGTATTGTTCGAAAAGGGGAATTTCACCTGTGTACATTTCCAGTTTATCGGCGACCGTCGGAACAAAATTTTCTGCAAATTCCGATAGCGCTTCAATATTGTCATCCCAGGAGTCAACCAGCACGCGGGTGGTGTTTTCATTGACCATGTCGCGCAACGCGCGGGATTCCAAGTACAAATCCTGATAAAGAATAGAAGGGGCGCTGCAAACGGAAATCTTGGCTGAGATTTGCTTCCACAGTCTGCTCAAGTACTCCATGTCGGTGAGGAAATCCTCACTTGTCGCGCCTTCAGCACAGGTGCGCACGATATAGCCGCCTTTTTCTGTTTCAGGTCGGACGGCTGTTACCAAAGCTTTTAACCGCTCACGTTCCGTTTCATCTTCAATACGTTGTGAGACACCGATATGGGGTTCCTTTGGTAGGTAAACCAGTTTGTGACCGGCCAAGGAGATGGTGGTAGTAAGCCTAGCCCCTTTTGTGCCGATCGGATCTTTTGATACTTGAACGATAACGGATTCGCCTTCATGCAAAACGTATTCGATAGGCTTATAGGTTCCGTCATCTTGTCGAGCTGTGAAAATATCATGAACATGCAAAAAAGCGGTTCGCTCAAGACCGATATCGATAAAAGCTGATTGCATGCCGGGCAAAACACGCATCACTTTGCCCTTATAGACGTTGCCGACCAACCCTCTCTGGGCCCGTCTTTCAATATGCAAATCTTCCAGAATGCCGTTAACCATGACAGCCACACGAGTTTCTTGGGCTGAACAATGGATTAATAATTCTTCGCTCATAATTTTCTTCAACAATTTCTTTTGGCTTCTTAGTCTACTGGATCAGGTCTATGAGCGCCACAGTCAGTTTCTTCCCTCAGACTTAAGAAAGCCATTCTTTGACAAAAGAAAATATCTTCAAGTGCCTTATATCAGAAGGCTCTATTTGTTAGAATGTTTGCCAATTTATAGACCGAGTCGATTTTTCTTAGAGAGTAGCCATGTCTGATATTAAATTGAGCGGTCAAACCGCTTTGAAGGCTCATACGGGGATGGGACTGTACGTTTGTCCCAACGACGATGAAGGCCTCAATTCTCTTTACTACACGATTGAAGTCAATGATGCCCAGGGTGTTGCTTTTCTCAGAAGACTTTTGACAGTGGATGTGAAAAATATCCACCGCGGAGAAGTGCGTCAAAGTTTTATTCTGAATGCTTGGGGCTTAATGACTGATTTTGTTTGGGTAGCTCATTTGCCCGATAGCGATGAACATTTCCGTGTGGTCTTTCAGTCGCTCGACACTTTAGCGTGGATGCACCAAGTAGCAAAAGCCTTTGATGAAGACTTCACAACGCTGAAAACATCGACGGCGATTTTATTTGCCGATCAAACCAATACCCCTCATGGTTTGATGGCGAACGGCAAGGTTCAGGTTATGAAAACGAGCAAGGGCGAGGTGCTTGCCATGCGAGTCGGAGCGATGACCCTTCTTCAGGGAGAAGAGAAAGCCTTTGAAAACTTCACTCACCCTGGAATGGAAATGCTCGATGAACTGTCGGCGATAACACTTTGCTACGTTTCGAAGTCGCCGTTGGCCTTTGCCTGGCAAGCCAATGATTTGATGCCCGGTGACGTTAATGGTGCTGCTTATATTGATTTTTCCGATCCGGCGCGCATGTTTATCGGTCGCGCATTGACCGAAGCTCGTCTTAAAGCCGGCGAAGCGAAAAAAGCGGTTGTTTTGTCGTCTCATCAAGATGAAGCTGAGGCTTGGTTTGAAAATCCCTCTGAAGTGATTCTTTTAACAGAGGAGGGTGTACCGGTTGCCAAAAGTGCCTTTGTCGGTTTATTGGGAGATAAATTGACGTGTGTGGCTTTTGTGCCGCAATCAATTGATTCCTCCCGGCTGATTTGGATGAATGGCGGAGAGGAACAGGCTTACCGAGTGGAAGTCCTTTCCTAATAGCTAGGAGAAAAACGTGAGCGTTAGTGTTTTTGATATTTTCCGTGTCGGGATTGGTCCCTCGTCTTCTCATACAGTGGGACCCATGCGTGCCGCGGCCCGTTTTAGTAAAGAATTGATCGCTAAGGGACTCACGCAAAAGACAGCCCGCATTTGGGTGGATTTGATGGGAAGCTTGGGCGCAACGGGTATTGGCCACGCTACCGACACGGCCTTTCAGCTTGGCCTCATGGGGATGCTTCCCGCTGATGTTGATCTTGATCTGGCACCGAAGATTCTTCAAGCCATCAAGACTGAACACCAACTCAAACTGCCTGACGGTACCGTCATTGAATTTGACCCGAGTAAAGACATTATTCTGAGCCCTGAAAAAGTGGCGATCTACCACACCAATGCCATGCATGTCATTGCTCAGGATAAAGACGGCAAAGTACTTCTTTCGCGTCGTTATTATTCTGTGGGTGGCGGTTTTATTGTTGAAAGCGACCCGGACAATTTTGATAAGGTTTCTGAAGATAAGGAAACGGTTCACACCAAACCGCAACCCTATCCGGTCAATAGCGCTGCCGATCTTCTGAAGTGGTGCCGAGAAACCGGTTTAAGTATTCCTCAAATCGTCCGAGCCAATGAAAAGGTTTGGTGGGAAACGGACGAAAAAATCAATGCACAGCTCGACTACCTTTGGTCGGTTATGAAGGATTGTGTTGCACGCGGATTAAAAAATGAGGGGATCATGCCCGGTCCCATGAAAGTGCGCCGCCGTGCCAAACAGATGTACGAAAAGCTTGACTACGAGCATCGTACATTAAATGATCCCTTGGCTGTTCTCGATTGGGTTAATGCGTTTGCCTTTGCGGCTAACGAAGAAAACGCCTGCGGCGGCCGTGTGGTGACAGCACCAACGAATGGTGCTGCCGGCGTTATTCCGGCTGTCCTTCATTACTACATGAAGTTTATTGACTCGGCTGACATCAATGGGGTGAGAAATTTTCTTCTGACAGCCGGTCAAATCGGAATTCTTTATAAAGAAAACGCGTCCATTTCAGGCGCAGAAGTGGGCTGCCAAGGAGAAGTGGGCGTTGCGTGTTCCATGGCCTCTGGCGGCTTGGCTCAGGTGCTCGGTGCCACGCCTGAGCAGGTAGAAAACGCGGCTGAAATCGGAATGGAACATCATTTAGGGATGACTTGTGACCCTGTGGCAGGCCAAGTTCAAATTCCTTGTATTGAACGAAATGCGGTTGCCGCGGTAAAAGCAATCAATGCCGCACGTCTGGCGCTGATGGGTGATGGTCACCACTACGTTTCATTAGATCAAGTCATTGTGACAATGCTCAAAACCGGTTTGGACTTGCAGATGAAATACAAAGAAACCAGCCGTGGCGGTTTAGCGGTCAGTGTGGTTGAGTGTTAAAAATTCTTTGACTCTAAGAAGGATCGAGCCGCTTTAAGCGGCTCGTTTCGTCTTGGTTATTTGGTTTTTCGAATGTAGGTTCTGAAGCTGTAGCTAAAGGGGTGCGCATCGGTTGCGGGGAAGGATTCTTCTTCAGCCAGTGCCCATTCATCATCCGATAACGGTGTAAAGAAGGCGTCACCTTCAAAATCGGCATTCAGATAAGTGATATGAGCCACTTCAACCTGAGGCATCGCTTCCTGATAGATTTGCGCTCCGCCCATAATGAAGGCAACGGGCGCGTCCTTCACAGCCTCTAAAGCCTCTTCGAGACTGGCCACAACCGTTGCCCCTTCAGCAACGTAGTCCTTTTGACGCGTAATGACAACATTTCGTCGTCCGGGCAGGGGACGGCCCAAAGACTCCCACGTTTTCCGTCCCATAATGACCGGTTTCCCAAGCGTCGTGCGCTTAAAGTTTTTCAAATCTTCAGGCAAATACCACGGTAATTTGTTGTCCTTGCCGATTACGCCGTTGCGGGCGTGGGCGACGATTAAATGTAATTGCGTCATCGAATTCTCCTTTAGACCGCCACCGGGGCTTTAATAGCCGGATGAGGGTCATAGCCCACAATTTCAAAATCCTCATACTTGTAATCGAAAATGGAGTCCGGACGACGTTTAATGACAAGTTTCGGATAAGGACGGGGCTCACGAGACAATTGTAAGCGCACTTGATCAAAGTGGTTGTTGTAAATATGGCAGTCGCCGCCGGTCCATACAAAGTCACCCACATCCAAGTCACACTGTTGGGCAAGCATATGTGTCAAAAGTGAGTAGCTTGCGATGTTAAAGGGAACGCCTAAGAAAATATCGCAAGAGCGTTGATAGAGTTGACACGATAATTTTCCGCCGGCCACATAGACTTGGAACATCATGTGGCAGGGCGGCAGGGCCATCTTCGGTAATTCAGTGACATTCCACGCCGTGACAATCATGCGGCGAGAGTCAGGATTGTGTTTAATGGTATGAACAAGTTCAGCGATTTGATCAACGGTTTTATCATCAGCCCCGCGCCAATTGCGCCACTGAACACCATAGATGGGACCAAGATCTCCGTTTTCATCGGCCCATTCATCCCAAATCGTCACCCCATTTTCTTTAAGGTAACGGATGTTGCTGTCACCCTTTAAGAACCAGAGCAACTCATGGATGATTGATCGCAAGTGAAGTTTTTTGGTGGTGACAAGGGGAAAACCGTTCTGAAGATTAAAGCGCATTTGATAGCCGAATACGGAACGCGTGCCCGTGCCGGTTCGATCGCTTTTATCGACACCATGGAAGAAAACATGGCGCATCAAATCTTCATATTGATGTTCAACTAACATTTTTATAGCCCTCAATAAATATTTCTATTTATTGTACTGAAGTGTTATTTGAATATTTTTGTCTTCATTCCTACTTTTGTTTATTTGACTAAAAATAATTTTTTATTGTTTTTAGATAAAAAATTATCTATACTCAAAACATGAGCAATAAAAATTTACTTCCCTATTTCTCTGTGGCTGAATTGATTGCGAGGACTTTCCCTGATGCCGAAGTCGTCCTGCACGATCTTTCGTTGCCTCAACATTCTGTCATTTATGTCGCCAACGGTACAGTCACCGGGCGCAAAGTCGGCCAAACCTTTCATCATTTGATCGAAAAAGCGGTTTTCGCGGGCAACCCCGAGGACGGTGTCGTTGATAACTACACATTCGAAAAAGACGGTCGTCAGATACGATCCTCTTCGCTTTTAATCCGAAACGAGCAAAAAGAGCTGATCGGTGCCTTATGCATCAACATTGATACAACGCAAGCGTCTGCACTGCTCAATTTAGCTCAAGGACTGTTAACGGGACGGAGAGCCGATACAAACTCAGGTAGTAAAGCACTTCCCGATAGCTTGGGGCAGAGTTGTCCCGTTACTGTTGAAAAAAGAAATGAAGAAAGCGTCCGACAGTTTGTCAACAACATGGTCGATTCGATGATTCGCGAACTTGAGCTCGAAGGCAAACACACCAAAGAAGACCGCCTGGAGTTGATTCGGTTTATGGACGAAAGGGGAGTGTTCCTCGTTAAAGGATCAATGGAATATGTGGCCGGTAAATTAGGGTTATCAAAAGTAACGTTATACGGCTATTTGGACAAAATTCACGGTAAACGCTGAAAAGGATGGCAAGATGAACTACATATGCACCTGTTGTGGCAAACGTACGCCGACGACCACTAAAGAACCCCGCTGTGAGTGCGGCGGTTTATTTGAACTAGACTACACACCACCCAAGTGGGATGAATCATTAATTGATAAAAGTGAGTGGAGTCAATTCCGTTATCGCCGCTTTATGGCTTTGGAAGATGATGCATGGAAGTCAGTGACAATGGGCGAAGGGATGACGCCGATTATTCGCTTTGACGATGACGTCATGCTCAAGATGGACTATTACATGCCGACTTTATCCTTTAAGGATCGGGGAGCGGCTACTTTGGTTTCGCATATGAAATCCATCGGTATCACCGACTGTGTGCAAGATTCAAGCGGCAACGCCGGTAATGCTGTTGCAGCCTATGCGGCCCGCGCAGGAATCGGCTGTGAGATTTTTGTTAAAGAAGGAACAAGTCCCTCGAAAATCCGAATGATCAAATCGCACGGGGCTAAAGTTACCGAGGTCCCCGGTAGCCGAGATCACTGTGCTGATTTCTGCCGAGCTAAAGTTCGTGATGAGCATGTTTTCTATGCCAACCACGTTTTCAATCCCTTCTTCTACGAAGGGATGAAGGCTTACATTTACGAAACGTTTGAGCAGCTTGGACGAATTCCTGCCAATATCGTTGTTCCGGTTGGAAACGGAACCCTCTACATCGGTGTCGTTAAGGCACTCGAACACTTGTTGGCTTCGGGCGTTATCGATAAATTCCCGCAAATCATCGCGCTTCAGAGCGAAAAATGTGATCCGCTCTTTAGAGCCGTTGAAATGAAAGCTGAAGAGCCTATCGAAGTTGAAGTCGTCGACACGATGGCAGAAGGTATCGCTATTGGTAAACCTTCTCGTGGACACGAGCTTTTAGAAATGGCTTATAAACACAACATCCGCTTTGTGACCGCACCTGAAGATAAAATTCTTGAGGCTCGTGCCAAATTGGCCTCCCGTGGTATTTACTGTGAACACACGACAGCGGCCAATTACGCGGCTTATTTGCATTACTGTGAACAGTACGGACCGACCCCTGATACGCTTATCACCATGTGTGGAGCGGGGATTAAATCGGACCACTAAAGACTGGTTATTGCACATTTTTGCTTTGCTAAAATAAGGCGAATTGCTTAAATGTGCATCCAAAAGCCCGTGTTGCTCTTTTCCCCTTATTTTTGAGTGAACACGGGCAGTAGTCTGTTTTTTCTAATGGATTAGGTTTTGTACAGACTGAAACCAAAGAACGTATAAGGAGAGGGTGTATTGCCTGAGTACAGGTTCTATACCAACTGACTATGAATCCGTTGATTTTCGGCGTATGGGACGGACGCTTTTACGATAACCGATCCACTTTTTCACCGGTGGCACCCGATGATCTGCCCCTGGAACAGTTCTCGCAGTTTAATCCCGGCAACCCCATCATGACCTTTGTTTGTGATCGAGGTTTCCTCGTGATGGATCGACGGGCCAATTTAGCTTTTTCGCTTTGGCGCTACTATCAGAGAGCAGTTCGCGAAACTTGCGGTAAATGCACGCCTTGCCGAGTGGGTGTCCTGGTTATTGCTGAAGCGCTTGAGAAAGCCGTAAAAGGTCATGCCTCGGAAGTCGACTGGGATTACGTCAAGTCCGTGGCGACTCAGATGAAAGAAACAAGTCTCTGCGGTATTGGTCAAACAACACCGGTAGCTTTGTTAGGCGCACTTGAATTTTGTCCTGAAGAATTGCTTCAAGCTCAAGCCGTGGCTGAAAACGTTTATGACTACTACACCGTCATGAGCGCCCCTTGTGTTGAAGCTTGTCCCGCTCACGTTGATGTTCCGCGCTACATTGATTACATCAAAGCCGGTGAAACGGAAATGAGTTCTGCGGTTCTACTTCGCCATTATCCGTTGGTTGGCAGCTGTGGTCGAGTCTGTGTCCGTTATTGTGAAAAAGCCTGTCGCCGTCAGTATCTGGACAGCCCGGTTGATATTAAAAACTTAAAGCGCTACGCGGCTGACGCCACCGGTCCTATGGAAAATCTCTTTCATCAGGCCCGCCGCGAAACCAATCCCATGAGCCCGAAAGTGGCTGTGATCGGTGCGGGTCCCGCCGGCATCAATTGTGCATACCACCTTTTACTGCAAGGCTATAAGGTTGATATCTTTGAAGCCAACAGTCATGCGGGCGGCATGGCTCAGGTGGGTATTCCGCAATACCGCTTGCCAAAAGGGCTGCTTGAGAGCGAAACCAATGTGATTGAAGAGTTGGGAGGACGTTATTTCTACCATCAGCGCCTGGGTTATGACTTCTCCATCGCCGATCTCTTTAAGCGCGGCTATAACGCCATTTTCCTTGGAGTCGGCTGCTCAAAAGGCATGTACCTTGGTCTCGACAACGAAGATACGAGCTTAAAGGGTTACTTTAACGGTATTGATTTCCTGCAAAAAGTCGAGCGGGCGGTGACCGGCAATAAACCGTTCAAGTTAACCGGTGATGTGGTCGTGGTGGGCGGCGGTAACGTCGCCATGGACTGTGCCCGCTCCGCTGCTCGTCTTACCGATGGCAAAGTTCACGTCGTTTACCGTCGCACGGAAGAGGGAATGCCCGCAGACCACGAAGAAGTGGTTGCCGCTAAAGAAGAGGGGATTGTTTTCCACTTCCTGTCGGTTCAGAAAGAAATTTTGAACGAGGATGGAAAAGTCACCGGCCTAAAGATCGCCAAGATGCGTGAAGAGAAGGTTCCGGGTTCTAAGCGAGGTAAACTCATCGAAATTGAGGGTACCGACACAGTTTTGCCGTGTACCAATCTGATTGCTGCCATTGGTCAGCGCCTTGACCAAGAAGTTTTGTGCGATGACGACGGCATTATGTTTGATAAGCGTGGCAATATCTCCGTTTCAGAAGCTCTGGCTACGACTCGTCCGGGTGTTTTCGCGGGCGGTGACGCTGCAACAGGTCCCACGACTTTAATTGACGGTCTGGCCCAAGGGCAAATCGCCGCTCAATCGATTAACGAATACTTGACCCGAGGCTCGGTCGGATTTGTCGCCCGTCGTCGTATGGGTGAACTGATCAAGAAGGGAGATCTGATGAAAGAAAAGGATCCTCGGATTGATTTGTGTAAAGCCCCTCGTCATAAACTCTCGACTTTAAGTGCTCAAGAGCGCAAAGGCAATTTTGAAGAAGTGGATCTTCCGATGACAGAAAACGAAGCCATCGAAGAGGCCAATCGCTGTATGCGTTGCTACCGTATTTATGGTGTGGTGACACAGTTGCCGATTCCGGGTAACGTCACTCATATTCAAAACCAAGCGGTTTAAGGAGTCAGATATGGAAAATTTTGCTTGGTTTAACGGACAAAAAGTCGCTTTCACAGATGGTCAAACCATTTTGCAAGTGGCTAAGCAAGCCGATATTTTTATCCCGACACTTTGTGCGTTCATGCCTTTAAACCATACGCCTGGCACGTGCCGTATGTGTTTGGTTGAAGTCTTTGATGAAGGCGATGAAGTCGGCCGCGTAGTGACAGCCTGCACAACACCGATCAAACAAGGACAAAGAATTTTTACGCGCAATGAACGTGTGCGCAAGATGCAGCAGCTGCAAATGCAGCTTCTCTTCGCAGACCACGATCAAGACTGTAAGAGTTGCTCAAGACACGGCAACTGCGAACTTCAGGACGTGGCCTTGTTTATCGGGATGCCCAATACGCCGAATCACTCAAACTATATTGCCAAACGTCCCTATGATGACTCGTCCATGGGCATCATCCGTGACGTCAATAAGTGCATCCGCTGCGGCCGCTGTGTTGAAGTGTGCCGACAGGTGCAGGGAATCGGAGCCTTAACCATTGACAATTTTGGAACGATGGCGGGGGTGGCGATGACTGGGGCCAAACGCTGGGCTGACTCCACCAAGTGCGTCCAGTGCGGTCAATGTACGCTTGTTTGTCCGACAGGTGCCTTAAGTGAAAAAGATGAAACGGACCGTGTGCTGAATATGATCGATGATCCTGAAACGGTGACGATCGTTCAAATGGCACCGGCTGTTCGCGTGACGTTAGGCGAAGAATTTGGTCTGCCGCCCGGAGAAAACGTCGAAGAACTTATTGTCTACGGTCTAAAGCATATTGGTGTTGACTATGTCATGGATACCAACTTTGCCGCCGACGTTGTCATCATGGAAGAGGGGACGGAGTTGCTTGAACGCCTTAAGGCTAGAAAAGCCAATAAGGACGTTGCTCTGCCGATGTTTACGTCCTGCTGCCCTGGTTGGATCAACTATGTTGAAAAACACGCTCCGATGATTATGGAGTACCTATCGACCACGCGTTCTCCTCAGGCTGTTTTCGGTGCGCTCGCCAAAGCCCTGTTGCCGCAGCGGCTCAATATTGCCCGTGAAAAGCTACGCGTCATTTCCATCATGCCGTGTACCGCAAAGAAAGGCGAAGCGCAACGTCCGACTTTGGCCCGCGAAGAAGGTCTTGATGTGGATGCTGTTTTAACGGTTCGAGAGTTGGCAAAGCTTTTGCGTCGTTGCGGGATGCATTTAAAGAATTGCAAACCCATGAAGCACGATCAAAACCTCTTTACCGAATACTCCGGTGCAGGGGCTATTTTCGGTACAACCGGCGGGGTAATGGAAGCGGCGGTCAGAACTGTTTATGCGTTGACGCATAACGGCGAAACTTTAAATCCGATTGTCTTTGAACCGGCTCGTGGGTTAGATGGTGTAAAAGAGGCCGAAGTGGATCTGGGAGAGTTGGGCACGGTCAGGATCGCTATTGTTCATGGACTAGCCAGAACACAAGCGTTGCTCGATAAGATGAGCGCGGGTGAAGTTGTATATGACTTTGTTGAAGTGATGGCTTGCCCCGGTGGCTGTATCGCAGGCGGCGGCACCCCTCGCAAAAAGAATAACTATCAACTCAATACGCTTGAGCGCCAAAAGGGAATTTACCGCATTGACGATAAGGCAAGTGTGCGTGAATCGCACAAGAACCCCGAAATCGCTGCGCTATATCGTGAATCGTTAGGAGAACCGGGCTCTCATCTGGCCCATGAACTCTTACACTGCGAATATCGCTCAAAGAAGAGTGAAAAGAGCGCTTCGGATATTCGTAAACTCTGGCAAGTGTTAAGTTCTCGTTATACGGAACCGACTAAAAAGCGTTAAAATCACCTCCGAGTCTCAGGGCGGGGTGAAATTCCCCACCGGTGGTTACAGTCCACGAGCGCGGGACGGGTTTAAAACATCCGTCCCGGTCAGCAGAATCGGTGCAATTCCGATACCGACGGTTAAAGTCCGGAAGAAAGAGCAATAGCTTTCCTCACAGAGGGTATGAAGTCTTCATATCCTCTTTCTCCCTGATGCGAATTTTGAATTTCTTCTCAATGAAAGGATACTTTTATGCATCAGTCTGAAAACCTTCTGGCGCAATATGGCGTTGACAGCTACACGCGCGTTAAGCGTGCGATTGCTGATCTGCGAGCCGGGCGCGGAGTCATGGTTGTCGATGACGAAAACCGTGAAAACGAAGGGGATTTGATTTTATCCACCGATTTTCTGACCGTTGAGCAAATGGCTCTGATGATTCGAGCCTGTTCGGGGATTGTTTGTGTTTGCTTGCGTGATGAGGACTGCAAGCGCCTGGAACTTCCCCAGATGGTTGAAAATAACACCAATACCCAGGGAACTGCTTTCTGCGTTTCCATTGAAGCTGCGCATGGCTGTACGACAGGCGTCAGCGCCAAGGATCGCGTCACCACGATTAAAGCGGCCGCTAATCCCAATGGGAAACCCGAGGATCTCTTGCGCCCGGGTCACGTTTATCCGCTTCGTGCTCGTCCCAACGGCGTGCTTGAGCGCCGTGGTCACACGGAAGCAACGGTTGATCTCATGCGCATTGCCGGACTTAATCCGGCCGGCGTTCTTTGCGAATTGATGAATCCTGATGGAACAATGGCGAAGTTGCCCCAAGTTTGTGAGTTTGCCAATTTGCACGGCTTGTGTGTGATCACCGTTGAAGATTTGGTTCGATACAGGCAAGCTTTTAACTGCTAATCGGTTCAAGTGGGTCGTCTTTAAAAGTCCGGGCGTTTGTTTCCGGACTTTTTTGTTTAGCAATCTAAGCGATAGTGCTCATAGCTACAGGTTAATGAGTATTCACATTTCTCAAATGTTACGGGATAATGAGGCGGTAAATTTTTATGGAGTAAAAAATATGAAACGTCGATCCCTCATTTCGTTGTGCCTTTGTGCGATTGCTGCCGGCGGTTTGTTGACGGCATGCTCCGATAAAGCAGTAGAAAATGGAGTTTTGAAAGTCGGTGCTTCCCCGGTGCCGCACGCCGATATTTTAAAAGCCGCCCAGCCGATGCTGGCTAAAGAGGGCGTAAAGCTTGAAATCATTGAATTTACCGACTATGTTCAGCCCAATATGGCTCTGGCTGATAAAGAATTAGACGCCAATTTCTTCCAACACAAACCCTACTTAGATAATTTCGCCAAGGAAAGAAAACTTCAACTTGAGTCCTTAGTGGCCGTTCACATTGAGCCGATGGGCGTTTACTCCAAGAAAGTGAAGGATATCAAGGAAGTGGCTGACGCTGCTAAAGTGGCCATTCCGAATGACCCGACGAACGGTGGCCGTGCTTTGAAGATTTTGGCTGATGCCGGCTTCTTCACCTTGAAAGAAGGTGTTGGCGTTAACGGAACGCCCGCTGACATCGTTGACAATCCAAAGAAGATTCAAATTGTGGAAATGGAAGCCGCGGTGTTACCCCGCGCCTTAGACGATGTTGATTTTGCCGTTATTAATTCCAACTATGCTTTAGGCGTCAACCTCAATCCGATGAAGAACGCTCTTTTCATGGAAAGCAAAGATTCTCCCTACGCCAACATTGTGGCCATTCGTAGTGGTGATAAACGCGAAGACTTGCAAAAGCTTGCCAAGGCTTTGACCTCTCCTGAAATGCGTAAGTTCATTGAAGAGAAATATCAAGGTGCAGTCGTTCCAGCCTTCTAATTTAGGGAACGATAAATACAGAAAATCCGGCGCAAAGCCGGATTTTCTGCTTCTAGTGGGTTAAAAACTCACGTGATCGGGTTCTAATCCCGAAAAGCCCATTAGCGGCATATTATCCAAAGCTGCAATATCTTCAGCCATTAAATCAAAGTCAAAGCTGTTGAGATTTTCTCTTTGATGCTCTGCCGTTAACGCCCTTGTAACCGGAATCACATCATGATGACGGCACCAACGAAGAATCAACTGGGCCACAGATCGGTCATAGTGGCTTGCCACCTCTTTAATGATCGGTTCATCCAAGAGTGTCCCGTGTCCCAGGGGGGACCAGGCTTGCACGGCAATACCGTTTTTCTTACAAAAAGCTACGGCTGATTTTTGCGTGTAGCCCGGATGAAATTCCAGCTGGTTGACAGCCGGTTTGACATTGGCTCTGGCTAAAAAACTCACCAAGTGGTGCATCTGAAAGTTTGATAATCCAATTGTTTTAACCAGCCCCTCTTCGTAGAGTTTTTCAAAAGCGCGCCATGTACCGATATTGACACTTTGCCATGCGAGCGGATCGCCCTTGGTAAAGGGCCAATGGATCAAATAGCAGTCAAGATAATCAAGCTTTAGGTTTCTGAGAGACTCTTCAAAGGCTCTCATTACAGAGTCGTAAGTGCGATTGGCTGCCCAACACTTTGAAGAGATGAAAAACTCTGACCGCTTCACGCCGCTTCTTTTTAAGGCTTCGCCCACGGAGGGTTCATTTTCATAAATGGCGGCCGTGTCGATATAACGATAGCCTAATTGGATTGCGCTCAAAATGGAGTCCACCAAGGCTTCGGAATCGGGGATTTGCCAGGTTCCAAGCCCAATGGAAGGAATTTTCACTCCATTATTGAGTTTAACCTTATCAAGTTTTGTCCTCATCTTATCCCCCGAATAACTAACAATTTGATTTTAGTGGCGTTTGAAAAAATGCTTTTGCCTAAAGCTAAATGCAGAGGAATCTGACTCGAAAAAATGCCAAAGTATTGGATTTTGTCAAATTAATCTAGAATAAAGGGGTTGCAAAATTCAGAACTGTCATGACTCAAGACTTCGATTTCTTTCTGTTATTGTCCGCTTTGACACTTATTTTGGTCATTTGGTTGATGATACGTGCTGTGAAAGGCTCGACCAAAGAAAATAAGTCACCATCTTCTACAGTTAAAGAAGTTCCACAGAATAGCAATCGTCGAGTTGAACGCTTTACTGCAAGAACAAAAGAGTCCTCTAAGGCAGACATTGAAGAAAAGCAAAAGCAGCCGCCCAAAATTGCAACGCTTTATTTCACAACCCAAGATGATCAGCCGTTTGCAGTCATTCGATTAAGTACGATCGGCGCTCAAGTTTGGGGAAATGAATCCATTGAACTGCCAACTGCCCTTACTCGTTTTATTGATCGGTTCCTTCCGAGAGATGAAGGAGAGTCTTTATTAATTCATCTCGTCTCGCCATTACCTTCTGATACGGCTTTGTACGCTCAAGCCTATGGCGAAGACGGGGAGTGTGTCGCAAAATCCCATCCGGTCGGTCTTACGCCAAATGACTTTCCTCACTATAAAAATATTGATAGTCATTCATTAAAGGATTGGATACGTCAAACACTCGTCACGACTTATCACACTATCTTTTTTACTCTTTCTGCGTCTGAAATGGCCTTTTTGTTGCGCGCTGAAAAAACTAAAAAGATTGATTATTCAGGACTAGAAGTTTCTAATTCCTTTCGTCAAGCCTTAGCCTTACTTTTTCTTTTACGCATTCACAATGAATCGGATAACCTGGTTCGTTCGAGCCTGCTAAATCAATATTTAGGCTTCATTGAATTGAGTCATTTTTCGTACTCAGCACAGCTTGAGTCCTTAGAGCACCTCGTCATTTCACAAATATTTGTCCAAACGCAAAAGTTGCCGTTTTTGCTTATTCAGACCCCTAAAGATTGTGGCAAATGTTATAAGGCCCTGAATTATTAGGATAAATCAAAGATTTAACTCCGTCTTTACAAAAAGCCTTACGTATAAATCCCAAAGTAGTTAGGGTTTCTACCTACTTTCGATTTTTACAATTTGATACTACATTGAATCCAAGAGATTGAAACCCAAAACGTTTCGGCTCGTTTAATACCGTGTGCAGAGTTGTGTTTCTGCGTTGTTACGGCGCTCAAAAACGACCGCTCGCGATAATAAATATAAATTTGGAAAGGAGAATGCAATGGCAAAATCTAAATCCGGTTCAATGGGTTTGGCAATGCAAATGCTCATTGGTCTTGTCCTAGGTGTAATCGTCGGTATGTTCTTGGACTCCCAGTTCGCCACTACCTACGTGAAACCCTTCGGCGACTTATTCATCCGCTTGATCCGTATGGTCGTTGTACCGTTGGTGTTCGCAACCTTGGTTGCCGGTGCCGCCGGTATCTCTGACGTGAGCAAACTGGGCCGCGTGGCTATCAAGACGTTGTTGATCTTCTTGATCACGTCTGCGATTTCCGTGATTTCCGGTTTGATCATCGCCAATATCATCGACCCGGGCATTGGTCTTACGCTTTCAACCGAAGGTTTGAAGGCCGCTCAAGTGAAAGCCCCGAGCTTTGTTCAAACCTTACTTGACATCGTTCCGATTAACCCGATGGAAGCTTTCGCTAAGGGCTCCATCCTTCAGATCATCTTCTTTGCCATCATGTTCGGCTTCTGCTTGAACTTCATGGGTAAAAAGGGTCAAGCCGTTTATGAATTCTTCGACGTTGTCGGCAACGTGATGATTCATATGACGCAAGTTGTCATGCGTTACGCCCCGATCGGTGTGTTCGCTTTGATGGCTGTTGTCGTTTCTCAACACGGTTTGGCAGTTTTGCTCCCCTTGGGCAAATTGATTCTGTCGTCCTTCATCGCCACGGCTTTGTTGATCATTGTGATCTACATCCCGATCGTGATGTTCATCATTCGTATTCCGGTTGGCCAATACTTCAAGGGTATCTTTGAACCGTGGTTGATCGCTTTCACGACCTGCTCGTCCGCAGCCGCTATGGCCGCCAACTTGGTTGCCGCTCGTCGCTTGGGCGCCACCAACGCTATCGCCTCCTTCGCGGTTCCGTTGGGCAACACCATCAACATGAACGGTACGGCTGTTTACATGGGCGTGTGCGCAGTGTTTGCTGCTCAAATCTATAACCTCCCGTTGTCTCTCGGTGACCAAGTTATCGTCGTTATCACGGGTGTGTTGGCTGCTGTTGGTACGGCTGGTGTGCCGGGCGCCGGTTTGATCATGTCGACCTTGGTCTTCACGCAAATCGGTATCCCGCTCGAAGTGATCGCTTTGATCGCCGGCGTCGACCGTATCCTTGACATGATCCGTACGTCTATCAACGTCGTTGGTGACTCCACCACCGCTTTGATGGTCTCCCGTATGGAAGGTGAATTAGGTTCCGAACCCTTCGAAGAAGAAGAGGAAACTAAATAACACCAATAGGTAGGTGACTACTGTAACGGCGAGGTGAATTCCTCGCCGTTTTTCTTCGTGCGCCCGGCAGGGCGTACTGCTGGTGGTGCAAGTTCACCGTTTCACCCGACATGAGGTAAGAAGTAGTGACTCGGCAAGGGCGCCTTGGTAACGAGGGGTCTGGAGGAAGCCGATAGCAAAACACTGACCAGATGAACAAGAAGCAGATAGGAGGCATATTGGGTGGGTAAGAAATCCTGCATTTTCGAAGCCCAATACATACACGGAAAGCAAATACGTATATCCGACAGACATAAGTGTGAAAGCAGTGCGTCATACCCGGGGAGGTCCATCAAGGTGCCGCAAGGCTACCGACATCGCAAGATGAAGGGTTGCCTTGATGGAAGTCAGCCGAGGCCATAGTAGGGGTAACCTGAAGGGCCAAACATTTAAGTGCAAGTAGACTTCGGAGGTCTCATGATTAATAAACAATCCAGCACACAGTGTCGGAACAGGACTCTTCTGAGAGCAGACGGAATCTGTCATCAGTCGCTGGCCCCTGTCCAAAAGGAGTTCTAATCATGACGAGCCGAGAGTGGATGAAAGCAGGTCCTGAATGGTGCCGAATCGAAACGGTCGTGTACAGCATGACAATCGAGGAAGCTATCCAAAAAGTCACCTCAAACCACGGAAGCGCTGGAGTAGACCACGTGTCCGTGGACGAGTTAAGAGACTATTGGAACAAGAACGGAGAAACAATCCGTCAGAAAATCATTGAAGGAACCTACATTCCTTTACCTGTAAAACGAGTCGACGAGATTTTCTGATGTTTTGGCTGTAAAGGCTTAATTGTCCGAAGTCTCGTTCTTTTTGTTTTCTGCTTTATTCTGGCGCATAAGATCTTTAACGAGTTCTCCGCCGTCGCTCACCATTTTCACCATTGCCTGTACCCACGAATCAACGCATTGGGCAAGCTTGGCAAAGAATTGACGGGTTTCTTTAGGGGCAATGACAAGAGCTGTAAGAGTTGCAATGACGGCTAGTGTCAACACGGAAAAAAGCACGGAAAGCGTGCAAATCAATAGCGCGATTGCCAAAATAAAAATAAGAATGACAATCAATTTTCTAAAGGCTTGAGAGGTCTTCTCCAGCATGAGAGTTCCTTTATTAAAGCACCTTTCGGTGTTGAAGAAGGTGGACAGTCAGAAGAGCTAAAAAGGCGCCGCCGAAAAGAACATGACTTTTTGTTTGGGAAGTGGCTAAAACTCCCACACTGAATAAAAGACTCGCAAGCATTAAGCGATTTTGTGTGACGCGGCGCTTTCTGGCTTTTTGTTTAATATCGTACGCTATATAAGGACAGAGCCGATCAAGAATACCATTGCCTAAAAATTCGGCCTGTTTTGCCAAAGACTTGGCGCAATTTTCAATCTGGTACGTTGAGGCATTTTCCTTGGATTTTTTCTCCTCGTTTATTATCCCAAGAGAGGTGGCGTAATTGAGATATTCAGCGGCTTCACTGAAAAGCTCTTTGGTATCCAAATTATCGCGATTGGGATCCCAGGTTATTAAAAGACTGCCAACTCTCGGATTAAGGCTGACTGCAATGCTTTCACCGTGGCTTTCAATCCATTGAGTAATCAGCAATGCGGAATCGCTGTCAATGCTTACAAGTTGAGGTAATCGAAGTCTTAATCGTCCGGGCAACGATGAGCGAACGGTTTTTAATATAGTTTTGAGATCAATGCTGTTGTCCATGATGATTCCCTTACCGTATGTTGGCGATCTGAGTGACATAACGTATGGCATTGCGGATGCTGTCTGAAATTTCTCCGGCGCCAGCGCGTTTATTCATTGGGGCCGAGTCTCTCATGGCGTTTAAACAAACTCCAATTGTGGTGCCGTTATGAAGTAAAGCTCCTGCAGTCGGGGTAAGCCGGCCGGTTAAACCTCCGGCTAAAAAAGCGCCGTTTAACCCGACAGATGTGATGAAATTTTGGCGGATACGACTCATTGTTGCCCGTCCGAGCATAATCGTTTGGGGTAACTGAGAGAGATCGTTATGTGTTAGAACCACATCGGCGACTTCTTGGGCAATGTCGGCGCCATCGCGAAGAGTGACACCAACATCACTAGCTGAGAGAGCGGGGGTGTCGTTGATGCCGTCGCCGATCATCAGCACCTTTGCGCCTTGCGCTTTGAGGGCTTCAACGATCCTTGCCTTGTCTGCGGGGAGGATGCCGGCGTGGAATTCATCAATGCCCAGTCGTGCGGCCACGGCTTGGGCGGTGCGTTTATCATCACCGGTTAGCATCAAAATTCGTTTGATGCCAAGGGCGTGCAATTCTTCTATCACCGCTTTGGATTCCGGGCGAATCGGATCTTCTATTCCCAGTACCCCAACCAATTTATTTCCGACCGCCAAGTAAAGAATTGATTTTCCTTCGTTGGCTAATCGGGCGCATATCTCTTGAGCGGCAGAGACATCAATTTGTTCATCCTCCTCGATGAAGTGTCTTGAACCCAGAACAATACGGCGATCACCAACGGCCGAGCAGATTCCGTGAGCGACAATGTAACGGACTTCTGCGTGCGCATCCTCCCGATCATGCCACAGATCTTCCTTCGCAGCCTGTCGGACTATGGCACGTCCGACAGGATGTGGAAAGTGTTCTTCAAGGCAAGCGGCTAAACGCAGCAGTTCTTCTCGGCTGTATTTCCCATCCAAAACAATGACATCCGATAGCTTGGGGGAACTGGCAGTCAATGTGCCGGTTTTGTCGAAAACCACAGTGTCGACTTCAGAAAGCGCTTCAAGATAACGACCACCTTTGATGACAGCGCCTTCTCTAGTTCCGACACGCATGGCAGTTAAAATCGCCAATGGTGTCGCCAATCGCAATGCGCAGCTGAAATCCACCATCAGAACACTGGCCATACGATTAAAGTCTTTGGTGAAAAAATAGACCAACGCAGCCAAAAGGAAGTTAAAGGGTACGATTCGGTCTGCCCAGCGTTCAGCTTTACCCTGGATCGAGGCCTTTGCAACTTCGCTCTCTTCAATAAAACGGGCGATCTGATTTAGACGCGTTTCGCCCCCAATGTGAGTGGCTCGAATTGTCAATTCACCGTCTTCAAGTACAGTGCCGGCAAAAACGCTTGCACCGGGATAGCGGTGAACAGGAAGCGGTTCGCCGGTCATTGATGATTGATTTACTGAGCCTTCTCCGCCGCTCACAATGCCGTCGATCGGAATGACGCTACCGGCATGAACAACAACTTCCTCGCCAACTTGGAGTTCTTTAAGGGATTTTTGACGAATTTCCCCGTCAGTCGTTCGGATCCAGACACTATTGACATTGATTGCCAACTGCTCGGTCAAGCTCGACAATGACTTTTTACGTGTGTAGGACTCCAGCATTTCGCCAAGTCCCAAGAGCACGATCAAAAGCCCCGCGGTTTTGAAGTCTCTTCGAAACAATGAAACTGAAAGAGCGGCGGCATCCAAAACGCTAACGTTAAGTTTGCCTTGAAGAAGTGACTTCAGGCCTTCAAAAATGATGGGGAGGCTACCGAGAATAGCGTTAACGCTATTGACCATGATAGGCAGAAACGGCCGCACAAACACATATCGTGCCAGAGGAGAAAGATCCAATATTGGCTCGGCAGTGTCAAGTTCGGTCACTTTTTTTGCAAAAAGTCGGGGAATTTGTCTAACCAAGCGCATGAGCGGCATGCCACGCACGAGATGACTGGAAGTATTGGCCAGCGTGCGGACAATGGCAGGGGGCTTTTTAGCCTGAGCTATTTCTGTCTTTGTTTGTGCCAGCGCTCGTTTTGCTTTTTCAGAATTGTGACGGGTGATAGGGGGATGGGTTTTAAGCCATTCAAAATACTTATCCAATTTATCGATAGCGCTGATATTGGCAACTGTCACCGTCACGGAACCGGTTCTTGGGTTTGCCATTAAACCTGTGACGCCGTCAATTTCTTCAATTTCTGAGGCAACCAGAGCCATGCTGGCCACTGAGATTGTTTGTGTTGTGCGCCAACGCTGGCGGTTGCCAACCGCATGAACTTTTTTAAAAAGCATCTAAAGTACCGAGAGTTATTTAAGTGCTTTATGCGACAACTTTTGAAGAGTCAGGCTCAGAGAGAGTTTCATCACTCTTGGCGCTTTCAAGCGCTTCTTTGGCAAGTTTGCGCTCTTGCGATTTAACTTCAGCTTCGGCCATCACGTCCGCAAGGTCTTCTTTAACGCCTTCAACACCGGCCATTACTTTGTCGCGAAGATCAAGTCCTGTGCTCAAAAGATCAGCGGCAAGAGGTTTCACATTGAGTTTGCCTCGTGTGATAGCTACAGCGCCCAAGGCGCCAACTACTACGCCGCCAAGGAAAAAGAGGCCATATTTTGTCGTGTTGTTCATTTTAATCTCCTAACACTAATGAGAATCAATATCTTTTGCGTATATTCTAATAGTTTTTCGATAGTGTGGCGATTATTTTTTTAACTTTGAAAAATCATCGGCGGTTTGGTTAGATATAGCAATAAAGCGTACCGTTGGAGGCTATACGGAAGAGGTTCGCAGCAACTAATCGCATGCTCTTAGTGTTATTCTGGATAGTTTTTTATAGGGAGATTTCCAAACCCAATGGTGGAACAAGAATGCTCGGTATTCCTTCGGTCATTGACCGAGTGATACAGCAGGCGCTAGTCAACGTCCTAACACCGATGTTTGATCCGCAATTCAGTGACAACAGTTACGGTTTCCGTCAGGGACGCAGTGCCCAAATGGCCGTACTCAAGGCGCAGGAATTCATCAAACAAGGCTACAACTGGGTGGTCGAATTAGACCGGTCGAAGTTCTTTGACAGAGTCAATCACGACATCCTGATGAGCCGAGTGGCGAAGGTCGTTGAGGATAAGAAAATCCTGAAACTGATCCGTCGGTATTTAAATGCCGGGATTATGGAGAACGGATTAGTCAAGCCAAGATCAGAAGGTGTCCCACAAGGAGGACCGCTGAGTCCTCTGTTGTCGAACATTATGCTGACAGAGCTTGACCGTGAACTGGAAAAACGGGGACACAAGTTTTGCCGATACACTGACGACTGCAACATCTATGTGAAGTCGGAAGAAGCGGCAAAACGAGTACTCGAGAGTGTGACGAAGTTTCTGGAAGGAGGGCCCAAGTTGCGGGTAAACCGTGATAAGAGCGGTACCTTTCGCCCATACGAGTCAGTCTTTCTTGGATACACATTTCACCGATACGTCCAGACACGTGTTATCGTGGCGCCGAAATCAGTCAAACGGTTGAAAGAGAAACTGAAGGTTATTTACAGAAGGAGCAGAGGTACTTCGCTGAGCAACGCTATTGAAAAAACTCACACAGTTGCTGAGGGGGTGGAGGAACTACTTCTGCCTAGACACTCGCAAAGGTTAGACAGCAGTGTCAAATTTTGACAACCGGTAAAGGGAAGTTGTCCATCTCTAAGCGACGAGAGGATATTACGCTTATTTTTATTACTTCGATAGGAGTATTTATCTAAGGTAAATAGCTTATTTTTTATATTTTGGCTAATCTAGTGGTAAACGATAATAGGGTAATATCGAATTGATATGATTAATTAAAATAAAAGTGTTATGTTCACAAATAAGTTGTAACAATTGAAGCGACAAAATAAAAAAATAAGGGAGTACACTCATCTAAGTAATTCATACTACGACGAATTACCTAGAAAGGAGACAGACATGACAGTATCTCGTCGCGATATGCTCTCAGCCACTATTTTGGGAGCTGCTGCTTTGGTGAGTGGAGTTGCACAAGCCAAGCAAAAAACACCCCTCAAACCAATGAAGGTTAGCCCGAAGCGCCGTGTTTTGATTCAATCGAGCTCGCGCTATCACAATTCCGGCTACCTTGATTTCGCCGGTGACCAATACGAACGTCTCTTCGGTAAAGAAAAGTATGAAATCCTTTTCATCCCGTATGCCAAAGTTGCCGGTACGTACGACGACTATGAAAAGCAAGTGCAAGATGCCTTCAAGCCCTATGGTCACAAGATCGTCGGTATCCATCGCTTTAAGGATCCGAAGAAGGCTGTCCGTGAAGCCAAGGCTATTGCTGTCGGTGGCGGCAACACGTGGGCTCTCGTAACACGCATGTATGAAGCCGGCATCATTGAATTGATCCGCGAACGCGTCAACGCCGGCGTGCCGTACTGCGGCTGGTCTGCCGGTGGTAACGTGGCTTGCCCGACGTTGCGTACGACAAACGATATGCCGATCGCCGAACCGCCGTCCTTTAATACATTCGGCTTTATCCCGTTCCAAACCAATCCGCACTTTATCTCCGGTGGTACGCAAGGTTTGAATAACGAAACCCGTGAAGACCGTCTCGAAGAATTCTTGTGGTACAACAAGGACGAAGAAGTGATCGGCTTGCCTGAAGGTACGGCCTTGTTTGTGACGGGTGAGTACGACTGCGAAGTGATCGGTCCGAAGGACAGCGAAGCCCTCTACTGGTTCCGTCAAGCACCGAAGGGCATGAAGCTGGAACGTATCCCGTTAGGTACGAAGTTCGACGTTCGTAAGATTGTTCCGGGTGGAAAGATTTAATCTATTGAAGACGATCCAACTTTCCTGATAGGAAGTTTTGCCAGGGCCTCGGAGTACTCCGGGGCTCTAGCTTTTTCTGAGTCTCAATTTTGTTTTTTAACAACAGAAAAATAGCAGAAAAATTATTAAAAACAAGTTTTTATCGCGATATTGATAGCCGTCAAGTTGCAAAATTAGGGGGGGGGTGCAGACACAATTAGCTTGACTTTTGATTATTAGGAGAGCCTAAATGTCTCAATTTAAATTATTTACTCCCTCTCTCTGTGCGGCCGCTGTTTTAGCCTGTTAGATGACTCCCTCTTTTGCTCAGGCTCCAACTTATACTTGGAACTCCGGTGAGGTTCCTGTTTTTGATGAAACGACGGTTGTCATTGATCAAGATGAAACCTCTGGTTCTGTATACACATACCTTGCTGTCGATGGTTCTGCTAGCGGTCAATTGAATAATTTCACTGCGGATCTGACTCTTAAAAAAACTTCGAACTCCACAACCCCTCAATTGTCATTGATCGATATTTTTGGAAAATCAAATGTAGAGTTTGGTGGTTCTAGTCTCAATTTATCGATTACCACCGATATTGCGGGTGGCGGAAATGATATGGTTGATGCATTTTTTCTCGGTAGTAGTAACGCCTCTACCGTGATTTCCGCTGATACAACAAATATTACAGTCAAGACCACCGACACTAATGGTAAGAGTGCTTATGGTATTGCTGCGGATGCCGGTAAGCTTTTTTTGACAGGTTCTCAGGTGAATATCAATGTCGAAACGGCAACGGATAGAGATGAAACTAACTATAGTGAATCCATTGGACTTGATGTGTCAGGAGCTCAAGTCTGCGGTTCTGCAAACGCAGTCATGAATGTGAACATGGTATCAAGTGGAAGCAATGAAACTGGTAAGTTTGAAGATCACTCAAATTCTGATTACAACGGAAATTGGTGGGGTGCTTCACCTGTAACAGCCGTGAAACTAGAGGGTGGTTCGTTGGTTTTTGAAGGAACTATCAACGCGACGGTTTCCGCTAACGCAGGAAATGCTACGGGTTTGGCAGTTACCAACTATTTTGCTACTACAGAGAACGGTCAAAATTGGAATAATGCCGCCGGCAAAATCAATAACTTTAATGCCACTGTAAGCAGTCAATCCGGACGAGCGGCCGGTATTTCAGTTGAATATGTGCCCGATGAAACTTCAGACAAAACCAATGTCATTTTAGTAATGGATGGCGTATCAAACATCTCTGTCAGTACAGAAGAAGGTGAAGCCTACGGTATCTATATGGATGGTGAAACAAAGGTAGACGTTAAAAACAATATGAATGTTGTAGCAACAGCGGGTGAAAATAGAACGGCATATTCATTGTCTGTGAACGAAGGAAGTTTAAGTCTTAATGGCGCTAGCAATTCTTTAACCGGTGATGTCAAGTTAACAGGTGGCTCAGAAGTTAAATTTGCTAATGGTACAACCACTATTGATGGCAATGTCACCTCTGAAGACAGCTCAAGTATTGATGTCAATAACGCAACGATTGATTTAGCCGAAGGCAATACTTTGCAAGCTGAGAAATTTAACAGCACGAAAGGTACAGTTCGTTTAAGTTCGACTGCAGAAGATACCATCCGAATTGATGAGCTGACAGGGGATGAACTTAATGTTGTTGCCTCTTCGAGATTAGGTAACCAATTTGCTTCTGTTCAGGACGCTGCTAAAGCCTTGGGCGACAGTATCACAATCGTCAATGAAGCTGGAACTTCAACTGACGTGATTTTGACGGGCGAGGAAAGTGACATATTAGGTTCTTGGCAAGTGGGTGCCAATGGCGAAGTTATCGCACGCGAAAATACAAAGCTTGCATCCATGAGAGGACTGAATGCTGTTGCATTTGCCGCATGGCGCGATGAAGTGGCTTACACGAATCAGCGCATGGAGTACCTGCGTGATCACTCCCACGCTTATGGTGCTTGGGCTCAGGTATATGGTGGCGAAAGTTCATATGAAGATAAAACCGATTTGAAGACGACGACAATCCAAGTGGGTGCGGATACCGCCGTTGGAAATTGGGTTATTGGTGCTACCTTCTCATACATGAATGGTGATGCTGATTTGGTTCGTGGTACAGCCGACACGGATGCCTATACATTGGCTCTTTATGGTGAACGTCGTTTTGATTCAGGTCTCTTTGTTAACGGCTTGGCTCGTTATGGTCGTCTCTCGACCGATGCAAAGAGCGGCAATATGGATTCCTCCTACGACAACAACGCCTTCAGTGTGGGCGGTAATGTTGGTTTTAGATTTAACTTTGCTCAACAAGCTTTTGTCGAACCGACATTCGGGTTGCAATACGCTTATGTGATGGGGGACGACTATAAGGCAAGCAACGGCGTTAAAGTTGAGCAAGACAATTTTGATGCTTTGATTGCAAGTCTTGGCTCAAGAGTTGGTTTTAACTTCCCGAAGGACGCCGGCAAGATTTTTGCCAGAGTTTCTGTTAATCACGACTTCTTAGGTGAAATTGACGGCAAGGCAAGTAACGGTATCGCTGTCGATGACATGTACGTCGATTTAGGCGGTACATGGGTGAGCTACGGTGTTGGTATGCAATTTAATGTCACAGACAGCTTGTCTGTTTGGGGTAATGCTGACCGCACAACGGGAGGAGACGTTTCTACTAACTACATGCTCAATGCCGGTATTCGTTACGTCTTTTAAAGCATAAATACTTATTAACCAGGAAAAGTGTCGAGGATGCTCTGTTCTCGGCACTTTTTTAGTTTCTCATTCAGATTTGAAAAACAATATTTTTTTGTTTTGTACTGGTTCTTGACGTGTTATCCTGAACAAAGTCAATCTTAAAGGCGAAAGACCATGCACACTCAAGTAACTGTCAATGATCTCAAGCAAAAAGTTGATCTTGTCCTAGGTCGACAGAACTGTGAACTGCAACTTAAAAATGTTCGGCTGATTAATGTTTTCACAGGTCAGATTATTAGCGGAGCTGACATATTTATCCATAACGGCAAAATTGTTGATGCAGGACTTAAATGCCAGGCAAAAGCAAATGAGTTCTTTGAGAAGTTGGACATTAATATCCGAACTCACCTCAGATGCTTGATATGGCGAGCCTGGAAGAAACCGAAAACGAGAGAGAGGGAGTTACGCAAGCGTGGGCTGGATGAGTACAACGCATGGAAATCAGCTAATAACGGCAAAGGCCCATGGTGGAATGCTCAAGCCTTACACATGCGTATATACATTCCGAACGCTCTGTTTAAACGGATGGGATTGTATTCCCTGAGACTTCAGAGGAATGCTTAAATGAAACGCCGTATGCGGAACCGCACGTACGGTGTTGTGGGAGGCGACGGGCTATATCCCGTCACCTACCCGATTTAATAAATATTTCCTCTCTTCTTAATTGATTCCATCTATTCCTTCCAGCTCGTACTTGAAAGAAAGTTACATATTTTTTACAATCGCGCTCGCTGTTGTTAAACAGTGAGAATTATTATCAATTGGAAAGGATCATCAAGATGGAATTTCTTGAATTTCTCCTTCTTTTTGTGGCTGTGATGCTCATCATCATGAAGCCGGAAAAGGAAAAACTCGCCTGGTGGCTGACAGTTGGCAGCTGGTTTGTGGTTGTCTTCATGTATGTCGGTCACGTCTCGACCGCCATTCTCGGTTCCCTTAACCTCTAATCGAACGAAAGGAATTTACGATCATGTCTATTTATGACCACACTCGTCCGATTAATGACGGTGACATCAAAAAAGCGAAGACTTTCTACGATATCGTTTGCTGGGGCGGTCTTTTGATCGTGTTGCTCCCGGTCGGTATCGCCAACATTATCTTAGGTTATATGATGGGCGACAGTCCCTGCACTTTGTGCTGGGGTCAGCGCCAACAAATGGCCTATATCGGTGTCGTCGCGCTCTTTATGGTGCGCTATGGCTTCAAGCCCAAATACCTCGCCACGATGCTCGTGATGGCCGCCTGCGGTTTATATTCGAGCTTCCGTCACTTGGGCAATCACGCCATGCGTGACGTTGGCCAAGGATTCGGTTTGGATGTCTTTGGCATTCACACTCAAATGTGGGCCGAAATTGTTTTCTGGTGCGTGGTGATGCTTTTTGGCCTGGCTTGCTTCCTGGCTCCTCGCGTTGACGCGCTCTTGGCTGAAATGAAGGGTAAGCCCTGGCGTCCTCTCACAAAGTTCTACAGGATCGCCTTCGGTGTCGTCGCCTTCATTGTAGCCTCCAACACCTTCCAAGCTCTTTGGTCCACCGGCGTTCCTCCCAACTGGGGTCAAGGTGATCCGGTTCGCTTCTCCTTTAATCCCAAGTATGTCACGTGGTCTGACGCCAGCTGGCACGGCATGTGGGCAGGGATTAATTTCTTAGGCCGCCGCGACGTCAAGGATCCTGATTTCGCCTACGCGCCGAACGCTGAAAAACTTGGCATCAAGTTTGACAACAATTCCGCCAATAGTCCCGTTGTCTTGAACGGTCAGTTAAAGACGGTGCAAACACGAGCCATCAATGGCATTGATAAACCCATTAACATGATCAGTGAAGTGCGCGGTCAATATTTCGTCGCCTCCAAGTACGATTTCTGGGTTTTGGATGACTCTTTGAATCCGGTTGTGAGCGCCGCGATTGACCCCTGGTTCTCCGCCAACGTTTTGGATATCGTCGGTATCACTCCGTATCAGGAAGACGCATTCGTCATCATGGGTATGAACAAGTCGCTTTTGCGCGCTCGTTTGAATCCCAAGGCTGATGATGTGAAGGGTTGGGCGAATTTCACGGCAGGCCGTACGCAAGTTGAAGCCGTGGGTGGCTTGGGCCGCGCCCGCATCGACACGGAACGCGCGAAGTACTCTTACATCCATTCAACCGCCACCGACGGTCGCTATGTCTTCACAGCTTCTTTGCCTGACAACAAGAATAAGAAAACCTTTGTGATTTCAAAGGCTTTGATGGCTGACTGGATGCTTTCCGCTGAATTCGTGCCCACGGCCGATCTGAAAGACGGCCGTACTTTGGGTGAACTCTATGTCACCGGCATGGTTTATGAAGACGGTAAGCTTTACGCTGTCTCGAAGAACTTCAACACGTTGATCGTGATTGACGTTGCCACTGAAGAAGTGACGGCCGCTTATGGCTTACCCTCTGACTTGACCGATATCCGCGGTCTCGTGAAGAAGGGCAACCAATTTGAAGTCGTTGATCACAATAAGATCGTGACACTCACGCTTCAATAGTTTGATCTGATTATTGATTGAGCAGAGCAGGGGATCGGTTTCGGTCTCCTGCCTTTTTATTTCTAGATTTCAAATAGTTATTTTCAAAGGAGGGGACACACAACGAAGGTGAAAAAACTAAAGACGTCAAAATTAACAGTACACCGTATAGTGAATGTGGTCGTCTGTTTTTTTTAGGCAGTGGAGCTTAGTTTTTAATAACTTTTCTGATCAACAGACCGACTGCTTCACCGAATACCGCGATGACTGCGCCGACAAAAATCATAAGGAATTCCGGATTATTCATTACATTGAAAGTAATCATGTTTGCCAGGTTGAATGTCAAATATTCAACTGCCATGTAGCCAACACCCATCAATATTGGGAAAATCATTAACTAGTACCCTGATGAATTTCTCTTGGCCAAAATAATAGAAATCAGAAAAATCGAAAGAGGATGCAATCCATACAGATGTATCAATGTGAATCCAAGCTCATCCTGAAAATGTTTAAATAGCCAGAAACAGGCAATGGAAAAACCGCAAATGACCGGATAGACGATTAGCCACATCAGATTGTCACGAAGGAAATTTTTAAATACAGTAACCATTTCACCATCGCTCGAAAGACAGCGTCACACTTCTTTTTGAGAGATTATTCTATTTTTTCAACAAAACTAAGCCTGAGACAATACTACACAAAGGTCAGAATGGATTGATTTGACCCATAAATTGAGCGGGATTAACGAACCTACTCTTTTTCCATTCTATTCTTAATCTCCGTCAGATATTTTTCCACTCGATCAAGTTCTTCTCGCTTTTGAACGATTTGCTCAAGATTTTCATTGACTCGCTCTAAGAGCCAAGGTGTTCCCAATGTAGGATTATCCCTAAACTGAAGAAACCTCTCGATACATTCCAATTTCATGCCGTTTGTTCGGCAGTCCATAATAAAGCGCAGACGTCTGAGGTCTTTCTCTGTATAAGACCTCTGTCCGCTCATGCTTCGGGCGATATTTGGCAGAACACCTTTTTGTTCATAAAAACGAATGGTTCCAATAGGGCAACCAGTTAATTTAGAAAGCTCTCCAATTTTCATTTCTATCCCTTGAAGCTACAGTAGCTGTAGATTTTATTCTTTCCTCATCTTTTATAAAAAAAAAAGAGGATGAAATGCTTTTTCAACAAATTCGCAGCGCTACCTCTATTGTCTCTTTTGGAGGAAAACGCTTTCTAATTGATCCGATGTTAGCCCCTGCCAACACCTATCCGATTGTTCCGGATGCACCGGTTTGCGGTCGAGGCAACCCAACCATTGAATTACCATGCCGCCCGGAGGATCTTTTTGATGTAGACGCTTATATCGTGACACACTGGCACTTTGACCATTTCGATGAAGTCGCAATGAGAATTCTGCCGAAGGATATTCCGCTTTTTGCAAAAAATGAGAAAGAGGCACAGGCCAGTCGAGAAGTCGGCTTTACAGACGTTCGGGTTTTAAAGGAAGAAGGGATTGAATTCGAGGGAATAAGCCTCTACAAGACACCTTGTGATCACGGTTCAGGGGATTTGGTTACTGAACATTTCTACCAACTTGTTCAATTAACCGATGAAGCGTGCGGTCTTATCTTTAAATGCAAAAATGAGCCCAAGACATTCTATTTAGCGGGTGACACCATTTATTACCAAGGTGTAGTTAATACGATTAATCGCTTTAATCCGAACGTCATAGCTGTCAATGCGGCTGGAGCCCAAGCTCCGAAAGGTCATGCGTTAATCATGAACGAATATGATGTATGGGCATTAATGAGCGACTTTCCACAATTGGAGGTAATCGCAACCCATGTTGAGGGTGTTTCTCACGCAACAGTTAATCGAAAATTGTTAGCGGATTTTGCCAAAAATAAAGGACTGTCTAAGTTATTTATTCCACAAGACCTTGAAACCTTAGAGTTCTGAAAATAATCTTTAAGTCCGTTTGATTCATAGTCAGATGGACTTATTTAGATATTAAATTAATATCGAAATAATATCAAACAACAATTATTTATTAGATATTCAATTAAATCCCTGTAAAGATTACAAGGTTTATGTTAGAGTTCGGACTGTTTAATTTACTCATCGATTAAGCACCATGCGTATTGGAGAACTGTCCAAATTATCCGGCGTGGCCGTGGAGACCATTCGTTTTTACGAAAACGAGGGACTTATCCCCAAAGCGGCCCGCTCGATGAACAATTACCGTTCTTACACGGAAAGCCACCTCAAGCGTCTGCAGTTTATTCGTCACTGCCGAAGCCTAGACATGAGCCTGGAAGACATCAAACTCTTAAGTGATGTCGGCGCCAGGCGCAATGAAGAGGCCTGCAAAGTGCAGGAAATTATTTCTCGCCACATGAAAAAGATTGATGAACAAATCAATGCGTTGAAAGAATTGCGCCAACATTTGGGGCTATTGTCGCTGTGCTGTCATGGCAATCACGCCAATGGCGAACCCTGCGGCATTATTGAAGGTCTCAATAGTGGTGCTTGCTGCCACAATTGTGAAAACCTTAAAGTTAAACGAACAGTCAAGAAAACGGACTTATCGAAACACACGAATCTCTAATTCATCATGCTCAGCCAATTTTTCACCTTTGAAGTCTTAATGGTTCTCGGAATTTTAGGCATTCTGACCGCTTGTCCAACCTATTTTATTTACGCGATCGCGCGCACCAAGCCTTCCGCGCGACCCATTCCATACTTTCCGCATGGCGTGCACGGCTGGCTCCTGGTCTTTGTGGCCACGGTTATTCTTTCCATCATTCTGACAGCCATTGACGCCATCAACGCGGTCAATGTCATGAACCAAGCGGGTGCCCTCAATTGGGCGGTTCTTTCTCCCTCTATTGTGATTATCGGTCTGTACATTTACTGTCTATGGCTGATTGCCCGTAAGCGTGAAGCCTACGTTGTCAAGCAAACCATTGTGATTTTGTGGGTAGTGGGACCGATCTCTCTGATGTTTTTGACTTTGCTTTTCGGCGCTTCGGTTGATAATGCCACGGTGGTTCGCTCCTGCCTATACGCCGCACTTTGGACACTTTATTTTTTATTTTCCAAGCGGGTGGCCTGTACTTATGGAACCAAGGCTGTAGACTCTTATGTGCACTTAGCCATTGAAATGGCCGACGCTCAAAAAGCACAGAAAGAACGGGAAGAAAAGGCTAAAAAAGCTAAAAAACAATAGCCGTTCACCTGACAAAAAAGCCTTCCGACTTAAATTTTAGGCGGAAGGCTTTTTTCTACATATTGGCTTTAGAAGCCGTATTCGTCACGATTACGTTCAATCGCTTCTTTCTTGGATTCCTCATCCGTGTAGAAACCCAAACGATGATATTCCTGCTTAGGAGCATCCAAATAACCAACACAACGGAAGGTATAAGTCACCTTGGCGCCATTGCCGGTTTGATGCCCTGAACGAGAAATGGCCTGCAGAGGCTGCATGCCCTGATTTCTTTCACCGCAAAAGTCAACGGCTTCTTGGCGAGCGTTGTCACGGACAATCACTTCTTGTTCAACCCACGGTTGTTGCAGTTGAAGCTCAAAAGTCGAGGAGTCTAATTGCTTCATGCTGCGCTCCGGAATAAATTTTTCGGATGAAGCGCAACCAGCAAGCAGGCTAACGGTCAAAGTTGAAGCAATCAAGGTCAATGTACGCATACCAATTCCTTATTTTTCAAACGAGGATATTGTACCGAGAATTAAAGTGACGAAGCGGCAACGATCGGGTAAGAAGTTGTTTCAACCGAGAGTGTACCGTCAGATACAAAAAGCATATCCTGGCACGCTCCGCCGATTTTGATAAGCACATCACCGTGGCGAATACTTTCCTTCATTGAGGGTGCTTTTTGGCTTAAAAAAGCAATGGGAAGCCATCCGTTTGAAGATTCTATGGCAAGCTCAACGTGCTTGCGAGCCGTGTCTCGATAAAAGAATAGCGGTGCGCGAACGCCTTTGGCCGCATAGTTTTTGATGATTTCAGCAGCCGTAAAACCGGCAAGCACGCCGTAATAGTTGGCGTGCGCATAGAGCTCTTCACCTGAAGAGCAACCTAAAAGAAAGGTCAAAAGGCCGCTATCGGCATAGGTCAATTTGGATCGTTTCACTTGCCGACGCTCTTTGAGTTTCATTGAGGGAACTTCTAAAAGCACACCGCAATCGAGCAAAAAATCCGTCCAATAGATAGCCGTGGCATAACTGATCCCGGCTTCTTTTGCGTATCTGGAATGATTGAGCTCTTGCATATTGTGCTCGGCCAACACCTTCATGTAGCGGAAAAAGAGAGCGTCTTTATAGGCATGAAGGACATCTCGGACATGATTGGCAAAAAAATCAGCCAGCCAAGACTCATAAAAAGAGGAGGTTGATTGAGCCAAATCGCTGCGGGGTAAAAAACCGTTTCGAATCACATCAAAAAAGCCGGGTTGCGGATAGCTGATGCGAAGCGCAATCGCTTCGTTTCCCCAAAGACACGGTTCTTTTTGAGCGTACTCTCTTTGTGAGAAAGGCAACACACGGTGGCACTTTAAGCCACCGTATTCAATCAACAGATTTTTCTTTTCTATCGGCAAATACCCGACAAACACGATTTGTGAAGAATCGTCGGTTGGCAAAAAGTCCGTCAATTCAGGCGCCTTTTCGATTCCATCGACAATCAATCGTTTGCCATAAACCGAGAAAAAATCCGCCGGCTGGGTTCGAGCGAGATTTCTTGGGTAAATATCATTGAGATCCACATAGGCCAGATCGCTGAAAACCGCTTTGACCAATGAGGTCTTGCCGACACCGGGCATTCCGCTGATAAGAAACAGACTATGACTTTCACGTTCCCTTTTCAAAACTTCGGTTAACGATCGGACAATATGGGCTGCAATAGGCATTTTTAACTTTCGGTAAAAATTGAAATTATATTTTTATTTTAACAAATGTTCCTGAGCCGTTGACGAAATAAACTTCTCAATCGCATAATGGACAAATAAATAATGAGCGGAGATTAACGATGTCAAACTCAATAAAACTCGCGGCGCTTACCAATCATTCGGCGATCTGTCCGGAAATCGGTCTTTTTAATACACGCTGGGCTGAATTCGTACGGCAATACCACCAAACAATCCCCGGTTATAGTCAGACACCGCTCAGGGCACTTAAGCAATTCAGTCAATCGTTTGATGTCGGAAATGTTTTTGTCAAGGACGAAAGTTTTCGTTTTGGCCTCAATGCCTTTAAAGCGTTAGGCAGCTCCTATTGCATGGCAACACTTTTAGCAGAGCGTCTCGGACGTCCTCTCGGTCAGATGACGTACGAAAAACTGACAACAGCGGAAGTAAAAAAGCGACTCGGCACTTTAACCTTTGTGACAGCCACCGACGGCAATCACGGCAGGGGAGTGGCCTGGAGTGCAAAGACCTTGGGGCACAAAAGTATTGTTCTGATGCCCAAGGGAACCGCCGCAGAACGTTTGGACAATATTAAAAAGCTTGGAGCAAACGCCTCCATCACGGAATACGAATACGATGACACGGTCAAAATAGCCGCTGATGTGGCTCGCCAGACTGGCGGTGTGTTGGTTCAAGATACTGCATGGGATGGCTATGAAGATATCCCCACCCGCATCATGCAAGGTTACTTGACTTTGGGGCTTGAAATCGTCGAGCAATTAAAGGGCATTACTCCGACGCACATTTTCCTTCAAGCCGGTGTCGGATCTATGGCTGCGGCCGTTGCCGCTTTCTTTGCAAACTTCTACGGTGAAAATCGTCCGATTATCACCACTGTGGAACCTCATGGCGCTGATTGCCTTTATCGAACGGCCTCTGCCGATGACGGGGAAATCCATGCCTACGAGGGCGAGTTGCAGTCTATTATGGCCGGACTTTGCTGCGGCATTCCCTGCACCGTAGCCTGGCGACTGCTCAAGCACTGTGCGGATTTCTTTGTTTCGATGCCCGATTCGGTGGCCGCGAATGGAATGCGGATATTAGGCTCACCGCTAGGGGATGATCCCCGAATTATTTCCGGAGAAAGTGGTGCTTCAACCTTTGGTTTAGTGGCTGAAATTCTTCGCAAACCGGAAAACCGTCTTATTAAAGATGCTTTAGGGATTAATGCTCAATCCAATATTGTCTGTATTTCCACGGAAGGAGACACGGATCGGGCCAATTACCGACGTATTGTCTGGGACGGCGCGTACTGTTCGAACTAAGTTGAAAAAATCCCCGTTTCATCAAAATGAAGCGGGGATCAAATTTAAAAATTCAGAAAAAAGAATTAGAGCACGCGTTTTAAGAACGCACGTGTACGGGCTTCTTTCGGATTAACCAAAACTTCCTCAGGCGAGCCTTGCTCGACAATGACGCCACCGTCCATGAAAATGACGCGATCGGCCACTTCACGGGCAAAAGTGATTTCGTGAGTGACAACGATCATCGTCATGCCGTCATCGGCAAGGCTTTTCATGACAGCCAACACTTCACCCACCAATTCCGGATCAAGGGCCGAAGTCGGTTCGTCAAATAAAATCACCTTCGGGTCCATCGCAAGCGTTCGGGCAATGGCCACGCGCTGTTGCTGACCGCCTGACAAGCGAACCGGGTATTGATCGGCTTTATCTGCCAAACCCACACGCTCCAATGTTTCAAGCGCGCGTTTTTGAGCGGCTTCTTTTGTTTTGCCGCTGACCACCATTTGGCCCAACATCACATTTTCAATGACGGTCTTGTGCGGCCAGAGGTTAAAGCGCTGAAAGACCATCCCTAAGTGTTCACGGACCTTATTGATATTTATTTTGCGGTCGGTAATTTCTTGACCGGCCACTTTAATGGAACCCGAATCCGCATCTTCTAGGGCGTTAATGCAGCGAAGCATCGTGGACTTGCCGGAGCCTGACGGCCCCAATACAACCACTTTTTCCCCACGACGAACTGTAAGGTCGATGCCTTTGAGTACTTCGAGCGGTCCGTAATTTTTATGTAAATCGCGAATTTCAACAACCACTTCGTCACTCATTTGTCATCTCCTTTACCCAAACGCTTTTCCATTTCACGGATGAGATAGGCCAAGCCCAATGTCATCACCCAGTACATCAAAGAAATCGTGAGATACGGTTCCCAGTAACGCGCCGAAGCACCGGCAACGGTACGGGCAGCGTAGGCCAATTCTGTCAAACCGATGGCCGAAACGAGCGATGAGTCCTTCAAAATGGCAATGGCGTTATTGCCTAAAGCGGGCAGCATTCGACGGAAGGCCTGAGGCATGATGATGTGACGCATTGTTTGCCACCAGGTCATACCGATTGATCGCGCGGCTTCCGTTTGACCTTTGTCGAGCGACTGAATACCGGCACGGAAAACTTCACTCATGTAAGCACCGGCATTCAAGGTAATCGCGAAAAAGCCCGCGATAAAAGCACCGTAGTCACTGCGAAGCTCACGGGCCAGTGGCCCGTCAATGATGAGACCGTCAACGGGATGAATAAAGATCGGTAAAACGGCAAAGTACATCAAGAAAATCTGAACGAAAAGGGGAGTGCCCCGAAAAAAGCTAACCCAGATCGTCACAGGCCAACGAACGCCGTAATAAAGTATTGTCTTCCAGGGATCATGCCGGGCACTGGCCATACGGGCCATGCCGAGAATCATCCCAAGAATAATGCCGAAAAACACACATCCGATGGTGAGTTCAATTGTGATCTCTGCGCCTTCAACGAACAGCGGCCAGTACTCAGCCAATACGTCTAAACGAAAACCACCCATTTATTCTTACCTCTTTTATCCGAAAAACCCGACAACGCTTTTATAAACGCTGTCGGGAACTTTTCTTTAATGTTTTTATAAATTACTTGATCGGCAATTGAGGAACGGGGGTGTTTTCACCGAACCACTTCTTATAGACCTTGGCATAGGCACCCGATTCAATCGTCTTTTTCAAACCAGCGTTGATTTGATCGAGCAATTCCTTGTTGCCCTTACGGACGGCAATTCCGAAGTATTGGTCTTCAAAGCTCGGATCGCGCGTCATATTAAATTGCTTATCGGGGTTTTGCGCGGCGTAGTAGGCAAAGACACCGACGTCACCAATGGCGGCGTCAACACCACCGGCGGAGAGTTCTTCCAGAGCCAACGGCGTATTGTCAAAACGCTTAATGTTCTTGCTGGCTTTACCGAAAACCTTGGTAGCTGCGATGTCGCCTGCGGAATTAGCCACCACGGACACGTTCTTGCCCTTCAAATCGTTGATCGAATTGATCTTCAAATTCTTTTGCGTCAGAATCAATTGGTGGGCGGCAAAATAGGGCAGCGAGAAATCAACCGCTTCCTGACGTTGCGGCGTAATCGTGATGCCGCTCATGATCATGTCACGGTCACCGTTTTTGACGGATTCGAAAATCACGCCAAAGAGCGTGTTAATGAATTCCACCTTAAAGCCTTGGGCCTTGGCGATTTCTTTCATCAAGTCAATATCAAAACCCACGATTTCTTTGTTGGGGGTTTGGAATTCAAACGGACGGTACGTCGCACCGGTACCGACCGTGTAAGTCGGCACTTCTTTGGCGGAAGTGGTTTGGTCAGCCATCGCTCCGCAAGAAAAACCAGCGCAAGCAAGAGCAATCGAAGCAGAAACGATTAAGTGTTTAAAGGACATGTTGAACTCCGGTATCTAGTGTTTTATTCATTGGGAAAATTGCTTTTCCTTTTTCGTTAAATTATGGTGATTTTCCTTTCACAGACAAGAAGAATTTTTTCAAAGAGATCAAAAAGTTAAGCACTCTTACTTAGACGAAAAAATGAAAACAAAAGACAACTTTTTGTCGACATTTTTGATGATTTTGGCGGTAAAACAAAAAGCTTATAAAAATGAATAAGTTAAGAGAAAGCGAGTAATGACTGGTTTCTAATAATCGACAAATGTAGGACTTAAATCAGAAAAATCTGGTCGGGTTAAAAGGAAAATTCACGCTTGATAAAAGTGGAGTAGACTGCAAGCGTTTTTTAACAACTTCGGCTCGATTAATGACTTCCAACGACTCACAAAATAAAGGATTGACACTTGGGATTTTGAGCGCCCTCGGTGCCTATTGCATTTGGGGGATGATTGCGCTTTATTGGAAGTTACTGACTGAGGCCGATGATGTAGAAATTCTTGCCCACCGTATTGTTTGGTCTTTAGTATTTGTGATCGGTCTTCTGATCGTAAAACATCAGTTGGGATCAACGCTTCGTTTATTAAAAAATCTATTCACCGCCCCTAAAGAAAATCACACATTGCTTTTGGTGTTGGCCACCGTTTTTGCTTCCGCCAATTGGTTGGTCAATATTGTCGGCGTCACGGCCGAACGGGTAGTGGAATTAAGCTTAGGCACCTTTCTTACCCCATTGGCGACCATGGCAATCGGTGTTGTGGTGTTTTCCGAAAAGATTTCAAAACTCAGAATGGCCGCCATTGCTCTTGCCGCAATTGGCGTTGCGGTTTTGATTGCCGGCCTGGATCGCTTCCCCTGGATTGCCATTTTGGTGTCTTCCACTTGGGCGACCTACGGAGCTTTAAAGAAAAAGATTGTGATTGAACCGCTTAAAAGTGTCGCCATTGAGCACATTCTGATGGTCGGACCTGCTTTGGCTTATCTTTTGAGTTCACAGGGATATTATCTGTCGCATTTTGCCGAGGGCTTTAGCGGACATCTCAGCTTAGCATTGATTGGCACAGGGATTGTCACCTCTGTCCCCATGATCTTGTTTTCTTTTGCCGCTCAAAGACTGCCCATGACCGTTTTAGGCATCATTCAGTTTTTAAGTCCGGTCTTAACGTTCCTGCTTGGGCTCTTTGTCTTTAAAGAACCGGTGACAACAGCAGAATTCGTCGCGTTAGGTTGTATTCTTTGTGCCGTAGGTCTCTATATTTTAGGCAATCAGAGGGCGCAGGCGGGATAATGCCTCCACTGCGACAAAAGCATCGGGCTAAATCTCTCTTCCGTACTGAGAATGTTCCTAGCAGCTAAATTTTTTTCCTTTTTGATCGCCCCGAGACATTAAATGTAGGTGTTTTCCCACCTTGTATCTAAGTAAAAGTTCTTACACAATATCTACCGACCAGAGTTTACTCTGCACGTCACTTCAAACATTGAGGAGTTTTAAAATGAAAAAGACCTTGCTTGCGGCCGCCTTGACCTTATCTCTCGCAGGCAGCGCCCTTGCCGCTCAATTGCCTAACGTTGCCATTTTGGCTACAGGCGGCACGATTGCCGGTACCGCTGGTTCCAGCACACAAGTGACCGGATACAAGGCCGGTGACCTTGCCATTCAAACCTTGATTGATGCCGTTCCCGCCATCAAAGACTTTGCCAATGTCTCCGGCGAACAAATCGTCAAGATCAGCTCCAATAACATGACCGATGACGTGCTCTTGAAGCTCGCCAAGCGTTGCAACGAATTATTGGCTGATCCGAAGATTGCCGGTATTGTGATTACGCACGGCACCGATACGCTTGAAGAAACCGCCTACTTCTTGAACCTCACGGTTAAGAGCAAGAAACCTGTGGTGCTTGTGGGCTCCATGCGTCCCGCTACGGCCATCTCCGCTGACGGCCCGATGAATCTTTTAAATGCCGTGAAGCTCGCTGCTGACCCGAATGCACAAGACCGCGGTGTTTTGATTGCCTTAAACGACCAAATTAATGCTGCACGTGAAGGCACGAAGACCAATACCACCAACGTGGATACCTTCCAGGCTCCGACATTGGGTCTTTTGGGTTACGTTGCCGGCGGTCAAAACTATTTCTTGCGTGACACAACGATGAAGCACACGCACGAAACGGAATTCGATGTAAGTAAGCTCGATAAGCTTCCGCGTGTTGACATTGTTTACTCTCACGCCAATGATGACTCCGTCTTAGTGGACGCCGCTGTTAAGGCTGGTGCCAAGGGCATCATCTCCGCCGGTTCCGGTAACGGCTCCATCCATAAGGACACGGAAGTAGGCTTGGCTAACGCTGTGAAGAAGGGTGTTGTGGTTGTGCGCTCCAGCCGTACTGGCAGTGGCATCGTCACCCCCACGGGTCCCGATGACAAGTACACCAAGGCCGGTTTCTTAAACGGCTACTCCTTGAATCCGCAAAAGGCTCGTTTGCTCTTGCAATTGGCTTTGACGAAGACGGATGATCCAAAGAAGATTCAAGAAATGTTCACAAAATATTAATGAACAACTTGAATAGTCTCTGACTATTTACAGTCAAAAGCTCCGAAGTTAAGAAAATTTCGGAGCTTTTTACTTAATTTATTACTTTAAAAGATCGGCTTTTAGCCCAGAATCAATGGGTTTGTCGCCCAGCCAGATTTTTAAAACAGCTTGATAAAGTTTAAGACCGCCGATTTTTTCACCAATCAACTTTCCGTTGACACTGACGCTTGTCGCATGCTTATCAGTGAAATCAAAATCCACTTGGTCGCCTTTTTTAACATCACCGATCAGATTCATCACTGCAATCAAAGACTGCAGTTCCGTTTTAAGTTCTTCTCTTTCTTTTTCTGTCGTATTGTCGTTAATACCGTCTTTGAGCGCATCAACAAAGTCGGCCGCATCCACATCGCGTTCCAGCACCAAGCGGACGCT